>NFYY01006693.1_pt1 | contig 8203 bp, 10 predicted proteins | sample 1092491 | NCBI WGS metagenome assembly NFYY01 (sample SAMN03609884, study PRJNA323583) | gut metagenome | isolation source: feces | host: Rattus norvegicus | place: Denmark: GeoCenter | collected 2013 | reverse complement strand
GAACTTGGTATGGCTTCCCTTGAGGAAAATCTTTCCAATCAGCGTTGGAGTAACAATTTGCTTGTTGCTAACATTGCAAATTCTCTTCTTGATGCTGAGGCTAAGACTGTTATGAATAAGTATCTTGATGAGAATCAGCGCGCCGAGTTGAATATTAAGGCTGCTAATTATGAGTATCTTATTATGTCTGGTCAAATGAAGCGTCAAGAGGTAAATAACCTTATTGCTGATGAGATTCTGACGTATGCGAAAGCGAATGGTCAGAAAATTTCTAATCATATTGCTAAAGAAACTGCTGATAAATTGATTAAGGCTACTAATAACACTAATCTGTACTTTGGTGATTATTATGGTTCTCGCGGTAGTTATTCCCGTCAGGATGCGTTTCATGATTCTTCTATTCTTCGTTCTCATGCTGGTTCTGCTGCTGAGGGTTACCGTCAATCTGCATTTGATACTAAATTGCAGCCTTGGCGTGAAGCTGTTAATTCTGCCAATATGATTTTTAATGGTATTGGTTCTGGATTGGATACATATACTCGTTATCAGAATGGTAAGACCTTCCGTTCTCGTGATTCTGATGAATGGGATATGTTTGATACATTTACGTCTAAACCAGGCGGAGGTTATACACTTAATCGTGCTAAGAGACGTCGTAAATAATCTGTTTCATTATCATATTTTAATTTTGCCTTTATGTACATGTACTGGCTCGTGATGAGTCGGTACATTTTATTTTTATAGCTGTTCTCTTTTGTGCGGTAGCAAAACGGGTTTCACATCTAACCCGTTTCCCTCCTTTCTCGTCCGAGATTGGCAAAAGTGACACCAATAAAAATGCAAAACATGTTGTATAACATATAATTTAATTTGGTGTATTGTTCATTTCCCCTTATCTTTGTAGTGTAATAAAAAAGGAGATATGATTATGAAAACAGAAAAAATTTATTCTTGGGTATTGAGAATTTCTAATTCTTTAACTGGTGAAGTTGAGTATCGCACTCTTAATTATTTAACTGCTACGGAGATTGAATAAAATGTTTTGAAAGGTAAGGCCTATTTAGGTCTTGCCATAAATTTATCCTAAGAGATACTTCTGAATAAAAAGTTCCCCGCGTGGATGTCGTGCACTTAAGCGCGGGCTTACTTTTAATTATATTACTAACAATTTAAAATTTACAATTATGAAACTTTTAATGACTGTACAACCGAAAAACGGTGAAAAACCCTCTGAACCTGTGATTATCGATACTGATGAAAGTAGTCTGTGCTGTCTTGCTGTTGATTTTTTGCGTGATAAGAATAATGTATTGATTTTTCAGCCTGTTGCTGAATATCACGCTGCCCCTTGCGGAAACTGTGACAAAAAAGAATAGTTTTTCTTTTTTTTCTTCCGACATCGCTTATCATTGACAAATTGTGAAGATTGCACCAAGCGTTATTTTATTTAAAATTGTTAATATCGTGTGTGCATGAAGCTTGCGTAATGCGCGCGCGAAATTAATAATTTTTGATAAAATGTTGATTGGTGTTTTCTTCACAATTTACCTACCTTTGCGATTTCGTAAGATTAAAAAGTAAAAGTATTCTTTACCTGCGCGGAGCGCAAATTATTAGCAACTCTGTTGCGTGCGTTAGGGATTCTAGGCGAGTATCGGAGCGTAGCGGAGATTTGTTTGAGCCGTAAAGCCCGTTAAAACGCCCAAAAAAATAAATTAAGAATATGTCTGACAAAGTTATCAATTTTTTTAATCGTTGCGAGCATCCCCGCATAATAAAAAATAAGTACACAGGTGAACCTGTTTATGTTAAATGTGGCGTATGTCCGCATTGTTTGATTTCGCGTTCTGACGCGAAAAGAAACTTGTGCGACTATGAAAAATGGAATCGTAAGTATTGTTATTTTGTAACATTGACTTATAATTCGCAATATGTTCCCAAAATGGCACTTGTACCTATTGAGGATTATGAATTTGATTACCCGATAGGTAAGAATTGGCCTGTTGTTCGTTCTCAGCTTCTTACGCGTATGAAGCTTGATCCTCGTGTAAAAAAAGAGGACAATGGACAACCTGTTAACATGTTTACCTGTAAGGTAAATTTTCCTTATATAGATGAGCATTTGAAGACTATATTTGATTCTTGTGCTGTTGCTGCTGAGTTTCGAAAGAATTACAAACCTAAGTACGTTTCTCCTGCTCGCCCCTATATTCTTCGTACTATTCCGCGCATTTCTAAGTTACATAATTTCAAAGATGTTCAGCGTGAAGAACTTGTTTGGATGTCTCCTGAAGTTGTTGAGAAACTTAAGGCGAAATCTAAATGTGAAGGTAATGATAACGCCTTTCCTCAATTTAAAGGACTCCTTAAGTATGTAAATTATCGTGATTATCAACTTTTTGCGAAGCGTTTTCGCAAATATTTATTTACAAAAATTGGTTCATATGAAAAAATATCTTCATACGTTGTATCGGAGTATTCTCCTAAAACATTCCGCCCGCATTTCCATATCTTATTTTTCTTTGACTCGGACGAAGTCGCCGAAAACATTCGACAGGCTGTATTTCAGAGTTGGCGCCTCGGTCGTGTCGATACGCAACTTGCAAGGGACTCCGCCGGTTCTTACGTATCGGGCTATCTTAATAGCGTTGTGTCTCTCCCCGGCATTTTTACGGACGTCTCGTTTGCAAAAAATAAGTCTCGGTTTAGCAAGCTATTTGGATATGAGAGTTTTAGAAAAACAGTCGAAGTTTCTGAGCAAGCAATCGAACGCTTATTTGAGCGAATACGCTTTGTCCGTAATGGCAAGTCTTGTGAATTCAATCCCCCCGTTTCGTATATCTCTCGATTATTGCCACGATTCGTACCGTACAGCAGTAATTTTTCTGTCGAAACTCGAACAGTTTTGCGCTCAATCCGTGGAGTATTACAACTCTTTAGACGAAACGAACCCTTTAAAGAAGAAACTCCTACAAACATATCCGAGTTTGTACACGTCTATGTAGTGACTTTGTATGAGAAATATGGCTATCGTTATGAGACTCTTCCTGAGTGTCTTCGTGTCTATCTTGCTTATACGCGCTCTGTCAAGGAAATTTACTACTTTACAGATAGGTTGAAAAATAAGCTTTGTCGTCCTTTATATATTTATCGTATATGGGAGTCTTTGAATTTGAGTGATGATTATCTTATTTCTCTTTCTGATGAATATATGTCAAGGTGTCGCTCTATGTCTTTGGAGAGACAGTTGAGTATCCAGCAGGAAATGTTTGACCGTGAGGGATACTCTGATGATCTTCTTTCTATGTTTTATATTAATAAAGAACAAAAAAAAGTTAATAATCGTTATTTTCAGGAATGGAAAGATAAGAATTACTATGAAGTTCATTATATTCGTGTCAAACATAAGAAATTGAATGATGAAAATAATGTATTTCTAGAATAATTATCTTTACAGTTATGAAAATTACACCTCAACAATGGATTGAAGTAGTTAAATTGATTTCTACTTTCATTATCGGCCTTATTACGGCATTGTGTGTTCAGTCTTGTACTGCGTCTATGTCTGTTTTTTGGAAAAACAGTAATTCGAAACAAGAGAGTCAGCAGACTACGGAACAGTCTGTCGACTCTACGCGTATTAATTTTCAACCAAAATTTTAAGTTATGGGATTGTTTAATTTAAAAGACATTCGAAATCATCCTAGACGGTCGGCTTTTGACCTTTCTTCTAAGGTTGCATTTTCTGCTAAGTCTGGTGAGCTTCTTCCTATTAAGTGGTATTTCACAATGCCTGGCGATAAATTTACTTTGAAACGTCAGCATTTTACCCGTACTCAGCCTGTTAATACTTCTGCGTATACTCGTATTCGTGAGTACTACGATTGGTTCTGGGTTCCCTTGCATCTTCTATGGCGCAATGCTCCTGAGGTTATTTCTCAAATGCAGTCCAATGTTCAACATTCCAATTCACAAACTTCTGCTTTGACTTTGGGCAATTTTTTACCTACTATCTCGTGTTCGCAGTTGTATTCTGTATTAAATCGTTTATCTGGTAAGAAAAATTATTTTGGATTTGACCGTGCTGATTTGATGTATAAGTTATGTCAGTATCTTCGATTTGGAAATTCTAATAATGCTAATTCGGGTAAAAATTTTGGTACTTCTATTCCTTTATCCAATGATTTTGGTTATTCTCAGTCTTATCGTTTTGATTTGAATTTGAGTATATTCCCTTTGTTGGCGTACAAGAAATTTTGTCAGGATTATTTCCGCTATTCTCAATGGCAGGATTCAAGTCCGTATTTGTGGAATATAGACTATTATACGGGAACACAACAGCAGTTATTCTCTTCTATTCCGTCTGTCGGTGATTCCTATTGGAATAACAATACTATGTTTGACCTCGAGTATTGTAACTGGAACAAAGATATGTTTATGGGCGTTCTCCCTGATACTCAGTTTGGTGATGTGTCTACTATTAATGTGAATGGTGATTCTTCTGGTTCTTCTTTGCAGTTGAAGGCTTGGGCATCTGGTTCTCCACAGAGTAAGGCTCCTGTCGTTGTTGGTGCTGCTGCTACTTCTCCTAATTTTACTATTCGTGCCGAGTCGGGCAATATGGGTCCTGCGAATGTTCTTGGAGTCGATGTTTCCTCTTTGGCATTGACTGGTTCATTTGATGTATTGGCTCTTCGTCGTGGTGAGGCTCTTCAGCGTTGGAAAGAGATTTCTTTGAATGTTCCCCAGAATTATCGTGCACAGATTAAGGCACATTTTGGTGTTGATGTTGGTGAAAATATGTCAGGTATGTCTACTTATATAGGTGGAGATTCTTCTTCTCTTGATATATCTGAGGTTGTTAATACCAATCTTCAGTCCGGTGATAGTTCGTCTGAGGCTGTTATAGCCGGTAAGGGCGTTGGATCTTCTCAAGGTTCTGAAAAGTTTGAGGCTCGTGATTGGGGTGTATTGATGTGTATTTATCACAATGTTCCTCTTTTGGATTATGTATCTTCTGCTCCTGACCCGCAATTTTTTGTTTCTCAGAATACGGATCTTCCTATTCCTGAATTGGATTCTATTGGTATGCAGTCTATTCCTATATCTATGTTTACTAATAGCAATGGAGAGTTGGTTTCGGGATTTGTTTCTCCTGATTTTACAATGGGTTATCTTCCTAGGTATTATAATTGGAAGACTTCGTATGATTATGTGTTAGGCGCATTTTCTACTACTGAAAAAGAATGGGTTGCCCCTATTACTCCTGTTATTTGGAAGAATATGCTTTCTACGATTACTGTACAAGATCCTCAGTTTACTTATAATTTCTTTAAAGTGAATCCTTCTATCCTTGATAGTATTTTTCAAGTGAATGCTGATTCTAAATGGGATACAGATCCTTTCTTGATTAATTGTGCGTTTGATGTTAAAGTAGTTCGTAACTTGGATTATTCCGGAATGCCGTATTGATATGAAAAAGAAAGAATATATAGAGCATACATTTAACGGTTCTTTTGATGTTGCTCATACGAAAGTTCCTGTACAGGATAAGTTAATGCAGTTGTCTACTGTTCAAGGTAAGGACGGTTCTATTACCGTTTCTACTGATATTACGTTGATTTTTAATCAACAAAGATTGGAGAATAAATTAACTGCTAGTGAATTACGTGAATTTATTCAGCGTTATACTCCTAATAAGTCGGTATATACTGCGCAATTGGACGACGATACTCTTTTGAGTACTCTTAAATCACGGCATATCCAGTCCTTGTCTGAAATGCGTGCATGGGCTGAGTATTGTATGGAAAATTATGATTCGTTAATCAAGGAGGCAGAAGAAAAGGCCCGTCTTGCTGCTGAATCTGCTGCTGCTGATTCTGCTGCTGCTGGATCCTCTGCTGATTCTTCTGCTTCTGCAACATCTGAATAGTTATGGGATTTAAAGATTTTGCAGGTGGTTTGTTTGGTGGTATTGGTTCTGTTATCTCCGGTGCTATTGGTGCTAAGACTACGGCTGATACCAATAAGACCAATCTCAAGATAAACCAGATGAATAATGATTTTAACGCTCGTGAAGCTCAAAAAGCTCGTGATTTTCAGGTGGATATGTGGAATAGGGAAAATGAATATAATAAGGCTTCTTCTCAGCGTAAGCGCTTAGAGGAAGCTGGTTATAATCCTTATATGAGTGATGCGCAGGCTGGTACGGCTACTGGAATGTCCGGTACTTCTGCTGCTACTGCTGCTGGTGCAGCTCCTCAGATTCCTTATACCCCTGATTTTCAAAGTGTTGGTGTTAACTTGGCTTCTGCGTTAAAAATGATGTCTGAAAAGAAACAAACTGATATTGAGAATCTTAATATGTCAGATTTGTTGCGTTCTCAGATATGGCAAAACCTTGGTGCTACTGATTGGCGTAACGCGTCTCCTGAGGCGCGTGCGTACAATCTTTCTCAAGGCCGTAAGGCTGCTGAACTTGGTATGGCTTCCCTTGAGGAAAATCTTTCCAATCAGCGTTGGAGTAACAATTTGCTTGTTGCTAACATTGCAAATTCTCTTCTTGATGCTGAGGCTAAGACTGTTATGAATAAGTATCTTGATGAGAATCAGCGCGCCGAGTTGAATATTAAGGCTGCTAATTATGAGTTTCTTATTATGTCTGGTCAAATGAAGCGTCAAGAGGTAAATAACCTTATTGCTGATGAGATTCTGACGTATGCGAAAGCGAATGGTCAGAAAATTTCTAATCGTATTGCTAAAGAAACTGCTGATGAATTGATTAAGGCTACTAATAATACGAATTTGTATTTTGGTGATTATTATGGCTCGCGTGGTAACTATGTGCGTCAGGATGCATTTCACGATTCTTCAATATTGCGTTCTCGTGCTGGATCTGCTGCTGAAGAATATCGGCAATCTGCGTTTGATACGAAGTTACAGCCTTGGCGTGAGGCTGTCAACTCTGCCAATATGATTTTTAATGGTGTTGGTTCTGGTTTGGATACATACACGCGTTATCAGAATGGTAAGACATTCCGTAGTCGTGACTATGGAGAATGGAATATGATTGATACGTATATGCCTGAACCGGACGGAGAATACACACGTAATCGTATTAAAAGACGTCGTAAATAATCTGTTTCGTTATCATATTCTAATTTGTCTTTATGCACTGGCTTGTGATAAGTCGGTGCGTTTTTGTTTTATAATAGCTGTTCTCTTTTGTGCGGTAGCAAAACGGGTTTCACATCTAACCCGTTTCCACCCCTTCTCGTCCGAGATTGGCAAAAGTGACACCAATAAAAATGCAAAACATGTTGTATAACATATAATTTGATTTGGTGTTCTATTTGTATTTTCTTATCTTTGTAGTGTAATAATTAAAACGATATATTATGAAACAGGAATTTAATGATTGGTTATTGCGGTTGGTTCGCATTGAATTATATGGGAATAGAGCTGATAGAGTAGTTTCTCATATTTGTCTTTATGACATGTCTAGAGATCGAGTTATGGAGCTTGCAGAGGAATATAGAAAATGTTGTACTGTTGTTCGTGTGTTTAAACTTGAAGATATAATTTGATTATGAAAAAACGTTATGTTCGTTTTATGGCGTCTTCTGATTTAGGTACGCGCATTCAATTGACTGTTTCTGCTGATACTGATGATTTAAGAGGACTTATTGTTGATGCTCTTGCAAAAATTGCGCAATATAGTTCTTCTTCTGAGGAGAAATTCCGTATTGAGTATATAGATTCTATATCTCATTTGCCTGATGTGGATAAATAAATAGTTCCTCGCGTGGATTTCGTGCACTTAAGCGCGGGCTTACTTCAATTATATTATTAACAATTTAAAATTTACAATTATGAAACTATTGATGACTGTACAACCGAAAAACGGTGAAAAACCTTCTGGTCCAATGTTGATTGATACAAATGAAAGTGACTTGTGTTGCCTTGCTGATGACTTTCTTTGTGCCGGTGATATGGTTCTGATTTTCCAGCCTGTAACTGAATATAAGGCTGCCCCTTGCGGAGAATGTGACAAAAAAGAATAGTTTTTCTTTTTTTTCTTCCGGCATCGCTTATCATTGACAAATTGTGAAGATTGCACCAAGCGTTATTTTATTTAAAATTGTTAATATCGTGTGTGCATGAAGCTTGCGTAATGCGCGCGCGAAATTAATAATTTTTGATA
>NFYY01009945.1_pt1 | contig 8293 bp, 9 predicted proteins | sample 1092491 | NCBI WGS metagenome assembly NFYY01 (sample SAMN03609884, study PRJNA323583) | gut metagenome | isolation source: feces | host: Rattus norvegicus | place: Denmark: GeoCenter | collected 2013 | reverse complement strand
GTAGAACTTCATCATTTCAGACAACTCTTCAACGAGTTTAGACTCAGAAAGCCATTCATCGCCATAGACCACAGGATCGGGAGAGTAAGTTACCTTAACGCCCGTACTTCTGTTAGGCTTGGTTTCGAGGTACTGAACCAAATGAGCTCCCTCTTCATCGCCAGAGAAAACCGCAGACGCACAAACTTTACCGTCATTGGAAATTACTTCAAATTCCACGGCGGTATGGTTGACAATGGAACCACCGACACCGTTTGTGCCGATAGAGTTAACTGCGCGTCCGTCAAAGTGGGAGCCGGTATGAGAAAGTGTATATGCGGCGACAAGAGACTGGGTGCCGTCATCTCTCAATTTATTAGGGATGCCGGGGCCATCGTCCTCTACGGTGATGAAACGCTTGTTGCTATCTACCGTAATCTTGATAGTGCCGCGAGGTTGATTTGTTTCGGTCAAAGCATCGAGAGAGTTGACATAGATTTCTCTGGCACCGAGGTGCAGAGCTTCGGCTGGGTCTGCACTGAGGTACATACCCAGCCGGTCTCGACAGGCCCGACCGAAAGAAATAGTTTTGATGTCGCGTTCATTACCCATCAAAAATCTCTCCTTTCGTATCAGAATATTTCATCTATCTTTCACCTTCTATATATATTATACCACAAAAATTTTTTTATCGCAATTCTGGCTTCATCGCTCTATTGGGCTTTCTTCTTTTGCTGTCTTTATCAAATAACAGGTTATCAATTTGTTCAAAGTCTCGATAAACCGGAACAAAATGATAAATATACAGCTCACCAAGATCGTCCAAGCCTAAGTCTCTGGGAAAAACTCGAATGTCTAAGAGCTTGATAAAGTCTAAGATCTGCTTAATTCTCTCCTCGGTAATACCCAATTCCAGTAGTTGATTTTTGATCTCAGGTATCTCTAAGGTGATAGTAACATTCATAGTCTCCCAAATATTTCGAAAAGTTATTAGGTTACTTAACCTGTTCTTATTGCTTGCCATCTTTAGCTGTTCTCCTGGGATTAAATATATGGGCTTAATAAGTCCTTTTTCAACCCCAATCTGAGCAACCGTAGCGGCCATGCCCAAACTATCAACTCCCCTCGTGGGGAATCTAACAGGATAGTCTAACAACTTTTTATTTTGACTTTGGGCCTCTAATTCAAAAAACCCATAGCCAAAAAATCTTAGCTGATCGCAGAACCCTTTAGGAACTTCCAAATCTTCTCCACTGTCTGAATGGCAATATCTTGACATCGGACAAGAAGGACAGTCTTCATTCTTAAACTGGTACTTAAACCGTCCGGTGGCGTCTTTTAAGAAAAAGTTCTTTTCTTTAAAGTCAAAGTCCTGAAGAGGAACACCCTCTTGCTCAGTCAAGGCTGATGGGAAAAAGGAGGGGCCAACCCCAATTTGATAAATTTTCCCGTCGGGATATAGAGTGCAAGCATTGGAGTTGTCACTTAATCTCAATCTCCAGATATAATTTTTAGGGCTTTCAATAGTTCTAAAACGAACATTCCCCAAAACATTATAATACTGAACAATTTCTTGATTAAAAAGTACATACTGCGACAAGATTCGAGAGATAAATTGCTGGTATTTTTGTTTTGCTAAATCGCTTACTTCAAAATAAGATCTGAACTTTAAGCGCATAAAACAGGGCTTTAAAGAAGTATTGTTGATAATTTCGTAAAGTTCTGGCAAATATTCTAATTGAGTTGAATTTGCGGGGACAAATACGATCGCTCTGCATCTGCCCTCAACGCTATTCATGACCCTTTCGATGTCACACAGATGGGACTCAAAAGACTTATCCTCTGGGCACTGGATATAAAATAATGGAAGAAGGCCATAATCTCGGCAAATTTGCTGCCATTCTTCATCAAAATCGGTAATATCCATTACGATTTCAAAACAAAATAGCTCGCAATACTCCTCCATTATTCGCCGAACCAAGTCCGTATGTTTCTGGGCTTGAGATAAAGAAATTATAATATCCAGAAAGTCGCCCACATAGGCTTTCAAAATCTCCATTAACTGCTTAAGCACTTCGTAAGAGATAACATTGCCGTCTTCGTCTTCAAACTCAATGACCAGATCGAGGTTATTATTATCCATAGCAGCCTCCTTATCTACTTGAGCAAGTGCAAGAACAAGAACAGTTACAGTTGCAGGCGCATGAACATCCGCAAGAACAAGAGCAAGCGCAAGAACAATCGCATGCGCAGGGGCAGCTGGTGAACTGTGCCGAAGTATTGCAGATATCACAGACCGTGGTCTTAAACTTTGCAGAGTCATAATTCTTATGCTGTAACTGAGCATGAGTGCCCCTAATAACATCCCCTACCTGTACCGTAGGCAAAGAAGTCCCTACCCAAGCGTTAATCATTGCCGCAACTTGATTATACTTAGCCGCAGTCACTAAAGAATTTGCTGGATGAGGACTGTTTTCGGGATCAGGCACGGCGTATTCAAATGGAAAATTCGTGTCAGTATGATTTTCCAATCTGCCCCAAGTGAAAGCGCTAATTAGATTGTCAATAATGACATTCCAAACATCCTTCGCTCGCCAATTCCGGAAGATGAACTCATCTTTTTGCTCGCAGTAAGCAGGGTACTGCCCAGTGTCTGCGTGCTGAATAATCAGCTGTATACCGAGGGAAGGGCCACAATAATTTTGTACCGTATTGCAACTATTTTGGCAAGTATTACAAACGGCTGAACAAGTATGCTCATTCGTGGAACCATTTTTCGAGCTGCTACTTGTGCAGCAGTCACGATTTTGGCTCGTATTGCATTTTTTACAAAATGGAGCCGCGGCGATATTTAAGCACGAAGGGGCATCACTTGGATAAAAAGTTGATTGTTGTCTTTTTGCCATTATAAAACTCCTTCCTTACTTTTTAATAAATATCTCTGCCATACTTCATTGTCCTCGAAGCGCTGATTGGCGTAATGCAAAAGCGCGATAGTCGCATTGCCGATGATTCTATTTAAGATACATTCGATGTCTCTTGGGCGATAAAACAGCCCGGAATCTTCGAAGCTATTCTTAGGGCAACAGAAATTAGCACAGAATTTAAAGTAGCCGCAATTAGGGTCTCTTGGACAAGAAGAAGTCCGACTCAATTCTTCCTTCATTCTTTCGTAAACTTCTGACATGGTGCCTACATTATCCATACACCAAGTGTCTTCAGGGGAGTTCAAACTTCTTAAACTTCTGCCGTTAAAAACTTTGCAGATTAAGTCGTCCGGAGAGGCTGAATCCGAAGACAGCATTGTCTTGATAAAGTTTTGAAAATCTCTGACTTGGACAACATCTTCATGATTTTCAAAACGGACGATCATATGGGTAACGATTTTATAAAATTCCTCTTGAAGGGCCTGGATTTCTTTAGCATCCCATTCTGTACTTAAAAAGTCCAAAATAAAATGAATTCTACGAAAACCTTGGCGTTCACATTCAAGATAGGTATTAAAAACTTCTCCAATGAACTCTTTTGTAATGATGGTTTTCCAGGTAGTCATTGGAAAGTAGTATAAGAGTTCCGGGAAAATTTCAGAAGACATTTTTGTATAGTACGGCGTTGCATTGGGGTTTACTGTTGGACGAAGAATATCTGTCACCTTTGACGGTCCATCAACTGACAGATTAAATTCCACTCGATAATCTCTCAGGAATTCAAGAATTTCTCTTGTAAAAAGATACCCAGAAGTATTGAACAAATAAGAGAAACGATTCCCCCATTTTTCAATCTGGCGCTTAATCATCGGCCAAAACAGAAAGGGTTCTCCGCCGGTGAAAACGATTCGAGTTTCGTATACTTCGGGATCATCTGAAAGATTAAACTCCTCCATCATTTGATCGACTTGATCTTCAGTTAAGTCTTCGTTAGTGCCAAAAACCGAATCGGACTTTAGCATACAATATGTGCACGCCAAAGGGCACTTTTCCGTAAAAAGGATTGTATGCTCACGCATCTTTTTCAAAACCATAATTAAACCTCACTTTCTGTGTCTCTTCCAGCGAAAATCATCTGATTTCTTTCTTCTCTCCAAGGCTCATTTCTATCATAGAAGTACCAATCTCTTGCCAATTTATTAGCCGAAAAAGCGTACTTTAAATAAAGTCTTGAGGTAGTTCTATCTAAAGCGTGCAATAGGCTGCAAATAGCCGAACTCGGGTAATCTTGATCAAGGTCTTGCATTCGAGAGGGGCACAAGTCATTAAGACAAATTGCTTTCAATTTATCTGGACAGGGCTTCTCGCAATTCCAGCGCTGCATACGATTAAAATAATCGTCCAGATACGCTTTATGTCGAGTTTCATCGATGCCCTCCCAAATATTCCCAATCGAAAACTCTACTTTAGAGTTCTTTTCTTGGCAAGGGATAATTTCCCCTTCTGGTGAAATTCCTGTACCTGTTGTTGCCATACCGCAACGGAACAAGGTATTGTCAATTTCATATGAAGGATTTTGCTCAAGCTCTTTCAGCTTATTAAAATGAGCAATGATCGGGGTTACTCTCAAAATAGGATGGCCTCTATCTAAACTAACACTAATATCATGACAGATTTTATCCAACTCCTTAATCAAGAGTTCAGTATCGTCATTAGTGAAAGTTTCAAAAGCATTTACGGCAAAGGCCCACTCAGTAAACTGCAACTCTTTAGCCAGCAAGAAAGTTTGATATAAGAATGGAATGCTTTGTTTAGTTATGGTAGACCGCATAGTCACATTTGCGCCCATTTCTTGTACCAGATAGGGAATATTTTTCACTACCAGGTCATAAGAAGACTCCCCAGAAATGGTCGGGCGGCCAAAATCTTGCACCTCTTTCACTCCATCAAACGACAAAAGAATGGTCACCTGATGTTCCTTTAAAAAATCTACCTTGTCTGGAGTTAATAGCACCCCATTTGTGGTAATAGAAAACATAATTCTATCGCCATATTTCTCAATCACTGGGCAGATAATTTCATCGAACTCCATCAGAGGTTCGCCGCCAAAGAAAGTAAAAGAAGGAGTTTGTCCGCACATTTGAGCGTTCGCAATCAAAAATTCACAGACTTGGAAAGCCGTACCCAAGGACATTCTCTTGGTTCCAAAGCGAACAAAACAGTATGGGCAAGCATTTGTGCAAGCGTCAGTTACGCTTACAATCGCAGCATAGGGGTGTCGATATTCTTCTGAGTAAACATATTTGTCATACTTAGCATAGAAGGGAGACTCTACTCTGTTAGGGCACTGCGCACAATTTTCATTACAAGATGACATATTATCTTCCTTTCTCTCATAGAAATAAGAATAGCGCCTGCATTTAGCAGGCGTATTCTCTTGTAGTTAGTCGTTTATCAAGGAGTAGGAAACTCCTTTTTGCGCGTCTTTGGCGAGGGTGTAAACCGTGCCTGGTTCTAATTTGCCAGGCATACTGATAGTCCCGCCATAGACAAATAAAGACTTACGGTGCTCTTCAAGCGCCGTAATCAGCTCCATAGCATTGTCGCTTTCGGCAATAACTTTTGAAACATTTTTGTTGTCTGTAAAGACGAGCTTCATTGTCGTTCCTCCTTAGTCTTTCTCGATATCGAAGACGCCGGCGCGATCCAACACTACGATAGTGCGGAGCAAATCATGGGTCAGGTTCAAAACGGGCTGACCATTACCTGCTGTCTCGCCAGTGCCGGCAATACAACCATCATCCATAGCGTGGCGAACACTTGCGCGTGCCCACTCAGGGACGTCGGCGAGGGTCTGATAAGTCTTTGGTTGGGAAGCAGCAATTGCCTCCTTAATGATGGTCTGCAGTTCTTGCTTAGTCATATCTTGCAGTACATCTCCTTTCTTTTCATTGATGATTTTCTGGACGTCCTTGCGGAACTGTTCCAGACTGTAGCCGATATGATTCCAAATGTGTTCTGGGTCACCGTGGTTGGAGCCGTAGCCAGCCGCACAAGAAGCCTTATGGGACATAATCATGCTAACTGGGATATTGTGAAAGATACACAAATCAGCGAAGACTTCAGCCGCGGTTGCGGTGACTTCCTGAATGTACTTTTTAGTAGCTTCAGGGTCGAGGTCTTTGAATGAGGCACCACCGGTGTATTTAATTGTACTTGGTTCACACATCTCAATGCCGATGCGGCTGGAGTTGTAGGAACCCTTTGGTCCAGAACCAACATGGTAACATTTCTTTGCTCTACCCTTCTTCTCAAAGATTGGGGCAGTCTCAATGAAAAGACCGGGTTCGATGAATCCGTGGACGCTCGCTCTTGCATTCGGGCTGTTAAAGTTCTTAACAAACACCGATGCTCGAGGCTAAGAACATCCAACGGAGTGAATTACGAGACCTTTAATAGGAATCTCGGGGAGATACCAGTACTTACCAGCAGTGGCCCACTCTTTTTGGTGAGTATAAGCCATCAGCTTTCACTCCTTTCATCTTAATTATATTATAACACAAAAATTTTTTTTGTGCAACATAAAACCCTGGAAGAAAAGATCTCCCAGGGTTCTATATCTTGAACATTAGCCTTGTAGCAGAACCAGTTCGTCTGCATATCCCAGTGCTCGAGTCGCATAAGCCCAATTGGACACACGGCTGGGGTCTTTGCCCGTATTATGCCAATACAGGAGCTTCACCATATCGGCATCATTGTACGGATCCAGTCCGTATGCATCACGTGCATAACACCACATCTCCATTAAGGTTAAGATGTTGTGGTACGGATTAAAGAGGTCTCTGCTTGCGTAGTCATCTGTGAAGTGCTCGATAGCGGCTCCGCGTATCCAGAATTTGTTAATCTGGCACAAGCCATAGCAACCCGAATTATACGCGTTCGGGTCAAACGTGGATTCGCCCAGAATCATGCCATAAATAGGTTTCTCCGGGAAATTGTGCTTTTCGCACATATCTCGAATGTACCATTGAAGGTCAGTAGGAACTTGAACGGACCAACCGTTCTTATACACTTCATAGATTGGTTTATTTCGATCTAAGGTAGGAGCCTCTACCTCCTCAACAATTGTTTCAGCGGCAGCGGTCTCTTCTAAAATCACCTCTACCTCATCAGAAGCCGGAGCCGCAACAGCTTCACTGGTTGCAACAAGTTCCTGCGGTTCTTCAACGGGTTGCGACTCTGAGACCTGAACGGTCTCGACAGTGGGCACACCTGCATGTGCGACTTCGTCTCCTTTGAAATATGATGCACCGCAGCAGAACGTTAAAATTACAATCAGTACTGTGGCCGCTGCAATATAGCAGTGACCGTGCTTCTTCATAGGTAAATTCATTTTTTCTCCTTTCGATTAACGAACCATCTACTTAATCACAAATTTCTTCTGCTTTTCTTGCGATTTTACCGCGATAGATAGTTTTTAGTTGAACACAACCGGCGTAATCTTCGCCTCTGAATACTTCAATAGCCCGTTCAAGGCCATTGTCGCCATTCTCAAAACGATCTGAGTCAACCTGTCTCACGTCACCTTCAACGCAAATCTTACAGTTGTCATTAGTACGCTGCAAGAAAAGCTTCATCAGGTATTTAGAGGTATTCTGTGCCTCAGAGAAGTATACGAAAGAGTTATCCGGGACTTCAAATCCTCGAACATCGCCCATGGGCATCAATACAATATGACCGCGAGCGATTAAATCTTCCAAATGGCCCCTATCTCCGATTTTTGAAATCAGAATAGAGCCAATAGACGTCTCCAAGAGTTTATCAACTTTGGTGCCGGGCATAAAGCCGAGCTTAACGGCGCCCTGTGCGACATATGGGTTTGCAAAAATGACAATTTTGTCAATTTTACCCTTTTCATACTCCTGAAACGCATACGCCAACGCAATCTGGGTTTTACCAGAACCAGCCGGGCCAGTGCAGAAGGTAAGTTGGTTGCGTACCAAACTGTCCATGTAGGCCATTTGGTAAGGGTCTTTGTTCTTGGGTCTGATGTCGCCAAAGTGATTTGACACAAATTTGCGGTATTGGACTTGAGTATATTTCTCACCATCCCAGTGATAGGTTACTGGTTCAGCATCGTCGAACTCGATCACAACATATTCGTTTACGCCAAGGTTCAGAAAATTGTTGGTGGGTTCTTGATAAAAGAGATTCAACTGCTCGTCCGTCAAACGCACGGTTGTTATACCAGAATTATTCAAATTCATACCTATCCTTTCGTAGTTAAACTAATTGAGGCCTGACCTGAAAAGTCAGGCCTCAAGAGTATTAGTCGGCTTCGATCTCAGAATGAGGTCTCCACTTTTTGCGTGGCTTTTCCCGCTTAG
>NFYY01010616.1_pt1 | contig 8413 bp, 7 predicted proteins | sample 1092491 | NCBI WGS metagenome assembly NFYY01 (sample SAMN03609884, study PRJNA323583) | gut metagenome | isolation source: feces | host: Rattus norvegicus | place: Denmark: GeoCenter | collected 2013 | reverse complement strand
TCTGCTGGTTCTCCCAGTGTACAAGGTGTTCAACCTCCTACCGCTACTCCCTATTCTGCTGATTATTCAGGTGTTATGCAAGGACTTGGACATGCAATTGATACGATTATGACAGGTTCGCAGCGTAATATTCAGAATGCTGAGGCCGATAATCTTCGTATTGAAGGTAAGTATATTGCAAGTAAGGCAATTGCGGAATTGTATCGTACTTATAATGAAGCTAAGAATGACGATGAACGTGTAGCTATCCAGCGTGTTCTCTCTTCTATTCAGAAGGACCTCTCTGTTTCTCAAATTGCTGTTAACAATGAGAATGTTCGTCAAATACAAGCACAAACGAGAATTGCTGTTACTGAAAATCTGTTACGTGAACAAGAACTCGAGTTCTTGCCTCAAGCTCAGAAATTACAGTTAGCTCAAGGTGCTGCTGATATTGCATTGAAGTATGCACAAAAGAATCTTACTGAAAAACAGGCTCAGCATGAAATTGAGAAGCTTGCTGAAACGGTTGTTCGTGCTAATGGACAGGCTATACAGAATCAGTATGATGCAGATACTTATCGTGACCGCGTTAAAACTATTTCTGTTACTTTACAAAAGCTTATTAATGAAGATTTGCCTTATTCTTTCAAGGATTTATTTATTTCGCGTCCTACAAAGAAATTTGATGTTTTTGAATAATTGTTCTATCTTTACTATGTACTTTATAATATACTAATATGAATGCTCCTTTGTTCTTTCTTATTTTATTATTATTGTTTGTAGTATTGTGTCTTTATGTGATTAAATGTTTTGAGTAAAACCTTAGTCATTTTCCCGAAGGGCAGCCGATTAATGAATATCTCGGCTGTCCTCTTTTCTTGTCCTATTATACGAAAAATGACAGGATAAAAATCTTTACATTATGAATTACTCTATACAATGGTGTCCTATACCTTTCCATGATTTAATGGAAATATTTGATTTCTTGTCTTCTCTATCTGTTGTGCGGTTATATCAGTTTGACGGATTGTACATACTATTGAATGATTTTCCTATTATGCAGCTTATTATTGCTTATGTTAATGGTTTATATCATATAACTTACCGTTCTATACGTTTTTGAATGTTAATTGCATCCTTAAAGTATTATTTTATGTTAAACATTTTATGAATATTATAGAATTTATAAAAGTAAATTTTATATTTGTTTCGTAGTTAATTGTTATAGTTATGAGAAAATCTTCTTCAAAGCGTGTTGCTCTTAAGTATCGTAGAGTGATTATTCATTTTTTTTCTCTTTATGATGGTCGTGTTCATCGTAAGATATTTAAGGATTGTACTCTGTCTGAGGCGTTGGCTGTTTTTTATGCTATGGCTGAGCTTCGTTGCTGGACTTGTGTAGATTATTATTGTATTAAGTATTAACTTTAATTCTTTTATTATTATGGATAAGGAAAAGATTTATAAGACAATCGAGATTGTAGTCAAAGCGGTTGTAGCTATTGCAGCTGTTTGGCTTTGTGTTTCGTGTACTCTATCATTGAGTGTTTCTAAACATAATACTAATTCTCATCAGAATACAGAGCAGTCACAAGTTACTTCTGCTGATTCTACTACTTTTGATTTAAAATATAAGTGATTATGTCGTTGTTCAACCCCTTTTGTAAGTGTCTGAACCCCCAACGTATTGTTAACCCCTATACGAATGAAGCTTTGACTGTTCCCTGTGGACATTGTAAAGCTTGTATTTTGGCTAAGAATTCCCGATATGCATTTCAGTGTGATTTGGAAAGTTATTCATCTAAACATACGTTGTTTATTACAATTACTTATGCAAATCGTTTTATTCCTCGTGCACAGTTTGTTGATTCTATTGAAAGGCCTTATGGACATGACCTCGTAGATGTTGAAACTGGTGAGTATCTTGGCGAGGCTGATTTGCCTATAAAAGAGATTGAACGTTTACAGGATAAATTTCATTTATTTGGTTATCTCCCCTATTTGAGAAAGTCTGATTTACAGTTGTTTTTTAAAAGATTCCGTTATTATGTTACAAAAAGATTCCCCACAGAAAAAATGCGTTATTTTGCCATTGGCGAATATGGCCCCGTACACTTCCGCCCGCATTATCATATCTTATTATTCCTCCAATCAGATGAAGCCTTACAAGTATGTTCAGCGGCTGTATCTGAGGCATGGCCCTATGGTCGTGTCGACTGTCAGTTATCCAAAGGTAAGTGTTCATCGTACGTTGCGGGCTATGTTAATAGCAGTGTGCTTGTACCCCAAGTTCTTACGTTACCTACCCTCTGTTCATTCTGCGTTCATTCTCAAAAGTTGGGTCAAGGCTTTTTGCAAGGTGAACGAACGAAAGTATATGCACTTATCCCTGAGCAGTTTGTTAAGCGAAGCATCGTTATCAATGGACGCTATAAGGAATTTGATGTATGGAGGTCGGCTTACGCTTACTTCTTTCCCAAATGTAAAGGATTTGCTGATAAATCTTCATGTGAACGTGCTTACTCTTATGGAATATATGATACAGCAAGGCGTCTATTCCCGTCCGCCGAAACGACGTTTGCGCTCGCGAAAGAAATAGTAGGTTATATCTACTACTTTCATAATAAGAAAGATACTTATTGTTTAGATATATTCGGTGAGGTTTCTTATCAGTCTGATTTGTATCAACTTGCCCAATATTTCTTTGAACCCGAGATAGTTAACTATTCTCTTGATAGTATTGAGATGTGTCATTATGTTCATCGTGTCTATACGGAACTTCTTCTTTCGAAACACTTTTTGTATTTTGTTTGCGATAGACTTACCTTGTCGGAGCGGAAACGTAAGTTGAAACTTATTGAAGAATTCTATTCTCGTTTGGATTATATGCGTTTGAAAACATTTTTTGAAAATCAACAATTATTCTATGAAAGTGATTTGGTTGGTGACCTTGATTTAATGTCTGATGCTTGGGAAAATAGTTATTATCCATTTTTTTATGATAATGTTTATTTTAATTCTTCGGTTTATAAAAAAAGTCCTGTATATAGATTGTATGATATGCAGATAAATAAGTTGTTTTCTGACCGAATAAAACATAAGAAACTTAATGATTTGAATAAAATTTTCGTTAACGATAATGTTTAATTTAATTTTTTAATGTTATGGCAAATATTATGTCTCTAAAGTCCATCCGCAACAAACCCTCGCGTAATGGATTTGATTTGTCCTTTAAGAAAAACTTCACTGCTAAAGCTGGTGAGTTGCTTCCAGTAATGGTTAAGGAAGTTTTGCCCGGTGATACGTTTAAGATTAATCTTAAGGCTTTTACGCGTACTCAACCTGTTAATACTGCTGCATTTGCGCGTATTAGAGAGTATTATGATTTTTTCTTTGTCCCTTATGATTTGTTGTGGAATAAGTCTAATACGGTGTTGACTCAAATGTATGATAACCCGCAGCATTCTGTTTCTATTGACCCTACGAAAAACTTTGTTTTGAACGGTGAGATGCCTTATTTTTCTTCTTCTCAAGTAGCTCAGTATATATATTATTTGAATAATGATTCTTCTCTTGCTAATTATAGAGTAAATTATTTTGGTTATAATCGTGCTAACTGCTCTGTTAAATTGTTGGAGTATTTAGGTTATGGTAATTTTGAGTCGTATATTTCTAGTGCTTGGGAAAGTTCTCCTCTTATGGCTAACCTTAATCAAAATATTTTTGGTCTCTTGGCTTATCAAAAAATTTATTCCGATTTTTATCGTGATAACCAGTGGGAACGGGTTTCACCGTCTACATTTAACGTCGATTATCTGGACGGTTCTAATATGAATCTTGATGGTACTCTAGGTATACCGTTTTATCAAAATTATAATTTCTTTGATTTGCGTTATTGTAATTGGCAGAAAGATTTGTTTCATGGTGTTCTTCCGCATCAACAATATGGAGAAACTTCTGTTGCTTCTATTACTCCGAATGTAACTGGTAAAGTTACTCTATCTAATTTTTCCACTACTGGCTCTTCTCCTACTACTGCGAGTGGTATTGCTACTAAAAACCTGCCTGCATTTGATACTGTTGGTGACCTATCTATATTGGTTCTTCGTCAAGCTGAATTCTTACAAAAGTGGAAAGAAATTACTCAATCAGGTAATAAGGACTATAAAGATCAGTTAGAGAAACACTGGGGTGTTTCCGTTGGTGACGGTTTTTCTGAATTATGTACCTATCTTGGTGGTGTTTCTTCTTCTATCGATATTAATGAGGTTGTTAATACTAATATTACTGGAAGTGCTGCTGCTGATATTGCCGGTAAAGGTGTTGGTGTTGCGAATGGTGAGATTAACTTTAATAGTAATGGTCGCTATGGTTTGATTATGTGCATTTATCATTGTCTTCCTTTGCTTGATTATACTACCGATATGCTTGACCCTGCATTTTTGAAAGTAAATTCAACGGATTATGCTATTCCTGAATTTGACCGAGTAGGTATGCAGTCTATGCCGCTTGTTCAACTCATGAATCCGCTACGGTCGTTTGCGGATGCTTCTGGATTGGTTCTTGGTTATGTGCCTCGTTATATTGATTATAAAACCGCAGTAGACCAGTCGGTTGGTGGTTTTAAACGAACGTTGAATTCTTGGGTAGTATCTTATGGTAATGAATCTGTTAAGAATCAGGTTACTCTTCCTGATGATGCTCCGCCTGTTGAGCCGTCTGAACCTGTTCCCTCTGTTGCTCCTATGAATTTTACATTTTTTAAGGTGAATCCTAATTGCCTTAACCCTATTTTTGCGGTTGAAACTAATAGTGATATGAGTACAGACCAGTTTTTGTGTAGTTCATTTTTTGACGTTAAAGTTGTCCGTAATCTTGATACTGACGGTTTACCTTATTAATTTAAAACTTATTTATTATGTGGTGTACAAAACGACGTGTTGAGCCTTATGTAGATAATTCTCAACCTAATAATGTTAATTCTGCCGTATTGTTAGGCAGTGAATTTGTAGAACCTTCTCCTCTTCATGATTTCATGTTTCAGGAAATAGAGTGTGACGGTAAAAAGTCTATTCGTGTTACTTCTGATATTTATATGCTGTTTAATCAGCAGCGATTGGACAAGCTTACTCGTGCACAGCTTGTTGAGTATTTTGACAATCTGTCTGTTTCTGAGCCTAAAATGTCAGATTTGCGTAAAAGAATGACTGATGACCAGTTGTGTTCATTTGTTAAATCGAGGTTTATTCAAACACCGAGTGAGTTAATGGCTTGGTCTCAGTATCTTATGAGTTCTCAGGATGCAATGATTGCTGCCGCTGCTGCTGATGCTGTTGTCGCTGATAATTCTGCAGCTAATGTTGCTACTGATAATTCTGCTACTACTGTTGCTGAATGATTATTTCCCCTTGGTTATGGCCTTCAGTTTTAAAATAAAAAAGAGCCTGCGAGCAGTCTCCCCTTTTATTTTTTAACCTAAACCTTAACTGGGGGGTCCCCTTTTAAGGGGGGGCTCCAGGGCTGTGCCCTATGAAATAATACCTTTGAAATATAAAGTTATGTGTAATTATAAAAATATTGAGTTATGGGTGCTGCTGCTATGACTGGCGTCGTCGGTTCTGCAATTGGTGCAGGTACTTCCCTTATCGGTGGTGCTTCTACTACTGCTATGCAGAATCAAGCCAATAAGGAAATTGCTCAAATGAACAATACCTTTAATGAGAAAATGTTTGATAAGCAAATTGCTTATAATAAGGAAATGTATCAGACACAGTTAGGTGACCAGTGGAAATTCTATGATGACCAAAAGGAGAATGCTTGGAAGTTGTATGAGGACAATAAAGCTTATCAGACCGAAATGTGGAATAAGACGAATGAGTATAATGACCCGTCTGCCCAGCGTGAACGTTTGGAAGCTGCTGGCTTGAACCCTTATATGATGATGAACGGTGGTTCTGCTGGTGTTGCTGGTTCTGTTTCAGGAACACAAGGTTCTGCCCCGTCTGCTGGTTCTCCCAGTGTACAAGGTGTTCAACCTCCTACCGCTACTCCCTATTCTGCTGATTATTCAGGTGTTATGCAAGGACTTGGACATGCAATTGATACGATTATGACAGGTTCGCAGCGTAATATTCAGAATGCTGAGGCCGATAATCTTCGTATTGAAGGTAAGTATATTGCAAGTAAGGCAATTGCGGAATTGTATCGTACTTATAATGAAGCTAAGAATGACGATGAACGTGTAGCTATCCAGCGTGTTCTCTCTTCTATTCAGAAGGACCTCTCTGTTTCTCAAATTGCTGTTAACAATGAGAATGTTCGTCAAATACAAGCACAAACGAGAATTGCTGTTACTGAAAATCTGTTACGTGAACAAGAACTCGAGTTCTTGCCTCAAGCTCAGAAATTACAGTTAGCTCAAGGTGCTGCTGATATTGCATTGAAGTATGCACAAAAGAATCTTACTGAAAAACAGGCTCAGCATGAAATTGAGAAGCTTGCTGAAACGGTTGTTCGTGCTAATGGACAGGCTATACAGAATCAGTATGATGCAGATACTTATCGTGACCGCGTTAAAACTATTTCTGTTACTTTACAAAAGCTTATTAATGAAGATTTGCCTTATTCTTTCAAGGATTTATTTATTTCGCGTCCTACAAAGAAATTTGATGTTTTTGAATAATTGTTCTATCTTTACTATGTACTTTATAATATACTAATATGAATGCTCCTTTGTTCTTTCTTATTTTATTATTATTGTTTGTAGTATTGTGTCTTTATGTGATTAAATGTTTTGAGTAAAACCTTAGTCATTTTCCCGAAGGGCAGCCGATTAATGAATATCTCGGCTGTCCTCTTTTCTTGTCCTATTATACGAAAAATGACAGGATAAAAATCTTTACATTATGAATTACTCTATACAATGGTGTCCTATACCTTTCCATGATTTAATGGAAATATTTGATTTCTTGTCTTCTCTATCTGTTGTGCGGTTATATCAGTTTGACGGATTGTACATACTATTGAATGATTTTCCTATTATGCAGCTTATTATTGCTTATGTTAATGGTTTATATCATATAACTTACCGTTCTATACGTTTTTGAATGTTAATTGCATCCTTAAAGTATTATTTTATGTTAAACATTTTATGAATATTATAGAATTTATAAAAGTAAATTTTATATTTGTTTCGTAGTTAATTGTTATAGTTATGAGAAAATCTTCTTCAAAGCGTGTTGCTCTTAAGTATCGTAGAGTGATTATTCATTTTTTTTCTCTTTATGATGGTCGTGTTCATCGTAAGATATTTAAGGATTGTACTCTGTCTGAGGCGTTGGCTGTTTTTTATGCTATGGCTGAGCTTCGTTGCTGGACTTGTGTAGATTATTATTGTATTAAGTATTAACTTTAATTCTTTTATTATTATGGATAAGGAAAAGATTTATAAGACAATCGAGATTGTAGTCAAAGCGGTTGTAGCTATTGCAGCTGTTTGGCTTTGTGTTTCGTGTACTCTATCATTGAGTGTTTCTAAACATAATACTAATTCTCATCAGAATACAGAGCAGTCACAAGTTACTTCTGCTGATTCTACTACTTTTGATTTAAAATATAAGTGATTATGTCGTTGTTCAACCCCTTTTGTAAGTGTCTGAACCCCCAACGTATTGTTAACCCCTATACGAATGAAGCTTTGACTGTTCCCTGTGGACATTGTAAAGCTTGTATTTTGGCTAAGAATTCCCGATATGCATTTCAGTGTGATTTGGAAAGTTATTCATCTAAACATACGTTGTTTATTACAATTACTTATGCAAATCGTTTTATTCCTCGTGCACAGTTTGTTGATTCTATTGAAAGGCCTTATGGACATGACCTCGTAGATGTTGAAACTGGTGAGTATCTTGGCGAGGCTGATTTGCCTATAAAAGAGATTGAACGTTTACAGGATAAATTTCATTTATTTGGTTATCTCCCCTATTTGAGAAAGTCTGATTTACAGTTGTTTTTTAAAAGATTCCGTTATTATGTTACAAAAAGATTCCCCACAGAAAAAATGCGTTATTTTGCCATTGGCGAATATGGCCCCGTACACTTCCGCCCGCATTATCATATCTTATTATTCCTCCAATCAGATGAAGCCTTACAAGTATGTTCAGCGGCTGTATCTGAGGCATGGCCCTATGGTCGTGTCGACTGTCAGTTATCCAAAGGTAAGTGTTCATCGTACGTTGCGGGCTATGTTAATAGCAGTGTGCTTGTACCCCAAGTTCTTACGTTACCTACCCTCTGTTCATTCTGCGTTCATTCTCAAAAGTTGGGTCAAGGCTTTTTGCAAGGTGAACGAACGAAAGTATATGCACTTATCCCTGAGCAGTTTGTTAAGCGAAGCATCGTTATCAATGGACGCTATAAGGAATTTGATGTA
>NFYY01001321.1_pt1 | contig 8511 bp, 5 predicted proteins | sample 1092491 | NCBI WGS metagenome assembly NFYY01 (sample SAMN03609884, study PRJNA323583) | gut metagenome | isolation source: feces | host: Rattus norvegicus | place: Denmark: GeoCenter | collected 2013 | reverse complement strand
TTTTTTGCAGAAGATATGTTATTATAGCCATTAACAGATGTACCTATACCAAATCTACCACCAATACCAGTATGTTGCTCAGTCCGGCTAACGGGGTTAGGCGTGCCAAACAGACGAACATTTTCAGCCTCTTCGGCGGCACGAGAAGCACGACTATTAGCTTCATCAACAAGAGGTTTAGTCAATGCCTCAATCTGATAATTTTGTAATTTAAGATTGCGCTCTTGAGCAAGAGAAACAACACAATCACGAGCCAGCTTTCTTTGCTGGGAGAATTCTGTAGCGGTAGAAGCATTATTCAAGCGGACAATAGACCACATCTGAGAAAGCTCCGCGGCAAAACGAGCATCATAATTTTTAAGATGCATTTCTTTTAATTGAGTATCTAAGGACATAGACAAGCGAGTCAAATCAGAGATAGCGGTTTGTGCTTCAAGACTCTCATTCTGAAGGCGAGCATTTAGGATAGAATCTCCAGTTGTTGCCTGTTTGACCTGTCCCTCAACTTCATCAAGGAATGACTTCGCTGAATTGCTACGAACACGAGATTTAGCCTCTTCAATAAGAGCAAGATTTTGAGCGTTTTTAGTCATGTTATCGATATTTTGAGCACGAGTTTCAGATTCTAATTTATCAGAAGAAGCCTTAAGATTACGCTCTTGAGCATGACGCAAGAACGCAGTACCAATAAGATTGCCAGCAGCCGAAAAAGAAGGTCCATAATCATATGCTTCCATGTGAGCAGACTGCATTGCAGGAGGGTTAACACCCTGAGCAGGAGAAGCCGACTGACCAATACCGCCTTGGCCGGACATCATGAGATATGGGTTAAGCCCAGCGGCACGAAGCCGCTGAGCCTGAGCAGAAGGAGAATTATACTCATTATTACGCTCCCACATATCGGTATTATATTTCAGTTGCTGCTGAAATAACGCGTAATTTTGAGCATTCGTTTGGCGAGCAATAGCATAATTCATCTGATTAGCCTCATGCTTAGCAGCAGCAGATTGAGTTGCACCGGTCAGACCGCCAAACAGACCAGCAAGAGAATCAAAAAAACCCATATTAATCAGTTTCTAAAGATTCAACAATAGTAGAATCAGCATTAACAGCTGAATCAGCTTTAGAAGAAGCGGCAGCTTTAGCAGCATCAGCATCAAGAACTTCAAGTTGATTCATAATATATTTAGACCACTCTTGAATCTCAGAAGAAGTCTGAATATATCGAGATTTAATACAGCCGATAATATCATCGTCAGTAAGATGGCTAAAAGAATCAGAAAGCTCATGAACACTGTTATAACCAAGAGCCTCAAAAAGAGGCAACATTGATTTATCAATCTCGCGTTGGCCAAGCAAATAAGAAACATCACTATCAAGATAATAACTTTCTTTACCGTTAGGCAGAGCTAAGGTACCAACGAGCAAAGGAGCATACGCAACAGGCTCATGAACAATAGAAGCAGTAGGGTCCGCAATAGCATTAAAAGGAGCTACACTTTCAATTTTATCTCTAAAAGGAAATCTCATAATAATATTTTTAAATGATTAATTAATAAGGAAGGCCACTTGCAGATAGATTACGAACAGCCTTAATATCAAAGAATACCGAACACAAAAGAGGGTCGCTATCGACTGTACTATCGGCGGAAGCCTGAGGTAAGAAGATAGGGTCAAGAACACGAGGGCTGACCAAAAAAGAACGATAATCTAAAATAGCATTAGGAAGGTTAGGTATATTCAATGAAGCGGGTACTACCCAATCTTTAAGAGAAGTTAGATATGCGCCATTAATCTTATCAACAGAGGTTTTATAGTCAATATATCGAGGCGCATAGCCAAGAAAACGACTATTAGTAATAGAAGAGAATGTATCAGCACTATATACCGCGGAATTAACTTCCTCCATACCCAAACTATCAAATTCAGGAATAGCATAAGAAGAAGCGTTGACACGTAGCATAGTCCTATCGATGCCATCAGATGCATAATCAACAAGAGGAACCGCATGGTAAATACAAAGAAGATAACCATAGCGAGCGCCAGCGTTAAAGCGAATAACACCATTTTTAGAAGATGTTCCTAAACCTTTACCGGCAATGAGAGTCTGGTCAGTCTCAGAAGAAAGATTGGTATTAACAACCTCATTAATAGCAATAACACCCGATGTTCCTCCGAGATAATCGCACATATAAGACTGTTCATTAGTTGCTTTTACGTTCCAATGCTTCTCAAGTTGAGCACGATAATCAAGACTACCTGACTGAGTTACTTCCTTCCATTTCTGAGACGCCTCCGCAAAACGAAGCGCAAATACAGAAGGACCAAGACCGGTACCATTAACATCATTAGGTGAAGTATTAGCAGAAATAATGTCTGCTTTAAAACCTTGAGTAAAGTCATTCCTATCAACAGGGTTCACACTTAGAACGTTCATACGCTGATGGCCTAATATTGGAGAAGCGATAGCAGAAGAACCAAACTGAGCCTTGGGTAAAAGACCCATGAACATATCCTTTTTATAGGTACAATAATTCAAATCGAACATAGTACGCTTATTAATATCAATAGAACCAACATTAATATGCATACCAGCATTAGTTAATGCCCAATCAAGATTATAACGATAAGGCTCAGAAGTTTGCCACTGAGAAAAACGGAAATAATCTTGACAAATCTTTTGATATGCAAGAAGAGGGAATGGGTTAAGAGCAACACTGTTTACAGCCGTTTGTTCAAGGAAATTACCATAACCAAGATAACGCATCAAACGCAGCATATTTTCAGAGCGTTGCATATTGAACATGTCATTATTATAGACATCATCATCACGAAGGGTTTTATAATACTGTAAGACTTCATCAGCCAAAAAATAAGGAGTAGTAGTGAACTCAGCGGGAGGTTGATTAAGAGACCCAGCATGATTGTAATTATTTGTTTGAATAATATAATTATCAAATTTATCCCAAAGAAGATTCGTTGGAACAAAGTAAAAATCATAATATTCCTGTATCCGAGTAAAAGCAGCAGTTTGAACCGGCTGAGTTCGGGTAAGGGTATTCAAATCGATAGAGAAAGTATCACCGGGAAGAACTTCTTTACACATAACTGGGAGAAGTTGACCCGGTTTAGCAGTAAACAAATTACGGAAAGAAAGGTCAAATCCATTACGATGGACATGATTATTGACCTGTTTCAACGACATGATATTTGCCATAATTAATTAAAATTTAAAGGTTTATAATTATTTACAAAAAATTTTATTTAGGTCATTAAGCTTCTTATGCTTGACGCGGTCATTAGAAATTTTATTCTGAAGAAAAACAAAATCTTTATATTGGTCGAAAGACTCAATATTCAAAGTATCCTTATCAACAAAAAGAGGCTCAATATTAAGAGAACGAACATAATCAACAGCCGGAGGAGTAAGACTAAAATTATCATCACCTAGATGAAAATAATTATCATACCAAAACAGAAGATACAATCTATCAGCATCAGGGTCAGAACAATAGTCACACTGAGACTGTAATTGACGACAAAGATTATAATAATTCTTGTCGGACCAATATTTTTCAATTTTAGAGACTAAAAGACGGGGGGGTATCTGATATTTTTCACTGTTTTTGTAAAATTTTTTGGAACAATAAAGAACTGATTTAATTGTATTTTCATTGAAGAAACCATCAAAAGAATATTGCTCAAGCAAAGCATGACAAAAGCCACACTCATCAGCCATTATAAGTTGGGAAAGTTCCGAGATTGGTCTCTCTCCATATTCTTGATACGCTCTTGATAAGAAAGTATAGAGTACGAAACGACCACGAGAGTCCGTTTCACCATAATTGAGACATCGTTGGAAAAATCGAGATTCAAACGCCAATAAGGAAGGAACAGATTTGATTTTTCCATTGTCTGAGTAAGTCTTACCAACAAATCGTTCATACTCATATTCATATATTTCCTCCTCTTCATGTTTATAAACATCTCCAAAGAGGAACGTCGAATGAAGGCAGAACGGGGAAAAATGCCGCAACGAATGTAGTCGGCTGATATTAGAAAGGCCACTAATGTAGTTCGCAACGTATGAAGAAGTGAGACCCCGGGACAACGAGAAATCGATACGACCGAACCTCCAACTCTTAGATATAGCTTGTCCCATGATGCGAAACGTTTCGACGTCATCAAACCATAACAGGAGATGATAATGCGGACGGAAATGGACCGGACCATATTCTCCGCAAGCGTAATAACGAATTTTTTCATTTGTTTGTAATTTACCAGTTATAGGATTTTTAATAGTAGCAAGATAATAACGCAAGCGCTTCAGAAAATCCTGGACATCACGTCTATCAAGAACAGGAATCGAAGAAGGAGGACATCCTTTCAATTCAAACTTCTCGTAATATAAAGGCAAGGAATCATAACAAAAATAATTACCAAGATAATACGACCTATCAGGATATGATTTAATGTCTTTAGCGTAATCATAAAAAGGACCACGACCGGCAGCTTCCACATGTTTTTTTAAACGCTTTGTAATAGGGTAAAAACAATTGGTATTAGTATATCTGTTATGATAACACTGCACAAGAGGCATATCACTATCACGATAGGTAAGAGTAACAAACATACAATATCTATGAGATGCACTCTCCAATTTGCATTGTGTAGTCATTATAGAGCCTTTTTGATTAAGGCAAGCATTACAATGGCCACAGCGAACTCTAACAATTTCACCATGGCCATTGACAATAGTACGAGGATATAGACAATTAAAAAGACCCATCAAAAAGAAGTTTTTAGTTTTGGGAGATGACTCCAAGAAGAGCGCTACCAATAGCAACAATAATACGAACTATCCATTCAAATTTTGTAGTTTTCATATAAATCAATTTTTTTTTTTAGTTTACAACACACAAGTCACCGTAAAAAAGACCTGAGACAAAAGAATCGCCGCCAATATAACGGAAAACTCCAGTCCAAGGATTATTCCTGGTGGCACCGCAAGTAACGTACTCAAAGAGATTTTCGTAACGAGTATAGGTATCAGAAGAAATGACACGAACATCAATTTTAATTTTAACTTTACTTCTTTTCATAACGATTAATTTAAATTTATTGCAAAAAAAATATATTATTAGGACAAAACAAGAACTATTACAAATTTTAACATTATATTTAACATTTCAGTAACAAAAGACGAGACAAAAAAGTACTGTCACTTTTGCATATATTGGACGAGACGCACAGTTTCGTCATAGATTAAAGACGAAATCCTCCGGACAAAAGATGTAATAGGCTTCGCTAACAACATATTTTAAATTATAGGGGAACTGCGTTCGCTGGCGCTCATGCTGTTCGCTCACGGCTTCGCCTGCGCGGGCGTCTGATGGTAAGAAGTGCTAAACGCTATAGGGGCAAGCCCCTATTACCCGATTTTATGCGCTCTGGGCGCGCAGCCAAAGCAAAATGTAACAGCAGCATATACGTTTTTAACTAAAAATAGATAAGCAGCACTTACAAAATGTAACAGCAGCATATACGTTTTTAACTAAAAATAGATAAGCAGCACTTACAAAATGTAACAGCAGCATATACGTTTTTAACTAAAAATAGATAAGCAGCACTTACAAAATGTAACAGCAGCATATACGTTTTTAACTAAAAATAGATAAGCAGCACTTACAAAATGTAACAGCAGCATATACGTTTTTAACTAAAAATAGATAAGCAGCACTTACAAAATGTACAAAAACAAAAAGGGCAATCACTACGAACAGCCAAAACAAAAAAAAAGGGGGTGGAATTTTTATTGAAAAGGGTGGAATTTTTATTATACAAAAGAAAAAGGATGCCAAAAAAGCATCCTTAGAGAGAGAAGTTATAAAGAGAAATCAATCATTTACTCCTTTTTTCATTTTCGCGAGCGCGTTTTTTTGCAGAAGATATGTTATTATAGCCATTAACAGATGTACCTATACCAAATCTACCACCAATACCAGTATGTTGCTCAGTCCGGCTAACGGGGTTAGGCGTGCCAAACAGACGAACATTTTCAGCCTCTTCGGCGGCACGAGAAGCACGACTATTAGCTTCATCAACAAGAGGTTTAGTCAATGCCTCAATCTGATAATTTTGTAATTTAAGATTGCGCTCTTGAGCAAGAGAAACAACACAATCACGAGCCAGCTTTCTTTGCTGGGAGAATTCTGTAGCGGTAGAAGCATTATTCAAGCGGACAATAGACCACATCTGAGAAAGCTCCGCGGCAAAACGAGCATCATAATTTTTAAGATGCATTTCTTTTAATTGAGTATCTAAGGACATAGACAAGCGAGTCAAATCAGAGATAGCGGTTTGTGCTTCAAGACTCTCATTCTGAAGGCGAGCATTTAGGATAGAATCTCCAGTTGTTGCCTGTTTGACCTGTCCCTCAACTTCATCAAGGAATGACTTCGCTGAATTGCTACGAACACGAGATTTAGCCTCTTCAATAAGAGCAAGATTTTGAGCGTTTTTAGTCATGTTATCGATATTTTGAGCACGAGTTTCAGATTCTAATTTATCAGAAGAAGCCTTAAGATTACGCTCTTGAGCATGACGCAAGAACGCAGTACCAATAAGATTGCCAGCAGCCGAAAAAGAAGGTCCATAATCATATGCTTCCATGTGAGCAGACTGCATTGCAGGAGGGTTAACACCCTGAGCAGGAGAAGCCGACTGACCAATACCGCCTTGGCCGGACATCATGAGATATGGGTTAAGCCCAGCGGCACGAAGCCGCTGAGCCTGAGCAGAAGGAGAATTATACTCATTATTACGCTCCCACATATCGGTATTATATTTCAGTTGCTGCTGAAATAACGCGTAATTTTGAGCATTCGTTTGGCGAGCAATAGCATAATTCATCTGATTAGCCTCATGCTTAGCAGCAGCAGATTGAGTTGCACCGGTCAGACCGCCAAACAGACCAGCAAGAGAATCAAAAAAACCCATATTAATCAGTTTCTAAAGATTCAACAATAGTAGAATCAGCATTAACAGCTGAATCAGCTTTAGAAGAAGCGGCAGCTTTAGCAGCATCAGCATCAAGAACTTCAAGTTGATTCATAATATATTTAGACCACTCTTGAATCTCAGAAGAAGTCTGAATATATCGAGATTTAATACAGCCGATAATATCATCGTCAGTAAGATGGCTAAAAGAATCAGAAAGCTCATGAACACTGTTATAACCAAGAGCCTCAAAAAGAGGCAACATTGATTTATCAATCTCGCGTTGGCCAAGCAAATAAGAAACATCACTATCAAGATAATAACTTTCTTTACCGTTAGGCAGAGCTAAGGTACCAACGAGCAAAGGAGCATACGCAACAGGCTCATGAACAATAGAAGCAGTAGGGTCCGCAATAGCATTAAAAGGAGCTACACTTTCAATTTTATCTCTAAAAGGAAATCTCATAATAATATTTTTAAATGATTAATTAATAAGGAAGGCCACTTGCAGATAGATTACGAACAGCCTTAATATCAAAGAATACCGAACACAAAAGAGGGTCGCTATCGACTGTACTATCGGCGGAAGCCTGAGGTAAGAAGATAGGGTCAAGAACACGAGGGCTGACCAAAAAAGAACGATAATCTAAAATAGCATTAGGAAGGTTAGGTATATTCAATGAAGCGGGTACTACCCAATCTTTAAGAGAAGTTAGATATGCGCCATTAATCTTATCAACAGAGGTTTTATAGTCAATATATCGAGGCGCATAGCCAAGAAAACGACTATTAGTAATAGAAGAGAATGTATCAGCACTATATACCGCGGAATTAACTTCCTCCATACCCAAACTATCAAATTCAGGAATAGCATAAGAAGAAGCGTTGACACGTAGCATAGTCCTATCGATGCCATCAGATGCATAATCAACAAGAGGAACCGCATGGTAAATACAAAGAAGATAACCATAGCGAGCGCCAGCGTTAAAGCGAATAACACCATTTTTAGAAGATGTTCCTAAACCTTTACCGGCAATGAGAGTCTGGTCAGTCTCAGAAGAAAGATTGGTATTAACAACCTCATTAATAGCAATAACACCCGATGTTCCTCCGAGATAATCGCACATATAAGACTGTTCATTAGTTGCTTTTACGTTCCAATGCTTCTCAAGTTGAGCACGATAATCAAGACTACCTGACTGAGTTACTTCCTTCCATTTCTGAGACGCCTCCGCAAAACGAAGCGCAAATACAGAAGGACCAAGACCGGTACCATTAACATCATTAGGTGAAGTATTAGCAGAAATAATGTCTGCTTTAAAACCTTGAGTAAAGTCATTCCTATCAACAGGGTTCACACTTAGAACGTTCATACGCTGATGGCCTAATATTGGAGAAGCGATAGCAGAAGAACCAAACTGAGCCTTGGGTAAAAGACCCATGAACATATCCTTTTTATAGGTACAATAATTCAAATCGAACATAGTACGCTTATTAATATCAATAGAACCA
>NFYY01009486.1_pt1 | contig 8535 bp, 7 predicted proteins | sample 1092491 | NCBI WGS metagenome assembly NFYY01 (sample SAMN03609884, study PRJNA323583) | gut metagenome | isolation source: feces | host: Rattus norvegicus | place: Denmark: GeoCenter | collected 2013 | reverse complement strand
ATCTGATCACGATAATTAGTATCAACAGACTGGGTGATCTCACGATACTTCTGCAAAGCCTCGGCCTGACGAAGAGCAAGAATAGAAAAACTATTCTGATCAGATGGAGAGAATTGGGCTACCAAAGGCATACGAGCAGCAGAAGAACCGTTAATAATAGAAATACCAGAAGTATCAGAAGAAGAATTGAGAGCAGTAGAATTATAAACCTGAGTAAAATTAGACTGATCAGAGGCAAGACCAACAGGAAGCAAACCAGAACCATCTTCACCAAAGTTTACAAGAGCCACATCACCAAACTGGGAATTAGGAAGAAGACCCATAAATTTATCCTTATTCCAATTACAATAACGAAGAGAAAACAAATTATCTCGTTTCCAATAATCATTAGAAGCAGGAATAGCATTTGAAAGACCTCTAGCAAAAATACTACCAGTACCAGAAAACCAATCAAAATTATAACTGGTAGGATCAGCATTTTCCCATTGAGACCAACGGAAGAAATCTTGATAAATCTTCTGATAAGCAGCCAAAGGGAAAACATTAACAATCAAACTAGAACGAAACTTCTGAGAATAAGTACCAGACAATGAAGAAGGCAATGGAGCAGAACGATTCCAAAAACGATTGGTAGAAGTTCCAACAACAGTAGAATCAAATGCAACAACATTACCATAATCTAGCATATGCAGAAGTTTATGGCTCAAATCACCACGATTAAAACCATGAATAGATTCATAACCAGAAGTAACAGAAACAGAGCCACCAGTAGCAACATTACCATTCTGATATAGAAGAGCATTATTAAGATCGTTCAAAGAACAATAGGGCAAATCACCTTGAACAACCAAAGAATTTAATAAATCTTTAGATTGAACCGGAGCAACTTCACCCATCTGAATAACAGACGTATCAAATGACTTCCAAATCAGATCAAGAGGAACAGCATAAAAATCAAAATACTCACGAACACGAGTATAAGCAGCAGTCTGAACAGGGCGGGTTCTGGTAAAATACTGCAAATTAATATCATAAGTACAATTAGGGATACCTAGATCCCACCAAACAGGAAGAAGTTCACCACACTTAGCAGTAAAACAATTCTTAGCACTAATATCAAAACCAGACCTGTGAGAATGATTTTGAAGTTTAGATAAACCAGTATAATGTGCCATAAAACTAAAATTTAAAAATTTAACAATAAACCTGACAAATCATTAAACTCCTTATGTTTAATCTTCCTATTAAGAATTTTCCTAACAGAAGATTTAAGAGAAGACAAGAATTCAGCAGCACGGTCCTTACACCCAATATCCGAAGAAATAGGTTCAGCATTAACCGTAGATTGATAAATAAACGGAATAGACAAAGGACGCTTTTCAAGATACTCAAAATACATAGAAAGAGTACGGGCATCTTTCCTAGACCAGTAATCTACTGAAGCAGAGAAAATTTTATACAAACTTCGAGATAAGTCATAACTACAAAGATTTTCCAAACTCCAAAAACGCATAAAACGTTTAACACGAGACAAAAGACGATAGAATTTACCAACAACACAATCAAAATCTACCTGAATAGAATCCAAACGAAGAAAATGAATAATCAAACTGTCCTTTCGGTCAATGATAAGATTATTATAATAATGAACATTCAACCTATAATCATAATACCATTCAGCATAACGAGTAGCAAGGGTAAAAGTAGAAACATTCATCTCATCTACTAATAAATATCCGTAACGGCAGAGCCGGAAGGGTGCTTCATGCGCAGAGAGAAATAAGTCAGAACAGCGGTGTGGATCCTTAAAAGCATCGTCAAAGAATCGGGGGAATACATCACGTTCATACGACCTGGTAGGGCGAATAGTGATTGTACTACCATTCGATTCTGCAACAATTCCATCATAGAGTATATCGGCAACTTGCTGAACCTCTGAAACCGAGGCTGTTTTAGGAAATTTTGAATACGAACCAAATCCTTTGGAATGGTAGGATCTAGGCTTAATCTCTTTGTGCTGGATATAAAAATCAGGTAAGCCCACAAAACTGTTAATATATGACGCAACATAACCAGCTGCGGAACCTCTCGATAATGAACAATCTGCACGACCGTACAACCAACTCTTATATACATACTCACAAATAACCTCGGAGATTTTGTCCGAGTTAAAGAATAATATACCATGCCAATGCGGACGGAAAGTCCGTGGACCGTACTCTGATACAAGGTAATAACATATTTTTTCATCAGAAATCTTACTTAGATGAAAACGTAAACGCTTAAAAAACAAATTTTGGTCATAAGGATTTAAAACCGGAATAGAAGTAGAACACTCTGATAACTCAGGATAGACAACTCGTCTCAAAACAGGGTCATACTTACCATGAGATTTAACAAGAATATCCTGAATCTCGGAAACAGAGAAATCATGCATAAACGAATAAGGTTCGTCAGTATCAGATAAAATGCGTTCCCGACCTTGTCGGGAAACGCATACACGATTGGAACGGATAATATAGTCAAAATTGCAACTATATCGGAAGTTATCATCCTTAGACAAATGACGTACATCATCATCAGATACATAAGCATCTACCTCGGATTCAACACCAAGACGTTCAGCAACACGAACAGACACACGAGGTAAAAATTCATCAGAATAAGTAAGAGTAAAAAAATACGCATACTTAAAATGAGAGGCCATATTAGTAATATAGGCACACTGAATATTAGACTTATGAGACATACAAGCGGGACAAATTCCGCAACGAACATACATAGTCTCATGAGTGTACTTATTTACAATACGACGAGGTTTAAAACATTCAGTCGCAAGATATTTATCCAATTCCTTATCGTTCATAATCAAATACTATTAGCCTGTGAAATTAAAACAGGGGCACCGTCCGAAGCCTTCAAAACATAGTTAACAGTGTCCATTAAACTCTCCTCATTAGCTACGAATACGTAAGGCTTTTCGCCTTGTTTCTGATAAGATACTAAATAAAACATAACTTAAAAATTTTTAGGATTAATATTAATATGAGTACTATCAACGCTAGACGTTGAAATTTGCTCCGTTTTTTGGGTAGAGTTCGAATTATTCTTAGAAACACTTAAACTCATAGTACAAGACTGTACAAACAATGTAGTGATAACACCAACTACAAATGTAGAAATTAATTTTACAATTTCAATCCACTGTTGCGGAGAAACTTTCATAATAAAATACATTAATGATTAAACATGTGACAAACATAAGAAAAAGAATCAATATTTGCAAGAGTGTACTGTAATTTTTCATGAGAAAGACAAGGGGATGGAGTTTTGAATGAGATAAATTCAAAACCCTACGGGAAAAATTAAATAGGCTTCGCCAATAAATACAGCATGAAACGGTGCATGAGGTCACTCCTCGCAAAGCGACCAATGAAAGACAACGCGCGCATGAAATAAATAAAATAAATAAACATACGCACGAAATAAAACTACATAAAATAGAAACGGAGACGCCCGCTAAGATGCTACGCATCTTGCTGGCGTCTCCGTGGGGAGAGCTGCGCTGCGGCAAGTCCTACAGGGTAAACGTGTTAAAGTCAGGGTGCAGCTGAGTTTAGCACCTCAGGCCGGGCGGCCAAGGTGTATATGGGGTGGGTGAGGTTCCGGAAAAGCCGGAAGACAGTTTCCTTAGGAACAAAGTTATAAATTGAAGTGCGCCCGGCTTTACAGCCGTGGCGTGCGACTCCGTCGATATCAAGGTGCTAGTCGCTAAGGAGAGGCTTCGCGCCTCTCTGTTGCTCTAATCGCCGTTCAGGCCACGGAGGCCAAGATACTACTAGACTGCGAACTCGACTCGTGAAAGACAATTGATATTATGAAGCATATCTTCCAGAGTCTCAAATCGACAAATAAAGAAATCATAATCATCCGGAAAGGGTATCTCTTTTTCGATCCACCTCTTAAAATAAGCACGAGCATTCGAACGAGTACCAGCATAGGTATTTGCAACAAAACTACCTATACACAACGAAAAAATAAAAATATTCATTCATAACTAACTGTTTTTGATTACAATACAAAAATACAAATAATTATTATAAATAAAAATCCCCTCCGGTCGAGGGAGGGGAAAGTTAAAATACCTGAAAAGCTGCAAGACTTAGCGACGAATTGAACCAATAGCATTACCAACAGTATGAATAGTTTTCAAGCCTTCTTCATAAAAACGCTTATTATAATTCCAACGATCAAGGAGAGATTTGAATGATTTAGATTCAGCATCACGTCTACCAGCTTCAAAGCTCTTAGAACCAAAACCTTGATAATAACCGGATTCAGATTCATATTGAGCAGACATAGCGGCAATATAATCATCAGCCAATGCAAGAGCATTCTTATAATCAAGACGATTACGATCAGACATAGAATCATACCAAGTACCTTGCTTCTGCATAAGAATCTGTTTAGCGATGGATTCCTTACATTGCTGATACTTCAAATGTCCGGCAGACATCATATCATAATACTGGGCGGCAGAAACATTCAAACGAAGTTGTTCAGATTGATCAAGATACTTATTAAGAACTCTCTTAGATTCATTAGATAACATCAATTCAGTTCGTTGAGCACGCTGAATCTTATTAGTCCAACGAAGATTCTCCAAATTCTGACGGTCAGTATCATAATTCAATTGAGCACGCTGGATACCTGTATCTCGCAACCATTTTCGATACTCAGGGGAAAGTTTTCCCCAATCAATATTCGAGAAAATCTGTTGAGCCTGTGCCTGATTAACATCTTTCTGAGACTGAAGATTCTCAGTAACAGCATTCGATTGAGTAGCTTCATAAGACATCTGAGCAGCACGAGCAAGACCAGAAGCAAATGAAGAATAATCCATAGGATTAACCTGCAAAGGCTGAGCAGCGGAAGCCTGCGAAGTAGAACCAGTTCCAGAAGCATTACCAGAGGAAGAACCGTCCATCATAAGATACGGATTCAAACCGGCTTCAGCAAAACGTTGTCTTTGCTTTAAAGGAGTGTTATAAGCATTCTCACGATTCCACATATCTAACTGAAATGCACGAGCTTTCTCAGCTTCACGAGCATTAAACTCATTATTCATCTGATTAATAGCCATATTTTTACTATTAGCAGAAGAATTAGAAGCAGCACCAATAGCAGAACTAGCCAAAGCAGCTCCGGCAGCTATAAGAGCAGGAACAACGGCATAAGAACAACTAAGATTCAGAGGTATCAGATGATCCAGAATCAGAAGAACCAGAACCAGAATCAGACGTATCATCAGCAACTTCATTTAAATATTTAGATTTAATTTCAGCAGCAAGATCGGAAATACATTCAGACCAAGCAAGAATCTCAGAGGGAGATTGAAGATGACGAGACTTAACAGTAGCCAACAACTCACTATCAGAAACGTTAAGAGAATCAACAGCAGACTGAATAGAAGAAGTTCTACTACGTTTAGAATCCATCAGATAATTCATAGCCTGCGTACCAATCTTTTTAGCAGTATCGGCAGCATGAAGAAGCATAGATATATCCGAACGAATACGAACAGGAGAAGAAGCATCCTCAGGATCATCGCATTCAATACGGAATTTATCAGTAACATCAAGACTCAAAGAAATCTCCTTAGGAGCACGAGAAGGAAACATCGGAGAAACCGAAGGATTCTTAACAGGACGAAAACCAACACCAAAACAAATATCTTCTTTCTTTTTATTTTCCATAACAAACAAAATTAATAAGGAACACCATCACGAGACAATGGACGAACAACTTTCACATCAAGAGCAGCATTGACCAAGAACTGATCAGTTTCCCAAGTAGAATCAACCTCGACACCAAAAATACGGTCAAGAGTAGCAGGATTAACTTTAAAAAAAGGCCATTGAATACCAGAATTTCCAGGAGAAGAATGAAACCATTTAGACAAATAAGCATCATCAACAGGAGCAACCCAATCCATAAGAGTTGTAGTAAACGCACCGTGAACACGATCAATATCAGTTTTCCAATTATAATATCTAGGATTATAACCTAAAAAACCAACACCTGCGCTAACATCACCAAACAAAGTAGTATTAAACAATTCAACAGAGGGAACAGATTCCATACCAATTGAATCAAACTCAGGAATAGGAAGCTCTTCAACAGAAGTAGCAAGCAACTGTCCCTTAGGTGCAGAAATACTATAATCAAGAAGAGGAATACAATGATAGATACACATCAAAATACAGTACCGAGAACCAGTAGAATAACGCATACCACCAGAAGAACCAGTACCAACACCTTTACCATAAATAACGGCCTGACTACTATCTTCATATAAATTATTATTTACAACCTCGGAAATATCCAAATTACGAGCAATGCCACCAATATATTGAGCCATATGAGAATCAGAAGCAGGAACATTAACACCAAAGTGTGCCTTAATCTGATCACGATAATTAGTATCAACAGACTGGGTGATCTCACGATACTTCTGCAAAGCCTCGGCCTGACGAAGAGCAAGAATAGAAAAACTATTCTGATCAGATGGAGAGAATTGGGCTACCAAAGGCATACGAGCAGCAGAAGAACCGTTAATAACAGAAATACCAGAAGTATCAGAAGAAGAATTGAGAGCAGTAGAATTATAAACCTGAGTAAAATTAGACTGATCAGAGGCAAGACCAACAGGAAGCAAACCAGAACCATCTTCACCAAAGTTTACAAGAGCCACATCACCAAACTGGGAATTAGGAAGAAGACCCATAAATTTATCCTTATTCCAATTACAATAACGAAGAGAAAACAAATTATCTCGTTTCCAATAATCATTAGAAGCAGGAATAGCATTTGAAAGACCTCTAGCAAAAATACTACCAGTACCAGAAAACCAATCAAAATTATAACTGGTAGGATCAGCATTTTCCCATTGAGACCAACGGAAGAAATCTTGATAAATCTTCTGATAAGCAGCCAAAGGGAAAACATTAACAATCAAACTAGAACGAAACTTCTGAGAATAAGTACCAGACAATGAAGAAGGCAATGGAGCAGAACGATTCCAAAAACGATTGGTAGAAGTTCCAACAACAGTAGAATCAAATGCAACAACATTACCATAATCTAGCATATGCAGAAGTTTATGGCTCAAATCACCACGATTAAAACCATGAATAGATTCATAACCAGAAGTAACAGAAACAGAGCCACCAGTAGCAACATTACCATTCTGATATAGAAGAGCATTATTAAGATCGTTCAAAGAACAATAGGGCAAATCACCTTGAACAACCAAAGAATTTAATAAATCTTTAGATTGAACCGGAGCAACTTCACCCATCTGAATAACAGACGTATCAAATGACTTCCAAATCAGATCAAGAGGAACAGCATAAAAATCAAAATACTCACGAACACGAGTATAAGCAGCAGTCTGAACAGGGCGGGTTCTGGTAAAATACTGCAAATTAATATCATAAGTACAATTAGGGATACCTAGATCCCACCAAACAGGAAGAAGTTCACCACACTTAGCAGTAAAACAATTCTTAGCACTAATATCAAAACCAGACCTGTGAGAATGATTTTGAAGTTTAGATAAACCAGTATAATGTGCCATAAAACTAAAATTTAAAAATTTAACAATAAACCTGACAAATCATTAAACTCCTTATGTTTAATCTTCCTATTAAGAATTTTCCTAACAGAAGATTTAAGAGAAGACAAGAATTCAGCAGCACGGTCCTTACACCCAATATCCGAAGAAATAGGTTCAGCATTAACCGTAGATTGATAAATAAACGGAATAGACAAAGGACGCTTTTCAAGATACTCAAAATACATAGAAAGAGTACGGGCATCTTTCCTAGACCAGTAATCTACTGAAGCAGAGAAAATTTTATACAAACTTCGAGATAAGTCATAACTACAAAGATTTTCCAAACTCCAAAAACGCATAAAACGTTTAACACGAGACAAAAGACGATAGAATTTACCAACAACACAATCAAAATCTACCTGAATAGAATCCAAACGAAGAAAATGAATAATCAAACTGTCCTTTCGGTCAATGATAAGATTATTATAATAATGAGCATTCAACCTATAATCATAATACCATTCAGCATAACGAGTAGCAAGGGTAAAAGTAGAAACATTCATCTCATCTACTAATAAATATCCGTAACGGCAGAGCCGGAAGGGTGCTTCATGCGCAGAGAGAAATAAGTCAGAACAGCGGTGTGGATCCTTAAAAGCATCGTCAAAGAATCGGGGGAATACATCACGTTCATACGACCTGGTAGGGCGAATAGTGATTGTACTACCATTCGATTCTGCAACAATTCCATCATAGAGTATATCGGCAACTTGCTGAACCTCTGAAACCGAGGCTGTTTTAGGAAATTTTGAATACGAACCAAATCCTTTGGAATGGTAGGATCTAGGCTTAATCTCTTTGTGCTGGATATAAAAATCAGGTAAGCCCACAAAACTGTTAATATATGACGCAACATA
>NFYY01007655.1_pt1 | contig 8795 bp, 14 predicted proteins | sample 1092491 | NCBI WGS metagenome assembly NFYY01 (sample SAMN03609884, study PRJNA323583) | gut metagenome | isolation source: feces | host: Rattus norvegicus | place: Denmark: GeoCenter | collected 2013 | reverse complement strand
TCCGCCAAAGCTGTAACCGCTATCGCTCTGCGGTGCTATCGCTGCAGGGCTTATTCAGCCCTACGACCTTGAATCGGTAGCCCCTATCGGGGCATACCGGTGGATGGCATCGGAATACCCGTCCCATTGCGGGGGTGAATTCCCCCGACCCCCCATCCCCCAAAAAAGAAAGAAACTCAAGTTGCCTTTCGGCATCGCTTGAGTTTCTTCCTTTTTGGGGGGCTTATTCTGCTATTTCACAAATATGTAATGGAAGAGATTCTAAATTTCTTGTATCAAGATTTTCATTTATACATTGTCCGCGAAACTTTTTTATATAGAAATATCCTATATATGACCCTCCTTCTTCTTTATCATAAAATTCGACTCCTATATATCTATAATAATCTCGTATTTTTTCGAACTCTTCTCTATTCAAACAAACGCATTTTAATGTAAGCGTCATTTCTTTTGTTGTTATAATGTCCATAATCTTAATTTTTAATTATTACTATTATTATTCTATAATTTTACTATCTTCTTTGCTATGTGATTCGCAATCACACCACATAAATTCAGGAAGATATTGTTTTTCGCTTGCTGAAGCGAGAATTTTTCCACATTTCGGACAACGTATTACCCATAATGATCTATTTATCTTTTCCTTTTTATAAATTTTCATACTTTTCCCTTTCCTTTTTAATTAGTTCATTAATGTACCTACCTTGATTGCTTTGTTTGGTTAAGAACTCAGCATTTTCAACGTCTAAACGAATAGACTTTGCAACCTGTGTGCGCCCGGTTGCTGTCCGGCTCTTTCTTTTCTGTTTCATTTTGTAGCGATTTTAAGAATGATTCTGCCTTTTCGGCATATTGTTTTGCTCCTCTTTCCGTCTTAAACCATAGCTTCATATCTATTTCTTTGCCATCGGCCGAATAGTATGCGTGCATCTGTGGCTTAGCCTCGCAATAGCATTCGCCGGCTATCACGGCGAATCTTTTTGTTTCAAAATTACGAAAAATCCGAACGTTATAATATAACGTTCCCTTTACGCTCTGGTCTCTTTTTGCTCTTTGATATTTCATATCTATTTGTATTATTATCTTTCTGACCTCAAAGGTACGACTTTTTTTTGATATATGTATATACATACGTGTTAAATGTATATACATAGTGTTTATAAATCTTAATAAATAAGGTTAAATATTTTAACACTCGATATGTTAATGACTGAAAAAATTAACACTTCCGCACCACCCCCGTACATACCCCGAACTCGCTCCGCTATTGCTACGCTCGCATAATATTTGTAGATTTGCGGATGATAAGGTTCGGCCAGCGTGCCGGATGGGTATTAATTCAAAAATCATAATCAAATGGCTAAAGGAAATTGGCTACTCGGAGGAGTAAAAGGAAAGATTGGTGATCTTGTCCTCTCAAAACTCAACGGAAAGCAGGTTACACGTGCGCGGAACCGCAATCCAAAAAACCCTAAAACAAGCGCGCAAGCATTACAAAGGATGAAGTTTGGCGCACTTGCAGCATTTTATAATGCTTTTGCAACAGAAATTCTTGACCATTCATGGCAAGGTGTTAAGTATGGTGGTGCTTCTCACAACTTCTTCTACAAACAAGCCCTTTCAAACTCTGTTAAGACTCCGGCAGTTGCGAAAGGGTCTAACCTTTTTGTACCATCAAATTACCCAATGTCGCGCGGAATGTTGCAGTCTGTAAATGTTCAGTTCCAAAGTGATACATCTATGCATACTGACATTCCGTTTGATTGGAGTGCAAATGGTAGTACCAGTTTGCAGACGTTTATTGACGATTTTATTTATGAAAATCCTTATTATGAAGGAAAGCAGCTAACATTCGTCATTATTAGTTTAGAGGAAGGAAATTTCATTCCAAATATAGCACGTATTATTTTTGACAAGAGTGCATATACATCTGATGAGCTTCAAAAACAAGTTCAGAATATCGTGATTGATGGAATGTATTTCACTGGCGATGAGTTCTTAGAGGCACGTCTTGATGAGAACTATACCGTTCAGATTGCAGCTGGCTGCGTAATCGTTTCTGAGTGGACTGGTTCAGAATGGGCGCGTTCGAATTCTAACTTAGTTTTGAATGAAAACGTTATGCCAAACGACTACTATCAAGGTGATATGTTTGAAACTGCACTAAAAACATACATGAATAGTGCGGTTGCAAGTCAAGAGTTCTCTGATAAGTATCTAAACGGTGCCGGTTCAGTTCCGATAACCAACATTATTCCAGTATCTTCTTATTTATTTAGTTCAACGGCTGTTAATGTTATAATTGGCGAAACCAATTACAAGAAAATAACACTAAATGCTATGGCACTAATTATGTCGGATGGTTCATGGCGTTTGCCAAGTACTGACGGTTCTGTAAACGGAAAACCGATAGTATATGGCGATTATACAACATATATAACCGCTATTGATAGCGAAAATAACGAAGTCGCTCCGGAGTTAACATGGAAGCAGTTGCAAGATGCAAATGTAACGGGTGTTAGCGATGTAAGTTCTAAACTGATTGCTTTCAAGGAAGAATATAACAAGCTTCCGAAAAAGTAATATGACAACATTTTTAATTAAACCATAAAAAATAAAATATATGGCAACAGGAAATTGGCTCCTCGGAGGAGTAAAAGGAAAGGTCGGTGACCTTGTCCTTTCAAAAAATAATGGTACACAGATAACGCGTGCGCGTAATCGTTTTCCACGCAATCCGAAAACGACAAAGCAAGCATTACAGAGAATGAAATTTGCAGCCATTGCTGCTTTCTATTCAGCCTTCGAAAAAGACGTTCTCAACCACTCATGGCAGGGAGTTAAGTATGGTGGTCCATCGCACAACCACTTCTACAAACTTGCACTTTCTCCGGATATTAAGACTCCTGCTATCGATAAAGGTTCTATGTCTTTCGTTCCGTCAAATTACCCGATGTCTCGTGGAACATTGAGAAAGTTAGATTTTAACTTCTATAAAAAAGAGGAAGAAGGAACTATTAAATACGGAATCACAATTCCGTTAAAAACATCTGATGCAGGTTTCTATATTAGCGAGATGATAGACGAATTTATAAAGTCTAATCCATATTTCGCAGGAAAACAGCTTACGTTCGTTTTAATTGGTTTGAATAATGGAAAATTTATTCCGAGAGTTGCGAGACTTATTCTTAACAAAGACGCTTACACAGAAGACGATTTAAGTAATACTTTTAGCAACATAAATGGCTATAAGATGTCTTCATTCACAGATTCTGAAGAAAACGTTGTTTTCTCAGTAAAAAATAATGACGTTTATCTTCCAATCTGCGCTGCATCTGTTATTGTTTCAGAGTGGAACGGTAAGCAGTGGTGTCGTTCAAACTCTGATATGATTATCAACGAGGACGTTATGCCCAACGAATACTTCGAAGGAGAAGTTTTCGCTAACGCACTCGCTACATACATGAACAAAAAAGGCAATTCTTCCAACACTTCCGACAAGTTCTTAAACGGTGCAGGAAATGTTCCGGAAAACGAACTTTACCCTGTTTCCAAAACATTCAGCCGAATGAATTGGAAGACATTGACAATAGATGAAATTACTTACTATGATGCAGTTCTCGAAATTCAAAAATTCATCATGTCAGACGCTTCCGAGAAATACGCATCTACAACGTTAGACAATTCGGGAAAGCCGGTTTACATGGGTCAGATTGCTAAAATACGTGCAAAGAAAACTGCTGCTGATACCACTTTCACTGCTGCTATCGACATCACATGGGAAAAGCTTTTCCAACTTAGCACTAACGCAAAGGACAAATATGAGAATAATCTCGTAGTTGCGCCCGATGATTGGTTCAACGTTAAAGATTATAGTAAATAATCTTAATACGACATTTATCCAAAACATACCGCACATCTTCTTAAAATGTGCGGTATTTTAATTTGATTAAACTATGGACGAGAAAACAAAATTCCAATACCGATGCGCAAAGATTGCGTTAATAGCTTCGATTATGTTCGGTGCAATGTCTTTCTATGTTAGTCACGATATCACCGAAAATATGTTGATTCTAATTGCACAGCTACTTTTATTCGCATCTTCATGTTTCGGACTCAGTTCCTTTATTCGTGAAATTAAAAACTTCAAAAAATGAAATTATCAGAACATTTTAGTTTAGAAGAGTTTATAAAAAGCACGACAGCAACAGCAAAGAAAATTGATAACACGCCAACAAGCGCAATCGTTTATGCTTTATATTACGGAGTATCTAAAATCTTAGAACCGGCAAGGCTTAAACTCGGTGAAAAGATTGTTATCACGTCGGGCTACCGTTCAAAAGCCCTTAACACTGCTATCGGTGGAGTGTATAACTCTCAACACATGAAAGGAGAAGCTGCTGACATTCGTTTGCCATCAAAAGAATATGCAGACAGATTATTTAACATTCTGAAAGGCAATAAAAATGTAGATCAGCTGTTATATGAACATTCGAAAAATACAACATGGATTCATGTTTCGTGGTCAACAAAACCGCGTCAGATGTTCAGATACAATTATCAAGCATGAAAATAACGTTATTAATCATCGCAATAATTGTCGGTATCTCTCTAAATGATTTTACACGAAATTATTGCAAAAAACAGGACAAAATTATGAACAAAGAAAAAGTAAACAAGATTATCAAGATTATTATACGAATACTTAGGGTATTTGTTAAAAAGGATAAGAAATAACTCTTATTACTTACATATCTTGAACTACAAATAGATGAAGCGTTAAACTTGTTAATGTACGCATATTTATTAAAGATAATTGCTATCTTTGTATCACCGTTTAGGATAAGAGGCAATGCAGCGGTGCAACCTCCGAACGTAAAACGGTAAGGTACGGCAGAAATGCTAAGCCCCGAAACGTTAGATACCGTTTCGGGGCTTTATTTTTCTTAAAATGGCGTTTCTCATAATTGCCATTATCGTAACTTTTACAAAGATAAACCGCAATTTACAAATCTAAATTTATTCATTATGTCGTACCAATTTGTAAAATACCGCATTCCCCTTACTATTTGGGCGGAATTCCTACGGGGTCAGTTCTACAGATTCCACTTAGAATCAAATCTAACATCTGAAAGTGTATTTGTAAACCAACAAATCGGAAAGGATATGCCGATTAATGAATTTATCGACAATTTAGAGACCTGTCTTGTAGGATTCCTATTTCATTTCACAACACTACGCAATTTTCCAAAAAACGAAGAAACGGGAGAAATATTGTGCGAAAAGTGGGATTACTGCCAATCCTTAACACGTAAAAAACCGAAGTAATAGCAAAAAACATTTTGTTTAACATAAAAAAATTAAAGTAATGATTAGATTAGAAATTATTGGCAATCTCGGTGCCGATGTAGAAAAACGAGTTCAAAACGGTAGCACTTTCTTTACATTCAGAGTTGCGCACTCTGAAAAGAAAGTATCACAGAGTACAGGAGAAGTAATCACAGAAACAACATGGATTTCATGTTCATGCAACTACATCTCGGAAAAACTTCTTGAGTACTTGAAAAAAGGCACAAAAGTATTTGTTCGTGGTTATGTAAGTTTCAAAATGTTCAAATACGACCATGAACAACGTATTGGAATCAATCTATTTGCGACAGAAATAGAATTGTGCGGAGGAAAACAAACAGAATCAGAACCAAAAACAAAAGAAAATGAACAAGAAAATAACGAAGATGTACCTTTCTAAGATACTATCTACATTAATATTGATAACACTATCGGGAATTACTTTTGGATTTACAGACAGCATCGGAATAGCGTTTGGAATTAATTATTTCTTAGTAGTTTTATTGTGCATGATATGGAAATAACTATTAATCATAATAATGTCCTGCCCACAGGGTGGGACATTAAACGTTTGGCATCTGTGCTTAAAAATATGCGAGATGCACAAAAAATGTTTGATAAGATACAAACAAGTTCCACAAAACGCAAAAAACAACAATTTGAACGACTTGTGGACGAATTTATTATAACATTAAATAATATAGAAAATAATGAAAAAAATTCATTTCTCAAATAAATACGGACTTATGCAAGCAGTGATGAGCAGACGCAAGACCATGACGAGGAGATTCGTCCATGATGGGACTCAATGTGAATTTTGGAATGAAACGGCTAAGTATTTACGGTATCAAGTCGGTGAGGTAGTTGCCATTGCGCAAAGCTATAGAAGCATTACAGAAGAAGAGGAGGAAATAAATGGAGTATTAGGGCTTTATCGTATCGGCCAAAAATATCTCACAATGGACGAAATGGGAGCAGGATGGAGAAATAAACTATTTGTCCGTGCTGACCTTATGCCGCACCACATACGCACAACAAACGTTAAGATAGAGCATTTGCAGGATATTTCAGATATTGAGTGCTTCAAAGAAGGGATTGATGATTATAGCACACCTACGGAAAAAAGATATGGTTATGCTGATTTTGAGCGTGAAACTATTTTCGTATTTAGGACACCACGTGAGGCATTCGCATCACTAATAGACAGAATATCCGGCAACGGAACGTGGAAAAGTAACCCTTATGTAGAAGCTTATGAATTTGACTTGATAGATTAGAATTTTAATATTATGAAAAGAAGTCTTGAAAAATCAAAAATCGTAAAAGATAATATTATAGCGTCTTATATTGCCGATGGTTACACCTTAAAAAGCGTAACAGAGCGAAGAAATAAATTTATAATCCAAATGGAAAATAAAAAACATTATATAATAATGGATGTCTATAAATATGAAGCGAAACACACAACAACGGTGTATTAATATAGATTGGCTTGAAGTCTTTTGCTACGAGAATTATGCGCCAATGAACGCGGACTTTTACCAAAAACGAGGATATAAAGTAAAAGTCCGCGATTATGGCACACCTATTTATGAAGAAATGTTCACAGTATATGAAAACGGCCTGCCATACGTAGAAATAAGGCGAAATCCTTATTCTAAAAAAGAAACAGGAGGAATATTTTATTCGAATGCTTGTCATATAAAATTATGCAACATACAATGCTATTCCGAAAAACCGGTACAAGATTTTATGGAATTCCTTTGCCCAACAATGTCAGATGGCAACCGGCACAACCTTTATGAAATCAGAGGCATTTCTCGTGTAGATATTTGCTTAGACTTCATTAAATTCGATACAGGGAAAAAACCTTCAGAATTTCTAAAAGATTACATGGCAAACAAATATTCTAAAATCGGCCAATCGAAAGTAAATGCACATGGTACAGACCACTTCTTGGGAAAATATTGGAACTCCGTTTCTTGGGGGTCGCAACGTTCTATGTGCAGGACAAAGATTTATAACAAATCATTAGAATTAAAAGAAACAGGAAAGAAAAATTACATCAAACAAGCATGGATAGATGCCGGCTTAATTTCTGATTTCTACGATGAAACCGAAATATGGAGAATAGAATTTTCACTAAACTCCGATTGTAAAAACTTCATTCAAGAAAATGGAGATTTTGGCGATATTCATAAATTCACATTGAGTAATAATCTTGGTACTTATGATACACGCGAAAAACTAATGACAATATTCCATTCCCTTAAAGAACATTATTTCCGTTTCGTATCAGTCAAAGATGGCATTTCAAAATACAAGTGCGCACAAATGATTACATTCTACCATAAAAAGGACGAAAGAATATATAAACCAATTCCAAACGCCCCCAAAAAAGACATTGGCCGAACCGACAAACTATTAATAAAACGAATAATGGAACTTATAGAAGACAATCAAACAATACCATTTATTCGGCACTCACTTGAAATACTAATTACTTCTGTTTGGGGAGCGTATGCAAATAAAAAACTATATCAAAAAGAAAAAGCAAAAATGAAAATAACAAAATTAGATATTAGAAAAGACTTGCTCCTAATGTTAGACGATAATGATTTTATCGACATCTTCAATACAGCTTTTGAAGAAAAACTAAATAAATGGATGCATGACAGTTCTTTGCAATTAGATACACGATTCGCAGCAGAAGAATTGTACAAGACATTACAAGAAGAAATGCTAAAAAGGCAGGAAATGGCGGTACAGTAGTACCGCCGTGCGATTTTCTCCGAAAATCACGGCAAAATCCTGTTTATCAATGAATTACACTAAAAACAACCTCGCAAGAAATAAGCACAAAAAAGATACCAACAAACCGATACCATTTGATACTATTTCTTGGCATTTACATTCCTATTAGACACGCACTCGGTGCGCGGTTTACGGTTTACGGCTTAGATTAAGCCGACCACCTACAACCGCCCCACTCGTCCTAAAAAGCGGTGTTTGTTCGGGGACAAGCCCCCAACAAGATTGCTTATCGCCTAACGGTTTGCGCTACTTGCTATCCGACCCTTTAGACACGCACTCGGTGCGCGGTTTACGGTTTACGGCTTAGATTAAGCCGACCACCTACAACCGCCCCACTCGTCCTAAAAAGCGGTGTTTGTTCGGGGACAAGCCCCCAACAAGATTGCTTATCGCCTAACGGTTTGCGCTACTTGCTATCCGACCCTTTAGACACGCACTCGGTGCGCGGTTTACGGTTTACGGCTTAGATTAAGCCGACCACCTACAACCGCCCACCTCGTTCCAAAAAGCGGTGTTTGTTCGGGGACAAGCCCCCAACAAGATTGCTTATCGCCTAACGGTTTGCGCTACTTGCTATCCGACCCTTTGAGACACACGGCCATCCCACCTCTGCGTTTCCGCCCACCCCCCAA
>NFYY01005727.1_pt1 | contig 8820 bp, 14 predicted proteins | sample 1092491 | NCBI WGS metagenome assembly NFYY01 (sample SAMN03609884, study PRJNA323583) | gut metagenome | isolation source: feces | host: Rattus norvegicus | place: Denmark: GeoCenter | collected 2013 | reverse complement strand
CCCCCTTGGGGGGCAGACGGGTGCGGGGAAGGCGGCTCGTGCCCCGCCATAGGGCGGTAATGTTGAAGGGGCATGAGCCGCCTGCCCCGCAGGGTGGGCGGGGGGATTACTGCCCGTTAGGCGACAAAAAATCCCGCCTGCTTGATTGTTTACAAGCAAGCTGGCGGATACCGCTTTTTGCAGTGGCGGCGGCATGGCGACAGCTTGGCGGCTTGTCCGCCTTGCTGTCGCCTTGCTGCCGCCGCTGCTCTGCCGCTAATGTAGGTGGATTGGCATTTATTTCTTTTGCGCTCTTGTGGGCATAGGTGTACCCTTTGTGGGGCGGCGGGGCGGCTTGTCCGCCCCGCTGCCGCCTTGTTGCTGCCGGTGCTCTGCTGCAAACGTCTTCAGCAAATGTGCTCAATTGTTGATGCAGTCCGATACTATTACCATGATGAACATTAGTACCCCTGCGAATATTGCGTATGTCCAGTCACTATATTTGCCGCTTGCGAACTTTACCATTATTTCTTTTATCTTTTTCATTGCCGTTTTCTTTTTCTATTTATTAATAATGTATATTTGTGGATTTCGGAAATTTGCGTCCGTACTACTGTACGGACGTTTACCCTTAGAACGGGCATCCCTCGGGCTGCCCAACGATGCCGTATTTGTTCATCAGTGCCTTCAGTATCTGCCTTTCTCTTCGCTCCTGCTTGTCCTTCCTATCATCTATTTCGTATTGTGATAATCTGTTGCGGTAAGCCTCGAGCTTTAGTAACTCTTCTTCTTCTTCAAAGTGGATGTTTCTTACTTCCAAATTGCATTTATACTGAAGATAGTTTATCAATATTTCGAATGCCTCTTTGTACTCCCGCTCGACACCTTTTTTGTTTAGTTGTGCCTCTAATCTGTTTATCATCATCTTATATATTCGGTCGGGTTTCTTTTTCATTCTCGGCTTGCGTGCAGGAGTGTAGCGAACCTCATTATCACTGAACTCAAAAAGGTCTATTTTCGAGCAGTCGTATTTCCTTTTTATCGTTCCTTTGTTTGTGTATTCTATTCTCCTAAAGTCAAAATACATTTCATAGAGTTCGCAGAACCGCTGCCATAGCTTTTCTTTTGTGTCGTAGTCCCACAAGTGTAACACGAAACTTTCTTTCGTTTTACGCTTGCGTGCTTGTGCCTGCGCTTTAATGGAAAATTCAATTCTCCATACATCTTTTGTAACATCAAGTCCACCTCTGTTATCCCCGTCGGGGTCTATCCACCATTCTTTAATGAATGGTTTGTCGGCTTGTTGCTTCATTTCCATTGTCTTGTTGTATAGCTTAGTTGAGATTGGTGATGTTGGCGCTCCCCATTTTAGCGAATTAAACACTCTGCCTGCCCATGTGTCCGTTCCGTGTGCTGCTACATTCGTTTGATTAACCTTCGAGATGCTGCCTTTCATATATTCGTTAACGAAGGTCTGTGGTTCCCAATTATTGTCAAACTTATTAAAGTCCAACGCAATATCAATACGTGAAATGTTCACGTATTGATAATTGAATGCTGTCATAAATAACCTTAGATTATCTATTGGAGTCTGCTCATAACATGCCTCGTTGCTTAGTCGCAGATGTACTGCCTTATCAGGCATAATTCCATGTGCTGATTTCTTTGAATAAGGATTGCGCCGAACTTCGATGAATGGCATCTCGTCGTGATATATGGTGAACATTTCTTCATATATCGGAGTGCCATATTGTCTTTCTTCCACCTTATAACCTTGTTCTTGGAAAAACTTTGCATCTTGCTTTTGTGGCTCCATGCAATACACTTCGAGCCAGTCGATGTTTAATATTCTCATGATGTGTGTTTATTTTTGTGTAATTAAAAAATTTGGTCTTGATTAACTTCTGCTTGACCTTGAGCCTCTTCCGCTACTGCTTTATAAACTCTTCCGTCATTGTCTATTACATATTCTTTTCCGCTCTTGTCTCTGAGTGTTTCGCCTTGTTTGCCTTTGATATCGATATAATATATCTTTTTCGTGTCGAAAACTTCACCATATTGGCTTATCAGGACGCTCGGGAAGTCATCTTCCTGCTTTCCGCCGCAAAGCTCAATTTGTATAACGTTGATAGTCAGTCCTGCCTCCATTCTATGCGTCTTCTTTGATGAATAGACATCTAACCTTGCATTGCCAGTGCAATATACCTTAGTTCCTTTCTTGAGATATTGCAATAGATTAGAATATCCGACTATGAAACATGATGCCCATATTGTTGTTTCTTGCACGCTCCCGTCAGACTTTTTTATCTTGTCCGTATGGGCTACTCGGAACTGGATATATTCCTTGCCGTTTGAATTAATCACTTGTGCATCAGCACCTAAATTACCAATAATTGATACGTTAAACATAATTTTGTAGAATTAAATTAATAAATATTGTTGTACTAAACCAAGCAAACTATAGCTTAGGTTTTTTACGTGTTAGGAAAGGCACATTTATTTTCGTTGAAATGTTCCTTGCATTTTTTCTATTAGCTCATCAATGTGTTGCTCGTAGTATTTAGATAGGTTCGTTGTTGTTATGCCTGTAACTCGTGCAACGAATATATTTCTGACACCTGCCTCCAACATTGCCATTGCGAACGCATTTCTTAAACTTCCCGATGTGCAGTTATGCTCCTCGCATTTTGCTACAAGTTCCCTTTTAATCATTGCTGATATTTTTCTTGATGTAACGAAGTCAGGGAAGAGGAATATATCGTCCTTTTTGAGTGTCTGCATATAGAGTTGCAACTCTGTCCCTTTTATCAGCTCTGTCGGATAGAATGATACTTTGTTGTTTTTCCTTCTGATATATAATCCCTTGGGAAGGAAGGAAATGTCGTCCTGCTTAATCTCGGCAATATCTTTGCATTTCATTCCTGTACATATTATTGTCTTTATAATTACTTGCTTTTGATATTCAACGTGGTCACTTTTATCATATTCCTCGCATACGATTTTTCTGATAGTATCACTTGAAGGAACGTTAACCAACTTTTGTGCCGTTTTACGTATTGGAATATCCCTGGCAGGATTGCTATCTGTATAACCTGTAATAAGCATGTAGCGGTAAAAAGCTATCAAGTGAGTTCGATATTGGTTTTGCGTAGTTGGTGTAATCTTATCATAAAGTCTGCACATTATTTCACGCAAGTCTATCGAGCTTGCATTCCGAAGAGAAGTTTCACACTGCTCTGCAAAATACCTTATAGTATAAAGGTATTGGCTGATTGTTGACTCATTAAAGTCTCTTGACCTTAGATACTCGCAAAATTCGTATTCCATTTCCTTTTGCGTCTTGGTTTTTTCTGTGTTCATCATAATTCTCAAAATGTTTTGTTGTGTATCTGTTATAAAAAAGAAGCGGAGCAGGACAACCAATGTCACTACTCCGCTTGCAGATACACATCATGTGCCCATTTCCTTGTCATACGTTCGCAGGTCGCACCTCTGCGTTGCCTGTTATCCTTTGACGTGGGCAAAGATAGTTATTTTCTCTTGTTGCTCAAAATCATTTTCAGAATATGAACAATAATTCGGAAAAATGGAACAAGTTTTTTCATTTTGTTTGCTTTTATTTGTAATAGTTTGGAATAAATTGTTTTCTCGGCTGGCGGTCGAGTGTCCACGAGACATGCAAGAAGTTTTTTCCCTCAAGCAACTGGTCGAACTCTGTGATAGTTCGGATGAAATCTATTACTTTTGCCTTGTATTCTAAATTGAAAGTAATGTCTGCTGCATTGCCTGTTAGATGCTGTGAGTTCTTAACCCCTCCTACTTTGTCGTTGACAGCTTTTGACCGATATCCCGATGTAATTGTTATCGGAATGCCAATTGCCTGTCGTAAGGGTTCCAAAATCGTGTGAACTCCGTATGCAATGTTTATTGCCTCTTTAACACCAACGTTATTTGGCAATGCAGTACCCGTTCTTTCGAACTCTGCCATAGTGAAATGACTACTTATCTTTAACATACTGCGTGATTTTGTAGATATAATAATCTAATCCGAAAATGCTGGCTGCGAGAAGAAATGCCTGTGCAATATACATCAATACACCGCTCGCTATATCGTGGTGGTTTGCTGTCTCGTATGCCGCTATTATAATAGATGATATGATTAGTATCACCGCCATTGCTGTCTGTATAGCGTTCGGTTTCTTTTTCATAATTAATAGATTAAAGAAACGGGTAGCGAGATACTGCTACCCGTTCCGATTGATGTTTACTCTTCAAATACGTCCCCAAGCTCTTTAATCGTGATGTCGTAGTTCGGCATCGTGAATGTCTTGGTTTCGTTTGCAGTTGCATTATTCCATTTAGACCAGACGATAATATTCTGACCCAAATTATTCGTGTAGCCAATTGCATCGGCTGCACCCCCAACTGTCGGTAAGAGACATTTCAGAGTTACGATATCCCCGTCAGCAGCAGACATTGGAGTTATCTCCAAATTATCTCCAACAGCATTCGTGATGTTGTGTTTCTGCGAAGAAGTCTCCACCTGCTCGAAAGTGATGTTTACATCCTGTGCCGGCATGATGAAACTACACTTGTTTCCGTCAACCACTTGAGTAGAACCCCCACCAGCTGGGACATTTGACCACTTACCAACCTTGCCGCTGTCGATGTTTGTTGCATTCAGAGTTACCTGCTGTCCTTCTGCGTACTGACCCTGTCCCGTAATAGATGCGGATGTGCCGTTAGTGACAGCAACCGCATAAGTAGGCTTGTCTTCTGCTGTGACCACAATAGTCACATCAGCCTCAGGCATAACAAAAGAGCAGGAGTTACCTGTCTTTGTTGTAGTTGAACCTCCCGAGGAAGGAACACCTGCCCACTTAATCAGCTTATTACCAGGCACACCAGTCGCTGTGAGGTTAACAGCTTGTCCCTTCTTATAGATGCCCTCACCTACAACGCTATAAGATGTGGAATTAGAACAAGCAACATTAAAAGACTGCACGTCACTTCCTGCTTCGTCGTTGCTGCCACCACCATTAAGGATGTAGCTATCACCGATTGGGTAAGACAGCAAAGCAGTGCTATAGTCCTGCATGTAACGGGGAGTGCCAACAACATTGTTGAGAATAGCAGTGCTACGCTTGTAGCCGTTTGTGCTCTTCTGTGAACGTATTGGCGCAAAGAGTGCTGCCGCATTGCTGTCGATGCCGTCAACTGGAGCAAACGAAATTGATGCCTTAGCACCAGCAGCAAAGTTTGCAGTAACCGACATGTTGCTCTCAACCTGAATAGCGTCAGCCGAAAGTGCTGCGTCAGCAGCTGCAAGAATGAAACGTACCCATACAAATTGAACCTGCCCAGCAGTATTCTGCACAAGTGCGCAAATAGTAACGATGTCACCAAGACTGACACCAATAGCATCAGCAACCTGTTTGAGAGTAGTTGCCTCTGAAGGAAGGGCTATCTGCAAAGAGTTTTCAGCAAATGTGAGAGTAATTGCAGAAGCGATGGGCGCATTCAGACTACCCTCTGAAATTTTGAACTGACCCATGTTCGGGGTGCTGTCGTTGTACTCTGCAAAGCCAAATGTGGGCTTGTTGGTGCTTGCGTTTGCGACTAACTTTGAGTTGATGCGCATGAACTTCTGCATCGACTGCATGCCGTAGGAAACACCCTCGAAAGAGTGGTCGCAAATTGACTTCATAACTGCGTAGCCAAGAGCAGTAGTTTTTAGATACATTCGCTGCTGCATCTGCTGAACGCTACGAGGGTTCTTGACCTCGTAAACTCGGTCTTTTGTGATTTGCTTTCCGTCTAAAACAGAAAATGTGAGGGTCTTAGTAGAACCTCTACGCAAGCCAAAGAATGAATTACTTTTTGCCATAATGATTTAATGTTTTAATTAATAAATAATGTTTTGCGTGGTCGTACTCATAATCAGAGCGTAGTGGCTGAAGTTCCGATACCGATGCGCCTGAGCCAGGGTATATTCCCACGCTGCAAAGATACAAAAAAGTTTGAACGGGAGCAAATCGGGAGGTACTTCGGAGTTACCCTCGCATTTTTCGCTTTTCTTTTACATTTTAACAATTGATGTTACGTTTAATTAACGTTTTTAACTTTCGTTTTATGCTAAAAAACATATTTTCTTGCAAAAGGTGGCAAGCGGGGGCAGGCGCAATTTTCGCCGTGGTCGTTCCTGGTAAGAGGACGATGCCCACGCTTGCCGCCTTTTGCTTGCCGCCCTGATGCTACCCGAAAAGGCTCTTATGTATTAACATATATCAGCTATATGTATTAACATATATTAGCTATATGTATTAACATATATTAGAAAGATAATCGTTATAAGTATTGCATATTTCATAAAAATGTCGTAACTTTGCAGTAGAAAAAGAAATAAAACATATAAGTTAAACATAAAAATATTTTACATTATGAAAAACAAGGTAAAAGTTTATCAATTTTGGTCGAGAAGAAAGAATGGGTCAGATTATCGCTTTAATCTGACTGAGATGTCAGCAAATAACATTTCTGACGTCAGACAATGGGCTCAAGAAAACGAAATTGAGATTGAGAAAAACAGAATATATTTAAAAAAATAACATTTAAAATTACACATTATGGAAAAGTTCATTTATCGCTTAGCAATTTTTACCCACAATGCAATTGAAGAGATGCTTCCCTATTATTTCGAAGAAGAAGAAACAGCGTTAGGATTTGCTGAATTATATGTAAGAGGAAACTGGTCGAACCACTCTTCATTATTAGGAGAATATAATCCTATTAAGACTTGTGGTTTAAGACATTGTTTATACTACAAAGAACCAGGATGTTCTCGTTGGTATCGATTTGATTTTCTGTATCAAGACAAACGAGTATCAATTTTTAGATATCTTGCTATTACCCGAATAGCGTTATATCATTAAATATGAGAACATTCAACATTATTAACCCTTTAAATTTAAAAATTATGGTAAACAAGGAATTAAAAGTAATAAGTATCTCACTTAAGAATTTTCATCTTGAAGGTTTATTCGTAAGCTATGTTGGAGCTAATTGCATTGACCTCGTCGTTCCTTTTGATTATATCATTCTCGTCTCAGATGTAGCATTGCAGCGAGGATATAATCTACGAATAACTGGATATTCATCTTCAAGTGCATATTTCTGTAAAATCAGTAAATAGACCTCTAATATAACATTCTCTGATGTCGAGGGGTCACGTCCCCTCGCTATCAGAGAATGCGCCCTCGGCAGAGCAAGCGCAATTGATAATAAATCAAATACAGAACTATATCTAACAATTAAAATATAAGGATTATGAAAGAAATTTTTTTTATGAATACCGGCATTGCTGAAATTGTAAACGAAAGTTTCAATATCATTTGCAATGAAAATATGCAGCTCGTAGTATCCGATGAGGATGCCGCCGCTATTAAAGCGTTTATTGACAAAAACTATCCTGCTGCCTCTTATGATGTATGCTTTGATGATATTTAGTCACATTTTTTAATATAGATACACATTATGATACAAGCATATATACAATACCTCAAGGATGTGCGACGATATAGTACATGCACTTGCAAGGCTTATAGGAAGGCTCTGACTGACTTCTGCGCCTACGCTAAGACTATCGATAATGCTATCCGCTGGTCTAATGTCAACACTGGATTTGTTCAGAGCTATCTAATTGCTCTTCACCAAGCAGGGAAGAGTGATAACACTATCAGACTGTATGCATCCGCCTTACGTGGACACATGCATTTTCTGAAATCGAGAGGTCTTGAGATAAAAGACACTTTTCGATTTATCGAAGTTCCCAAGCGCAGAAGACATGACGTCTACACTCTACATAGTGACTGCATTGAAGATACAATAAATGATGCCACATTGAGTTATCATACAAGACTCTTAATCGCACTCATGTACGATTGCGGTTTGCGCATCGGAGAAGTAATGCGTCTCAGCAAATCTGACTTCGATAGGCATCAGCAAAGTATTTATGTCTTCGGAAAAGGAGGAACGAGCCGCATCGTCTTATATAGCAATAGGGTGAAGGAGATGCTGAACACATACTACACTCAAGTAGGCGGTTTTACAAAACTGGTCGTAGATGATGAACGAGCCGTTCGCTATAACATCTATTACGCTCTCGGAGAGCACACAACAAATCCACGTCATAGCTGTCACATTCTCCGACATACGTATGCGACGAGGATGCTTGACGGCGGAATGACACTTCCAGCTCTACAACAGCAGTTGGGACATCAAGACATCAAGACTACCAGGCAATACATTGACGTATGCCGCCTCTCAACTCGAGATATATACAATAACATAACAAATAATAACATCAAAAATTAGAGATTATGAAAGCAAACGACATGCACCAATTCAATTTTTATCGTGGGTCATTCAACAACATCCATTGGGTTTATCAGAGCGAAAAGCGTGGTGATTGGTGGGACTGCACGAACGTCCCCTCTTATCTTACTGATGCGACATATTACTCCGATTACGCAAAAGCCAAGGACATTAAGCAACTCCGTGATTACATCAAAAAACATGGTAAGCACTATAACGCAATTGGAGTGGAAATACCGAAACCTAATCGTTGACTATAATAAAATAACAAAGCAATGGAAAGAATTAGAAAAGAAGGTATCAAGCATGGAGAACGCACACAAGTTACGTTCTCCTTCAGATGTGACAATGAGAATTACATGTTCTTGCGTACAAAGAAGAATATGGGGCGGTGGCTGAATAGCCTCATAGAGGCTGAACGTCTAAGTTCTCATTGATGCTAAACGACAACAAAGGGGCGGGGCACCC
>NFYY01009482.1_pt1 | contig 9028 bp, 12 predicted proteins | sample 1092491 | NCBI WGS metagenome assembly NFYY01 (sample SAMN03609884, study PRJNA323583) | gut metagenome | isolation source: feces | host: Rattus norvegicus | place: Denmark: GeoCenter | collected 2013 | reverse complement strand
GTAAGAAGGTTTATAGATGGTAAATTACCCCCCCCCATTTGTAAATTATTGTTATTCATATTGTTATGCTATTGCGAGTTCGACAAGTGAGGTAAAAACCTCGTTATTATCCCTGTGGTTAAGACGGTAGCAGAACTCCGTCACATACTTCTGCATATACTTGACCGATACGTTATGGAACACTCCATATACGCCTCGTTTGAGTATCGCCCAAAAACTTTCTATTCCGTTTGTGTGGATTCCATCTCCAAGAGAGTAGGTTACGGTATGGTCTATTTTAAGGCGGACAAAGTTGCACTCATTCTCCTTATCAAGAATGTTGTACCCAGAAAACTGGTCTGTCATAACAGTATTGTTGCCCTTGCATACCTTTTTGAGAACCGCGAAAAGCTGCTTGCCGCTCAACTGCTTTCCCTCATCATTGTAATTGGCGACAACTGCGTGAACCTTGCCCGTGTTGCGTTCCTTTACTCCGATTACTGGTGTTTTTGATGTACCTCTACCTCTTTTCGGCTTATTGTCCTCATTGTCCGAATGGTCGTTGTTCTTGCGAGGCTTGCCGCCTACATAGGTCTCGTCAATCTCCACGACTGCCTCGAAAGTCTCCTTGTATTCCTCTTTCTCCATCGCCTTGCGTATCTGCTGGAGCATACGCCATGCGGACTGATAAGAACCCATACCCAATTCCCTTTTCAACTGCAAAGCGGATATGCCCTTTCGAGAAACAAGAACGAGATTCATAGCATACAGCCACATACGCAAGTCAAGATGTGTGTTCTCGAATATCGTACCTTTCAATGCTGAAAACTCGCTCTTGCAGTTGTTGCAATACATGAAACGATGATTGTATTTCTGATGGTATATGCCTTTGTGTATGCTTCCGCATTTCGGGCAGACATAGCCGTCCTTATACTTGGTAGCAACGATGAAATCTATCGCGCTGTTCTCGTCTGGAAATCTCTTTGTGAACTCAAAGTATGTCATATCTCCTTGCTTTTGATATTGCAAAGGTACGACTTTATTTTGAATTACGCAAGATTAAAGTAGATAATTCCGTAATTTTATGGACGATTTCATCGTTTTCAAAGTTGGCGAGGGCAAGGTGGATATTCTATTACAAAAGAATGCCTTTACTTCATTCTTGCTTCCTAATAGCGGGAAAATAACCCTTACAAAAGAAGACTTCAAAGAATTGTTCTCTGTTGTTCAGGATGCGACAATATCGTAAATAAAAAGCGGCAAGGAATAACCTCACCGCTAAATAGGTAATCATTCTTTGTTTCGTTGTATCAGCGGCTATTTTTAGCCGCTTTCTGCTTACCTCAAATTTCCAAGGTCTACGGGCATAAGAAGAATAAGCAAATCTTCTTTACTTTGTTCTTTGTCATCTTTTGCAGGCATAATTAGCGCAGCACGGTTGGGATGCGAAAACTCCATACTTACAAAATCGCTTTTGATTGCAGATAAACACTCTCTTAAAAATGTTGAATTAAACCCTATAATCATATCCTCTCCACTATGAGTGCAAGCAATTTTTTTACTTCCATTCATACAATCTCCTGCACCATTAGCCGATACCGTAACACAATCTCCGTTCAGTGCTAACGATATAATTTCAGTCTGACCTGAAACAAAAGTGGCTATATTTTGCACGGTTCGCAGAAACATATCCCTATTGATTGTAATTTTTATTGGATTATCCTTTGGAATGATAGGCTTATAGTTAGGGAATTTCCCTGAAATCAGCCGCGTGTTAATAATATAGTTATCAAACGACAAACAAATATTCTCATTATCGTTTTGAATAACCACATCTTTACTTGCATCTCCTAATGATAGGATATTCTTCATTATTGAAAGAGTTTCTCTCGGTAGAATTAGGTCAGATTGCTCCTCATTAGACGCACATTCAAGCTCATAAGAGAACTTAGCTAACTTATGCGTTTCGGTCGCAACAAAAGTAATCCTTTTTTCTTCTTGCGTAAGTAGTACTCCTTGAAGTTGTGGTCTCATCTCTACTTTTGCAGTCGCAAATAAAGTGCTGTCAATTGCTCGAATGAGTATATTCTTAGCTACTTTCCGCTTTATGTCTGTCATTACTTGCTTAGCTGTCGGGTATATTGTCGGGTCTACTCCTGCAATTTTATACTCTTCACCAAATGCTGTAATATCAAGGCTATAATCGCCGCCTATTACAATTTCTGCTTGCGGAGAAGAAATACTACTAATTGCGTTGTAAAAAGCGACTGCGGGTGCAGCTATTCGCCTTAATTCGCCTATATCTCCTTGCACATCAATATCTACTGACAAAGTTATTGTAGTCAATGTATTTGTTGCTGTTATGACGAGTTTATTGTCCTTAGTTAATTCCAACAGTAAGTTGCTTAGAATAGGTATTGTCCTACTATTTGGAACAAGCGATAACACATTTTTTAACTGTCTTGTAATCTCGTCTGTTTTGATAATAAATGCCGTTTTATTCATTCTTGATTTCGTTTAATTTGTTTATGATATATTCTTCTTTTGGCGATAACGTTATTTCAAACGCTGTGTCTTCTTTCGTTTTCTGCTTATATTCTTGCATACATTTCTGTACCCTTTCTGCGGCTTCATCATTGAGAATAAATCCGCCTCCGAACACCTTATATCCGTTTACCATATCAACAAAGGCACACTCTCGTGCCTTAATGTGCAATTCTATGCCTGCATTTATTAGCTTGCCTAATATGGCAATGTTAATAACATTCTTAGGATATGTAACGTTTTTTTTCTTTTTCTTAGCCTTATATTTCTGCACGTCTTGGATACGTTTATTGAGGTCGGGAACAAGCAATATTTTGTTCTCTGTTTCAATATTCGTAACAAAAGATGTATTCACTAATGCTCCATTCTCGTACACAATTCTCGCATTAGCGCATATAAAACAAACGTCTAATGCTCCTTGCTGCGCAACTGTCAATGAGGGTGCAAAAAGAAAGAACCTAATCCCTTTATCGCAATACCACTTGATAATTTGCGACAATATACTAAACGGAGGATTGTCAAGCACAATGCAGTTATCAGAATAGTCGTATTCTTTATAGTTCCCGTTAGGATAAAACGGTCTAACGATAGAGCAATCCTTTATCTGTGGATACTTTTCAAATACCCATTCCTTGACGCATTCGTAAACACTGTCAGGAGTGTAGCAATCATCGGTTGTCTTCTTATGGACAAACTTCTCTTTGAACACTTCGTAATCATCAAATAGTATGTTCTGTTTATGAGTGTGAACCATAAGATAACGTTTTTATTTCCTTGTCGATAATCGCACACAATAAAGAAAGGTCTCGTCGTACAAGGCTTTGAAATGCCAATATCTGAAACTTATTCAATTGCTCGTTACCGCTGAGGAAACGGTGCATTTCTTCAATAGCTTCTCTATCTGATACGGCAAACCAATTTTGAAAATGTTGCAGAAACTTCACATAGTGCAAAACCTTGCGCAGGTCTTTTATTTGGTCAGGTGCAGTATCCGACTTGCTATTGTATCTAAATAAATACTTCACTATGTTCCCAAAGACAAATGATGCTTGCAATTTATCCTCTATTAGCTCGATAGGCTGATAGGCAGATTGGCGGTAATGCGAACCACCAATCTGATACTCCATATCGTTTGTTTTTAACTCTTCCATTTTGTTTTGTCATTTGCCTGTTGAACCATATCCACCTGTACCGCGCTCGGTTTCTGACAACTCATCCGTAACAACGAATTGTATCGGTAGGTTTATCATAACACAAAGCTGTGCTATTTTGTCTCCCACTTTGTATCTCGGGAAGTTAGGCATCACGTGGTAGAATATCGCACTAATCTCTCCTCGATAATCCACATCCACCGTACCGCAAGAGTTGCTTAAAACCATACCTGTTTTGTAAATAGAGCTTCTCGGTCTAATGTCGAAACCGAGACACTGATAATCACCATTGCATACCGTTTCGGCTTCAAGAGCTATGCCAAAGCCATATTTCCACACGTTAGGTGCAATCTCCTCTTCTGATGTCGCTACAAGGTCGTAGCAAAAATCTGATTGGTGCGTCTTAAAAGGCACTTGCGCTTTCTCGTCTAAAATCTTGATTTTTACGTTCATTTTCTACTTGTTTATTAGTTTCCATTTCTATTCAATTCTCATTGCATTTTTAAGAAGAAAGTCCTCTTCTATGCAGATTATATGCTCTTCGTTCTCTATGCGTTCTTTTAGAGTTACTATGATTTTTGGCTCTTTTAAGTCGCAGGGATAGTATAAATTATTCCAACCTACTATCTCACAACAAGTAATTTCATCACCAACTAAAAATTCAACTAAACACCTTTCTCATCTAAATCATCATCCTTGAAAGGACGCGGTTCAAATTCTTTCTTATGAGGCTTAGTTTTACACATAATGCACTGTCTTTTATCGTCATAATATATATTCTCGACTTCATACTCTCTTTGTCCATTATCGATGATAAAAGGCACATCGAAAGACGATATATTTGTATGCCTAATATCAAGTATTACATTGTTAGCTGTTTTCATATCATTATTCATTTAATTTGTTTGTAACATATTCTTTCTTAGTGGTGTCCATATCCTTTTCAAATACTTCTTCGATATTTGCCATTCAACTCTATTCATCCCAGTTCTCCTCCGACTTGTCCGTAAGCATATATACCCTTGCGTCCGAGGGGATGTTTTTAATCTTCTTGCGCAGCTCTCCTGCGGTCATTGCTTCTATTTCCATAATCTTTTATATTGTAAAAAATTTCGTTTTTCTAACTCAATAATGAATACTATTTTGTCGTGTGGTGCGCCAAATTTAGGATTTCCGAACCCATAATAGCACCTTTTTACGTCAATGTAAAAACTTTTTTGTTCAAATTCAAAATGAGCTTTGTCAAAAGGAAATACGGAGTATCCATCACCATTGAATGCCTCTTTGAAGCACGAGGTGCATTCCTTATAACCCTCAGCACATCCCTCTATTGCTCGATATGCACAAAAACGATGTATTGACAGATTATTCATTTTTTACATAGACTTCTGACTGTTGCCTTTTTAGTACTTTGAAAAAGGTCTCTCGTTTTAATTTCAACCTTATTACGTTCATTTCTTTACTTCTATATTTTGCTATTTACGCTTACCGTCAAACATTTTTTTGTAGTGCTATTTTTTTTGTCAAAATATTTGCCTAAACAAAATAAAAAGACCTCCTCCAATCGTTTTATCTATATTTTGCACCTTGCCACTTCTTAATAAGGTAACCATTTCGTCTGTGATAAAGGAACTCTTAAAACCATTCTCGCACTCAATTACAAGGGATGCAAAGCCATTTAGACGAACAGAGCTTATAGTGTCTTCAATCTCTTCATCTTTAACTATTTCAATATCGGAGCGAAAAGGAATGGTGTTTTTGACTAACCAACTTGATTTTATAATTCTCTTACCAACTAACAGCTTCTTCAAATCGTCAAGAGTATACTGTACATCTTCAAGATATTCTTTGCCGAATATCTCTTCGAGTGCATACATCAAATCATATTGTCTTTTCTTTTTCGCAGCACAATAAGCAACACGAGCTTTGTCAAAATCCACCGTTCTTTCCGCTTTAAGTATATTTTTCATATTGCATTTTTTATTTGTTACTTCGTTATTTTACTTTCATCGCCAAAACTAAAATAGCTCTTGCCTTTATTTTATCTACTTATAAAAGCTCTATGACTTTTCTATTTGCCTCGTGTAGTTTGGCAATATTCAATGACGACAGGTAAATCTGTGTTGTTTGCTCGTCTTTGTGTCCCATACATCCGCTAATTACAGCAATCGGAATATCCGCATCGTGCGCGACACTTGCCCAGGTATGACGTGCCACGTATGTTGTTAGCGGCTCTTTTATTCCTGCCATTTTGCCAATTGTATGTAGCGCACGGTTAGTCTTTCCCAACGCCGATTGATATGACGCATAATTTTCTACTACAACAGCGGGGAAGAATGATAGTAAGTATTTACTTCTGCTATTTTCGTACTTATCAAGGATATTCTGCATTTTAGCTTCCCATTTTATAACGATTAGTTGTCCTGTTTTCTGTCTGTGATATTGTAAACAATCGCATTTTAGGTCAGTTTTTTTTAGGTGCATAATATCTACAAAGCTCATCCCACGGGTGTAAAACGAGAATAAGAATATATCTCTTGCCTGTTCAAGGTCTGCATTTCTCGTTAAGTCCAATTCTTTTATCCGCCTTAAATCTTCGACAGTAATTGCCCTCTTAACCGTTTTATCTACTCCCAAATATACATCATCGAAAGGCATTGCATCCTTAACTAATCTCTGTTTTACAGCCTTGTTATATAATGCTTTAAGGACGCGCATATATGCGGAAGTTGAATTTTTAACCATTCCGTTCTTCTGTAAAAAGAACTCGTACTGTTTCATCAATTTACAAGTTATATCAGATAATGCCAAATCATTACCTTTTGTAAATCGAGCCAACGAGTGAAAAACGCGTATGCGACTTTTGCGACTTGCCCACTTTTGGATTGTCATAAGATAGTTAGTCTCATCCATTATAAAAGAGAAAAAAGATTTATTGCTTTGTGGGTATGGAAGTAATCTTTTTTTTTGCCCCTTTCTCGTTGTATCTGATATAATAACCCGAACAAATACTTTCATTAGCTTTTCAATCCTCACTTCCCACCCAATAGCTATTTTCCCTTTAAGCAAGAATGATACTCTATTGCGGACTTCTTCGAGCGTGAACTTATCTGCGTTGATATAGAATATATAATCGTTACCTCCGAATGGGTCTTTCTCCGAAAACATATCTCCTTTTTCTACCTGTCTACCGTTAATCTCGGTAAGGTAGTTTCTCAGGTATATTATCGCCGTCTTTCTCCCAATACTATTTGGGCAAGCATATTTCCGTTTATTTTGTTCCTGCATCATCTGTTTATTTCAGCGTGTTAATATTAAAAATTGTACAATTCAAATACCCTGCCAGCATCAGCAACCTCTGTTGCTACACCGACTGACTTCTGTACGTCATCGATAAACTCTTCTTCGTTGCTGTTTGTGTCCGACAGGTGAATGAGAATTACTTTCTTCAATCGCTCGTTCTTATTTGCTTCAATTATTTGTTTGGTTGTTTCAAGTTCTAAATGTGAGTGCAGCAGCCTACTTTTCATCGCCAACGGTACTTTACCCTGTTCTATGTTAGAAAGCAATATGCTCTTAGAGTAATTAGCCTCTATCATCATATAGTCTAACTTGTCAAACGTATATTCACACGTTGCCGTATCGGTTAGAAATAGCAAACGTCCCATTTCCGCGTGGCTGATAATATATCCAACACAAGGCACATCGTGCTTGACGTTAAACGCCAAAACCTTAAATCCGCCTACCTGATACCCGTGCATAGGCTTGACTACTTTACACAAGGAAAGATTTTTTATACCTTTGAATGAGACCGATGCGAACACATCTTCGACAGCAAGCACTGGGATACCGTTTTGAACAAATTCGCAAAGATATTTCGAGTGGTCTTTGTGTCTGTGGGTACAGATAGCCCCTTTAATGCCGTTTATCTGCCATTTAAGAGCCTTTTTTATCTCGGATAGGCAAATACCAACCTCAACAACCAAAACTCCATCAGAGGCTTCAAAAATGTAAGAATTGCCGACAGACGAACTACCTAATACTGTTATCTTCATTTCTTAATAATTTGGCGCGTCTTGTTGTTGAATAGGCATTGTACTTACATCTTGGTACGACACCGTTTCAGTAGAAATATTCTGTGAGTTCGCACCCGCCGCTATCATTTCATCTCTACTGCTTTCATCTGACGCTTCATCTGCTGCAATTGCTCTCTGCATATCCAAAGACAGATAACCGTACTTGCTCAACAATCGGCGGAGAACGGTCTTCCTACCCATTGAGTTAAAATCACCCTCCCAACCAAGACCTGTTGTTTGTTTGTTGGCAAGAACTTCTAATTGCGCAACAGTTGTCTTGCTGTTCACGCTTTTTGAAAAACGCTTTGCATATTTTGCCATATCCTCAACACTCATATATAAGGTTTTAGAAAAGCCTGAATTAAGTTCGATATATGCAAAGTAGCCTATCACTTTATTGCTTTTACGCTTTCCCGACAAGTCTATTCTGCCTGTCATCTTGTCCTCTTGCACCAATTCACCCTCATAAACAACACCCTCGTTGATTGTTTTGTATTGTTTAGACCTTATGGCAAGCTGAATATATCCCTTGTATCCAAGCATAAATGTTGGAGTTGGAACATATTCCGTTCTTTCTGTTCCATCCGCATTCTTAATCTTTACGCATTTTCTAAAAACAACAATGTAAGCGTATCCAAGAGCTTTATTGAGAGGCAAGTCCATTGTTGCAGCACGTAAAGCCTCTTTCGCAACTAAGCTCGGATTGCAACTCTGCAAAGATTTATCATCAGTTGCAAGGTCAATGAGCGAAGAGGTGAATGCTTCTTTACGATCCCCAAGGACTTCTTGAAAACTTTTCTGCACATCTGATGCTTTTATCGTTAATTTGAATAAATCTATCGGCTTTTTCGCCACTTCCATTTTTTGCTGTTTATCTGCCATTGTCGTTACTGTTGTTTGAATTTAACATTATTATTCGCGAAATAAACCACATTGTCAGAGATAACTCTGTATATCGCGTTGTCAAACAGCTTGCAACTTATCTCTTCATAAGATTGGACACTTGCGTTGTCGCAAGCCTCGACAGTTGCGTTGCCGTCAGCATAGACAGTTGCGCTGTTGTAAGCCTCAACCCTTGCGTTGCCGTCAGCATAGACAGTTGCGCTGTTGTAAGCCTCAACCCTTGCGTTGTTGTAAGCATAGACCCTTGCGTTGCCGAAAGCCTCAACCCTTGCGTTGCCGTCAGCATAGACCGTTGCACTGCCGAAAGCCCTTACAGTTGCGTTGCCGAAAGCCTTTACCCTTGCGTTGTCGCAAGCCCTTACAGTTGCGTTGCCG
>NFYY01006383.1_pt1 | contig 9099 bp, 4 predicted proteins | sample 1092491 | NCBI WGS metagenome assembly NFYY01 (sample SAMN03609884, study PRJNA323583) | gut metagenome | isolation source: feces | host: Rattus norvegicus | place: Denmark: GeoCenter | collected 2013 | reverse complement strand
CTTAGCAGAAAATACCAGTGTGGTTCCTGGTACGATGTCTGGAGGCGGAGGCGCACCGATGGACGACAATACACAGGGTGCCGATGGAGTGGGCAATGCCTCAGGAGATTGGCATTGCGATTCCAAGTGGATGGGGGACAGAGTTCTCACCCGATCTACCCGCACCTGGGTCCTGCCCAGCTACAACAACCACCAGTACCTGCAGATTTCCAACGCCACCGGATTGCACAGCCAAAGCGGAAACCGATACTTTGGCTACAGCACCCCGTGGGGGTACTTTGACTTCAACCGCTTCCACTGCCACTTCTCGCCCCGAGACTGGCAGCGACTCGTCAACAACCATTGGGGATTCCGACCCAAAAACCTGCGAGTCAAGCTCTTTAACATTCAAGTCAAAGAAGTTACGACGACGGATTCGACTACGACCGTCGCCAATAACCTTACCAGCACGGTTCAGGTCTTTACGGACGACGAGTACCAGCTGCCGTACGTCCTCGGAAACGCGACGGAAGGATGCCTGCCGGCCTTCCCCCCGGACGTCTTCACGCTGCCCCAGTACGGCTACGCGACGCTGAACAATAACGCAAACGGCAATCCCACCGAGCGATCGTCCTTCTTCTGTCTCGAGTACTTTCCCAGCAAGATGCTGCGAACGGGCAATAATTTCGAATTCATCTACCAGTTCGAAGACGTGCCCTTCCACACCGGCTTCGCGCCCAGTCAGCACATCTTCAAGCTGAGCAACCCCCTGGTCGATCAGTACTTGTATCGCTTCGAAGCGACCAATAACCAGGGAACAGTCTCCTTCAAGAAATGCGCGGCCACCAATTACCGCGAGCAGTACAAGAACTTTTTGACTGGCGCGTTCAACCGCTGTCAGCCATGGAGTCTGGAAGATCCGGGAGCCACCAACAGACCCGGCATCAGCGGATCTTCCAAGGACAATCTCATCCAAGTCGGCGACCAGTTCTTTACCTGTCGACCGGACGTCAACGGAATGAACAACAACCTGGAGGGCACCAACAACATCTGCCTGGACAACTCGCTCATCTTTAACCACCAGCCGGCAGCACCGGGCGAAGGCTCGGCTCTGCCTCCGGAGAACGTCATCATCACCCGCGAGAACGAGACGCAACCCGTCAACAGCTACGCGGGTAACAACGATGGACGAGTAACCACTAACCTGCAGTCCAACACTTCAGAGCCGGACACCGGCACCGTCCATCAACGCGGAATCGCTCCCGGCTCCGTATGGATGGACCGTGACGTCTACCTCCAGGGACCCATCTGGGCCAAGATTCCCAACACGGGCGCCAGCTTCCACCCGTCGCCTCTCATGGGAGGCTTCGGGCTCAAGCATCCGCCTCCTCTGATGCTGATCAAGAACACGCCCGTGCCCGGCAACGTCACCACCTTCACCGAGGTCAAAGTCAACAACTTCATCACCCAGTACTCGACCGGACAGATCACCGTCGACATCGAATGGGAACTCCAGAAGGAAAACTCCAAGCGCTGGAACCCCGAGATCCAGTACACCAACAACTACACCTCCCCCACGTTTGTGGACTTTGCCCCCGACTCCAGCGGAAACTACCGCACTACCAGAGCCATCGGTTCAAGATGGCTCACACGTCCTCTGTAACCATTACCCTCCTCATTGCCTTGTACATACAATCAATAAAGCGAATGGCGGAATGCCAGATGCGAAAACCAAAATCAACGTCTCAGATTTTTCCTTTTTTGAACTTGTCCCTTTCTTTGTCGTTCGTTCGTTCGTTCGGCGCTGGGTTCGGCGCCGGAAGGTCGCCTCCGGCGACCTTCCCGGTCAGATCGGCGAAGCCGATCTGACGGCGCCGAACCCAGCGCCGAACGAACGAACGAACGACAAAGAAAGGGACAAGTTCAAAAAAGGAAAAATTAAATCGGGTGAATGATTGTTGTGTGTGCATTTGACGTCACTGTGTGAGTATGCAAATGAGGTGCGCAATGCATGATGGGAAGTCAACGTAAGTGAAAAGTGGAAGCGAAAGTAAGAGGAGTCGTCTGTGCCGGCGGTGATTCATTCGTCACTTTTGGGACGAGCTGTCGAGATGTACTTTTACGAGATCCTCGTAAAGTTGCCTAACGACTTTGAGTCTGAGTTGCCAGGGATCTGCGATGCCTGGGTGGATGCTCTGACAGCGGAGAATTTGACGCTGCCGGACACGTCGGACCTCGACGCGACCCAGATAGAGGATGCGTACGTGGCTCTCGGCCAGCGAATCGTGAACGAGATCCTGCTCGAGTGGAAGTATCGCACCGGAACGAGGTACAACTACTTTGTGCAGCTGGAGAAGGGAGAACACGGGTACCACCTGCACGTGCTCTTGGAACAGAGCAACGTCAAGAGCTTCGTGTTCGGCCGGTACGCCTCCGGCATCAAGCAGCGCATCAAAGACAAGGTGTACTCGGGGGTGGAACCCACCATCGACCTCTGGTTCAAGATCAGTAAGACGCGCGAACAGGGAGGAGCCAATTCTCTGCGTCACGAGTCGTACCTGTACAACTACCTGCTGCCCAAGAAGCAGCCGGAACTCCAGTACGCCTGGACCAACATCGACAAGTTCCTATTGGCTGCAGTGAATCTGAACGAGCGACAGCGATTGGTCGACGAGTACCGAGCGCAGTTTCATAAAGAGGAAGACGGAGAGGAAGGCACTCATTCGGACGGACCCGTGCCCAGAGTAAGGAGCAAGACGTCCGAACGCTACATGGCTCTCGTCAAATGGCTCGTCGAGAACGGCATCACGTCCGAGCAGGAGTGGGTCAAGACCGACATGGAGTCGTTCCTGACGCACAACGCCAGCTCCAGCAGCCGCGCGCAGATCAAGACCGCGCTCGACAACGCCAGCCGCATCATGCAGCTGACAAAGACGGCGGCCGACTACCTTATTGGGCAGAAGCCGCCGGAAGACGTTACCACGAATCGTGTGTACCGAATATTCGAGATGAATGGCTACGATCCCCGGCTGGCTGGGAGTATACTGTACGGCTGGGCCAGACGCCAGTTTGGAAAGAGAAACACCATCTGGCTCTATGGGCCCGCGACCACCGGAAAAACCATTATTGCCGAGGCTATTGCACACGCTGTGCCTTTCTATGGATGTGTGAACTGGAACAACGAGAACTTTCCCTTCAACGACAGCGTCAACAAGATGCTCATCTGGTGGGAGGAGGGCAAGATGACCGCCAAGATCGTCGAGGCCGCGAAATGCATCCTGGGCGGAAGCCGCGTCAGGGTCGACCAAAAGTGCAAGAGCTCCCAGCAGATCGAAAGCACGCCGGTCATCATCACCAGCAACACCGACCTCACCGTCGTCGTCGACGGAAACACCACCACCACAGAACACCGCCAGCCCCTGGAAGACCGCATGTTCCAGTTCAACCTCGTCAACAGGCTCGGACCTGACTTTGGCAAGGTCACAAGACAGGAAGTGCGCGAGTTCTTTAAATGGGCGGAGCTAAACCAGACTGACGTGCCTCACGTGTTCAGAGTGCCGCCGTCGGGCGGCAATATAAGCGCGGGCTCCTCCGGCCACGAGTCATTCGGGACTCGGCGATCGGACGGAGAGGAGCCTCCGCGCAAGAGACCGAGGTACGAGGACTCTGCGGACAATGGGGGGAGGGAGAAAAGCACGCTCGAGAAGTGGTTGATGGAAAACCCCATGCCGACGCCTGCGAGCGTCTCGGATAACTCGGATTCGGAGAATCCTGTATTTGACATGAAGGTCCGGGAGTGCCCGGATTCTAATAAAGAGCAATAACTTTACTGAATTGTAGTCATGTCTTTCTTTGATTGGATAGGTCGCAAATACGCTCAGGGAGCGGCGGAGTATTGGGATCTCAAGGCGGGTCCTCCGGCACCTAAAAAGGCGCGAAAGGATAACTCGGCCGGGTTCAACTTCCCGGGTCACAAATACCTGGGACCCGGAAACGGCCTTGACCGCGGCGAGCCCGTAGACGCGGACGACGCGGCTGCGCAAAAGCACGATCAAGCGTACAACGAGCAGCTTGAGGCGGGCGACAACCCGTACGTCAAGTACAATCACGCGGATCGCGAGTTCCAGGAGGCGTTGAAAGACGACACCTCCTTCGAGGGAAATCTCGCGAGAGGCGTCTTTGAGGCCAAGAAGCTCATAGCAGAGCCCTTCGGCCTCGCGGAGCCTGAACTGGCGCCCGGGAAGAAACGACCGGCTTCCTCGCCAGTACAGTCCCCGGACTCCTCGTCCGGCATCGGCAAAAAGGGTAACCAGCCTTCTCGACGCAGACTCGAATTTGGCGGGAATCCCGCCGACGAGAGCGACGGAGTCCAGCCTATCCCACCTCCCCCAGCAGAAAATACCAGTGTGGTTCCTGGTACGATGTCTGGAGGCGGAGGCGCACCGATGGACGACAATACACAGGGTGCCGATGGAGTGGGCAATGCCTCAGGAGATTGGCATTGCGATTCCAAGTGGATGGGGGACAGAGTTCTCACCCGATCTACCCGCACCTGGGTCCTGCCCAGCTACAACAACCACCAGTACCTGCAGATTTCCAACGCCACCGGATTGCACAGCCAAAGCGGAAACCGATACTTTGGCTACAGCACCCCGTGGGGGTACTTTGACTTCAACCGCTTCCACTGCCACTTCTCGCCCCGAGACTGGCAGCGACTCGTCAACAACCATTGGGGATTCCGACCCAAAAACCTGCGAGTCAAGCTCTTTAACATTCAAGTCAAAGAAGTTACGACGACGGATTCGACTACGACCGTCGCCAATAACCTTACCAGCACGGTTCAGGTCTTTACGGACGACGAGTACCAGCTGCCGTACGTCCTCGGAAACGCGACGGAAGGATGCCTGCCGGCCTTCCCCCCGGACGTCTTCACGCTGCCCCAGTACGGCTACGCGACGCTGAACAATAACGCAAACGGCAATCCCACCGAGCGATCGTCCTTCTTCTGTCTCGAGTACTTTCCCAGCAAGATGCTGCGAACGGGCAATAATTTCGAATTCATCTACCAGTTCGAAGACGTGCCCTTCCACACCGGCTTCGCGCCCAGTCAGCACATCTTCAAGCTGAGCAACCCCCTGGTCGATCAGTACTTGTATCGCTTCGAAGCGACCAATAACCAGGGAACAGTCTCCTTCAAGAAATGCGCGGCCACCAATTACCGCGAGCAGTACAAGAACTTTTTGACTGGCGCGTTCAACCGCTGTCAGCCATGGAGTCTGGAAGATCCGGGAGCCACCAACAGACCCGGCATCAGCGGATCTTCCAAGGACAATCTCATCCAAGTCGGCGACCAGTTCTTTACCTGTCGACCGGACGTCAACGGAATGAACAACAACCTGGAGGGCACCAACAACATCTGCCTGGACAACTCGCTCATCTTTAACCACCAGCCGGCAGCACCGGGCGAAGGCTCGGCTCTGCCTCCGGAGAACGTCATCATCACCCGCGAGAACGAGACGCAACCCGTCAACAGCTACGCGGGTAACAACGATGGACGAGTAACCACTAACCTGCAGTCCAACACTTCAGAGCCGGACACCGGCACCGTCCATCAACGCGGAATCGCTCCCGGCTCCGTATGGATGGACCGTGACGTCTACCTCCAGGGACCCATCTGGGCCAAGATTCCCAACACGGGCGCCAGCTTCCACCCGTCGCCTCTCATGGGAGGCTTCGGGCTCAAGCATCCGCCTCCTCTGATGCTGATCAAGAACACGCCCGTGCCCGGCAACGTCACCACCTTCACCGAGGTCAAAGTCAACAACTTCATCACCCAGTACTCGACCGGACAGATCACCGTCGACATCGAATGGGAACTCCAGAAGGAAAACTCCAAGCGCTGGAACCCCGAGATCCAGTACACCAACAACTACACCTCCCCCACGTTTGTGGACTTTGCCCCCGACTCCAGCGGAAACTACCGCACTACCAGAGCCATCGGTTCAAGATGGCTCACACGTCCTCTGTAACCATTACCCTCCTCATTGCCTTGTACATACAATCAATAAAGCGAATGGCGGAATGCCAGATGCGAAAACCAAAATCAACGTCTCAGATTTTTCCTTTTTTGAACTTGTCCCTTTCTTTGTCGTTCGTTCGTTCGTTCGGCGCTGGGTTCGGCGCCGTCAGATCGGCTTCGCCGATCTGACCGGGAAGGTCGCCGGAGGCGACCTTCCGGCGCCGAACCCAGCGCCGAACGAACGAACGAACGACAAAGAAAGGGACAAGTTCAAAAAAGGAAAAATTAAATCGGGTGAATGATTGTTGTGTGTGCATTTGACGTCACTGTGTGAGTATGCAAATGAGGTGCGCAATGCATGATGGGAAGTCAACGTAAGTGAAAAGTGGAAGCGAAAGTAAGAGGAGTCGTCTGTGCCGGCGGTGATTCATTCGTCACTTTTGGGACGAGCTGTCGAGATGTACTTTTACGAGATCCTCGTAAAGTTGCCTAACGACTTTGAGTCTGAGTTGCCAGGGATCTGCGATGCCTGGGTGGATGCTCTGACAGCGGAGAATTTGACGCTGCCGGACACGTCGGACCTCGACGCGACCCAGATAGAGGATGCGTACGTGGCTCTCGGCCAGCGAATCGTGAACGAGATCCTGCTCGAGTGGAAGTATCGCACCGGAACGAGGTACAACTACTTTGTGCAGCTGGAGAAGGGAGAACACGGGTACCACCTGCACGTGCTCTTGGAACAGAGCAACGTCAAGAGCTTCGTGTTCGGCCGGTACGCCTCCGGCATCAAGCAGCGCATCAAAGACAAGGTGTACTCGGGGGTGGAACCCACCATCGACCTCTGGTTCAAGATCAGTAAGACGCGCGAACAGGGAGGAGCCAATTCTCTGCGTCACGAGTCGTACCTGTACAACTACCTGCTGCCCAAGAAGCAGCCGGAACTCCAGTACGCCTGGACCAACATCGACAAGTTCCTATTGGCTGCAGTGAATCTGAACGAGCGACAGCGATTGGTCGACGAGTACCGAGCGCAGTTTCATAAAGAGGAAGACGGAGAGGAAGGCACTCATTCGGACGGACCCGTGCCCAGAGTAAGGAGCAAGACGTCCGAACGCTACATGGCTCTCGTCAAATGGCTCGTCGAGAACGGCATCACGTCCGAGCAGGAGTGGGTCAAGACCGACATGGAGTCGTTCCTGACGCACAACGCCAGCTCCAGCAGCCGCGCGCAGATCAAGACCGCGCTCGACAACGCCAGCCGCATCATGCAGCTGACAAAGACGGCGGCCGACTACCTTATTGGGCAGAAGCCGCCGGAAGACGTTACCACGAATCGTGTGTACCGAATATTCGAGATGAATGGCTACGATCCCCGGCTGGCTGGGAGTATACTGTACGGCTGGGCCAGACGCCAGTTTGGAAAGAGAAACACCATCTGGCTCTATGGGCCCGCGACCACCGGAAAAACCATTATTGCCGAGGCTATTGCACACGCTGTGCCTTTCTATGGATGTGTGAACTGGAACAACGAGAACTTTCCCTTCAACGACAGCGTCAACAAGATGCTCATCTGGTGGGAGGAGGGCAAGATGACCGCCAAGATCGTCGAGGCCGCGAAATGCATCCTGGGCGGAAGCCGCGTCAGGGTCGACCAAAAGTGCAAGAGCTCCCAGCAGATCGAAAGCACGCCGGTCATCATCACCAGCAACACCGACCTCACCGTCGTCGTCGACGGAAACACCACCACCACAGAACACCGCCAGCCCCTGGAAGACCGCATGTTCCAGTTCAACCTCGTCAACAGGCTCGGACCTGACTTTGGCAAGGTCACAAGACAGGAAGTGCGCGAGTTCTTTAAATGGGCGGAGCTAAACCAGACTGACGTGCCTCACGTGTTCAGAGTGCCGCCGTCGGGCGGCAATATAAGCGCGGGCTCCTCCGGCCACGAGTCATTCGGGACTCGGCGATCGGACGGAGAGGAGCCTCCGCGCAAGAGACCGAGGTACGAGGACTCTGCGGACAATGGGGGGAGGGAGAAAAGCACGCTCGAGAAGTGGTTGATGGAAAACCCCATGCCGACGCCTGCGAGCGTCTCGGATAACTCGGATTCGGAGAATCCTGTATTTGACATGAAGGTCCGGGAGTGCCCGGATTCTAATAAAGAGCAATAACTTTACTGAATTGTAGTCATGTCTTTCTTTGATTGGATAGGTCGCAAATACGCTCAGGGAGCGGCGGAGTATTGGGATCTCAAGGCGGGTCCTCCGGCACCTAAAAAGGCGCGAAAGGATAACTCGGCCGGGTTCAACTTCCCGGGTCACAAATACCTGGGACCCGGAAACGGCCTTGACCGCGGCGAGCCCGTAGACGCGGACGACGCGGCTGCGCAAAAGCACGATCAAGCGTACAACGAGCAGCTTGAGGCGGGCGACAACCCGTACGTCAAGTACAATCACGCGGATCGCGAGTTCCAGGAGGCGTTGAAAGACGACACCTCCTTCGAGGGAAATCTCGCGAGAGGCGTCTTTGAGGCCAAGAAGCTCATAGCAGAGCCCTTCGGCCTCGCGGAGCCTGAACTGGCGCCCGGGAAGAAACGACCGGCTTCCTCGCCAGTACAGTCCCCGGACTCCTCGTCCGGCATCGGCAAAAAGGGTAACCAGCCTTCTCGACGCAGACTCGAATTTGGCGGGAATCCCGCCGACGAGAGCGACGGAGTCCAGCCTATCCCACCTCCCCCAGCAGAAAATACCAGTGTGGTTCCTGGTACGATGTCTGGAGGCGGAGGCGCACCGATGGACGACAATACACAGGGTGCCGATGGAGTGGGCAATGCCTCAGGAGATTGGCATTGCGATTCCAAGTGGATGGGGGACAGAGTTCTCACCCGATCTACCCGCACCTGGGTCCTGCCCAGCTACAACAACCACCAGTACCTGCAGATTTCCAACGCCACCGGATTGCACAGCCAAAGCGGAAACCGATACTTTGGCTACAGCACCCCGTGGGGGTACTTTGACTTCAACCGCTTCCACTGCCACTTCTCGCCCCGAGACTGGCAGCGACTCGTCAACAACCATTGGGGATTCCGACCCAAAAACCTG
>NFYY01005088.1_pt1 | contig 9652 bp, 11 predicted proteins | sample 1092491 | NCBI WGS metagenome assembly NFYY01 (sample SAMN03609884, study PRJNA323583) | gut metagenome | isolation source: feces | host: Rattus norvegicus | place: Denmark: GeoCenter | collected 2013 | reverse complement strand
CGCTCTTCCGATCTCATCATCGTTGCTGCTCTTATAGGCGGGGCGGGCGGCCTCGTATTCGGCGTCAATTTCTTGGTTGGCATGGTATTTGGCTTGGCGACTTCTGGCTACATCACCATCGCACAAAACATTGCGAAGAAATAAAAAGTCGCCCCACTTGGGGCGGCCTTTCGCACACACTATATGTCTTGTGTTTTCTCGCTCTTATGTTACAAAAACAAACACGAAAAACAAACAGTTGCACCTTATTTGTTTCAAAGATCTTTTTGTCAAAAATAGTGTGTGCGGATGACTGTCTCAAAACCCCGGTTTTACCCGGGGTTTTTTGTTTATTATATCATCCTTTGCCCAACTTCCGTTGGTCGAACCATTTATCGTTTACTCTGATGCTTGGCGGGTTTCCCATGCCGGTCCCCCCTTCTAGGGTACGCATCTCTGCCCATTTATTGTTCGCCCCTAGTATATGAGCTTTTCCGCCAGATCGGTTGTGAGACTGCCATACAGCGTTAGTACCTAGAATGGCGCCTGGACGATAATCTGGTGGATTAGGGTTAAGGATACCGAGGCCAAGGTTGAACTCATCAGGAGGCATACTACTTCCAGTATTGTGATTCTTAAAATGAATGGAAGCAGGCCAACTATATTGAGGGTTGGTGCTTGGCGGCATAGTGACAGAAAAGGTATTAGGGATATTCAAATCATAAGTTCCCGAGGAACCAGTATCGACTATCTGGTAGAAAACCTGTTGGTTATTAAACCAAGCAGTAATTTCTTGCTTGTTTGTCGAGCTTGCAACGAACGTCCTTGTGAGAACCCCACCGCTGATTTCGCCAGTAACGGTAATTGAGTTATCGTTGTTGATGGTGTACTGGATGTTGGTGTAGTTAATTGAAATAGTACACCTAGCCTTCAGAGACTCCGCCTCGCTGATTCCGCCGTAATCGCTATAGGTCGCCGTTAGGTTCGGCGTTCCAACGCCAGTGAGGGCAAGGTCTACGCCTGGGCTGAGAAGATTAGCATCGTATTTGTAGGTTGGTCCTTGTGCCATCTAATCTCCTATCCGATATTAGGGTATAAATCAACCGGAGTGTCGAGCTGAGTGCGGTCAGCGTCTTTAACTGGGTCGAAGCTAGTAACACCACTGGCTGGCTTTACTATAACCTGTAAGGCATGTAAGCGAGACGCATTATGAGGCATCTTGTTGACTTGTCCCGCGATTTCGTCTGGGACCTTTTTGCCATCATATGCAGGGTCAATCCAGTAATTAGCACCTGAATCTACAGAGCGGAGGCGGAACTCATGGTGGAGATAAGCCTCTTTGCCCTTAGGAACTATAAAGGTGAAAGTGCCACGCATAGACTTAGTGCCCCACGGAATAATACGCTGGTTAGCTGCGTCACGAGTAGTACAATCATCTTGCAAAATAGAGGACATCATCTCGACATTAGGAGTAGTGCCTTCAACCACTGGAACGATAAGCGAACGGAAGTTGACGTTTTTACCTGCTGATGGACGCACGCATTGTACGCCATAACTGATTGTCACCTCTAGGTCATACTTGCCGAACCACTGAGCGAAGTTCTGTGCTAGGTAAAGATTGATGGTGTCATTGTAGTTACCGTAATACCACGGAAAATCTGGGTCATCAGGCACAGAGTCGCGCACATAGTTAATAATAGAGCTCCCCTGTGGTACAACAGGCAATTTACACTCTTTGATACAACCACAGTCGTCCTTGATAAGAACATGGTAAAAACCATTTTCATCAGGTTCGACCTCGCAATCTCCTGCGTCGGGAATGTGATATTTACGCCACATGGCTGGTTTTGGTTTGCAGCCCTCGCCACAATCCGTACAGCCTGGGTCGAAGACCATAATATCGCAAGAATCTGCATCAGCGACGTCAACGTCTCGTAGGTCGTCGAGATTAATAAGCTGACCAAGCTGACGCCCAGTAATGACATCCTGGCCACACTCGCCATTATAGACAAGGCTCGCAGCTGAAAAGTTGGCCTGCAGACTGGTGCAAGTCTCTGGGATCTTAGGAATATTAATGCGACTCAGTTTGCCACAGTTATTTAGTAGCCAAATATATGGGTTGAATGGGTCAACCTCAATGGAGAAATCACAAGAGTAACGAGCTGGTTGGCAGCCGCCGCAGCTGCAAGGGTCGTTACCGCATTTATTACAATTACAACTCATACCCATATTATAAAGGAGGCGCAGTCTACACTAAGAAAAACTAGACTCTATGGACTACTCTGACGCCGTCGCAGAGTTCGCCCCAGCCAATAATGTGAGAGTAATGGGTGAGACCATCTGGCACGACAGAGCCATCTTCCCATACTGTGCCCCTGTCCCAAACTACGACGTGGCCATTTGCTGTTCCTGTGTCAGCGTATACTGGCACCTGAAGATAGCTAGGCGGATATCCAGTATGGAGCGTACCGTTAGCGATCTGGCTCTCCCAGTCAGCCTTTGCGTTCGGAAATGTCCCGGACTGAATGCCGAACCCAAGACGACAGTTCTGTAAGCACATACCAGGGGTAGACCCCATGTTAGCAGAGTTAAACAGCACAGCCTGTACGAACTCCGTATAAGAAGGCGTAGGCGCATTTTCGAGAGCAGAGAGTCTGTTCTTGATAGAAATCATCCCATTGTTTATTCCATCTATGCTTTGATAGATGGTGTTTATCTCGCCGAGGGCACGGTTTAGGATGTCACACACTTGGTCAGGATTGCGGTCTAGCATCACTGGCGTTATGCGTGGAAAAAGTTGTCTAGGCATATAGTTATTATAAAATAAAGATATGAACGATGAATTAAATTCATTTATTGCTAACTATCGAAACGAGTTGGACCGCCAGCATGATTTGGGTATGCAAAACCTAGATAACAATAGGCGTAACCAGTTTCAGAATCTTATGGGATCTGCCAATAGCGCTGGGATGATGTACTCTAACTTCCCTGAGCGTGCAAAGATGCAGTATGATACCAGCACTTATCTTCCCTCTAAGATAAAACTTCAGCAGTCTTATCAGACTGGGCTCGATAAGTTGCGCAGCAATACGACAAACTACATAAATCAACTGGCTAGTATCAACGAGGCTATTAGCGACCTCAACGAAACGAACACCAGAACCTCATTGCCAAAAAGCGCTGTGGTATTGAACGAGGCTGGGGATTGGGTCGCACCAGACCTAAGTGGCGGCTCACAATTCCGCAACGCCAGTAATTCCCCTGTTCGCTTCGGCACTGTGGCGCAGCGTGCTGGCCTCACTACTAACCAACAGATTCTTGATGCAGCAGCACAGGCGCTTAACGAGCAAGAATATAAGCAACTCTATAATATCGTCGCTCGCAACCAGGGCACTAAGCTTCCGAACCTCGCGTACAATGTGGGCAAGAACTATGTCAATATGAACTACGGCACGCGCCTCTCTCCAGAAGACACTGCTTTCCTTAACCGACTTGGCTTGAAGCTGGTAGGATGATAAACTTAGATTAGTAATCTAAACGAGGAGAGAAAGCATGGAAACTGCTAAACAAGCAAACCAGTTAATCAAGAAAGCCTTAGAGATTTTGACAGACGAGAATGACCTCGCGCACTTCTCCAATGTGCCAGAGATCTTCAATAACGCTTCTGGTATGGTGAATGGAGACGAGTATTGCGAGGCTATGCTTAAGGGCTGGATGGTTTCTCAAGCCAATAACGTTATGTTCTTGTTATGGCGCAGAGGCCTACTTACCCAGGAGCTTGAAGCCGAATATCGTGAGCTGCCTTCAACGGAAGAGGCCGTTAAAGATTTTGATGGTTTTGAAAAGGCTAACGCCGAAAAAGCCAACGAACTCGAAGCCGCTCGCAAAGAGTTTATGGATGCTCAGCACAAGACAGACATCTTCAAAGCTATCTTAAACGGCATGTCAAAAGAAAAGGCCGAAGAAGAATACGCTAAGATGCAAGCTCAAATTGAAGCTGCATCAAAGGCTTAACTATGGGTAGGCTTTGGGTCACAGTAAACGGCAAACGCAAGCGCACTGCTGCTGGCGTTAAGCACGAATACGAAAAGTTCCAGAGCTCGGCAAAAGCTAAGGCGGAGCGTGCGTCTCGCAACTCCGCCCGACGCTCAGCCCTCAAATCTGGCAGAGTGCATAAGGGCGATGGCAAAGATATCGACCACAAAGACAGTAACCCTAGACACAACGCATCAAGCAATCTTCGGGTGGTTTCCCGCAAAACAAACCGCGGTAAAAAAGAGAACTCTCGCAGGAGAGGAAGCAGGAGAAGTAGAAGCTCATGGGGAGTATAGGCAAACACAAAGAGTACGACGACCCTTATCGGGTCTTGGCGGCACATATTGTGTCCGTTTTTTCTGTCGCAAATATTAAAAGAGTGCTCACTAATGCCTCTTATATTAAGAGTCTCATTGTATATGAGGCGAAGAATATGGATGTTAGTGGAGCGTTTTTGGACTGCATCGATCAAGAGATTATCTCGAACGATATGATTCGCAAGAAGAATATATATCTCAAAAAGCTCGGAGAGTTCTATTACTCCGAGCTCGATATTGAGCGCCTAAGGCGTGAGATTCGTCGCTTTGCGAAAGAACTCAATGTTGACCTTGGCGATTAGAGATATTGCTTTGGAGCAACCTCTATCTCAACGCTGACGAGATTTACTTGTGAGCGGAAAGTTTTTACTCTCGCACGCACCTGAACCGCCGAACAGGCGAGGCGAAGGTTCGTAAGGGACATCCTATAAATAGCATTCTCCTCGAACACGTCCTCTATCGGGAACGGCGTCTCGGCTGGCTCCTCTACCGTAATGGTATCCCAGACTGGTTGACGGAACCACTTATCATGACCCCTAAACTGGGTCATGTTTTGTTTATCGCCATTAATGGACAGCCACCACCATCGGTTGGCATTGTTGATAATCTTCACATGGACGCGCTTGACGATGAAGTCAGCAGTGTTACCAGGCAGATTGAGATACTTTGTGTCACGCCTAAAGACGATTGGGGTGTCTAGGCGAGCCCAGGTGTCTTCTGCGTATAGACGCATAATACATGGATAATCTGGGTGAATACCGATTAGATCCTCAGTCTCATCGAAGCGGGCATCACAGAACGGGATGTCTACGTCCTGGAACCATGGGTATTGTTGATAATTCATGCCCATATCCCAGATTAAACACTTAGCTCTACCGTCTAGGCTGTCGGTGTAATTGAAATAGAGCTTGTTAGCGTAGCCCCAAATTTTGCGAGGCTTCGTCATGTCTACGCGGTCATAGTGGCTGTCTACTGTCGTAGGAAGCTTAGACCAGGTTGCACCCGAGTAACGACGGATGCCCTCTTTCTGATCGAATGAATAAATGACACCCTTGTAATTGACTACGTCGCCTTGGCTTTGTACGCCAGCCGAGTCTACATAGGTAGAGACCTGCGTTGGCATACTTGCCTCCATACTAGGGGCAGTCTTGCTCGAATATGTTTGGAAGATAGTAAAGAATGTCTTGCCGAGGAACATAATCTGGTCAGACGCATACTCTACCATAGCCGTAATAGGCGTGAGAGAGGTGTCGTACGGACTACGGTTAGGCGTATAGAAGCGATATGGGAACTGCGTGAAGTTTGGCCCTGCGGCCTCGATAGAAGATATCTGAACGAGGTTAGGGTCACTACGGAAGCCAGAGAGGAAGAGGCGGTTGTTATGGAACATAATCAGACTTGCTCCGATGACTGGGCGAGCATCAACATACTCAATACTCTCGACCGTCTTAGTGCCACCAGAGGTAACCGTATAAGAAATGTTAATGACTGCACCAACGCTCGGTGAGCCGCCTACTAAGGTGATGCCGTATGTCGCGATATCTATTTCCTCTTCGTTGTACCACCAAGCGCCATCGTTGAAGGTGAAAGTATAATAGCCAGATTGCTGGCCGAGGTCAGTGTCAAAGAATACTGCGCTGTCAATCTCTGCCGTGATGTTATCCGCTGAGCCCGTATCGAATGGCATGCTTTCCCATTCGCCAATCTTAAATCGCTGAAGTGGAGAGTAGCCATCCACATAATAAACCCATGTTACCTTATTTGTGTCCGTAGCCTGTGCGATGTTCAACTGTTTGACGCGTCCGTCTACTTTAATATTTGTCCCATCAACAAGCTTGTTCATTTCTTTATCATAGATGAGCACTTTTGCGCCGCTGCCATCTTTTATACAAAAGATATCATAGCGATACCCGTTAAGGGAAACCGTGCCACCAGTCTTCATATTATCAATGCGGTCAACCGGGACAGATGTATAGTCGCTGTAGATTAGGCCGATAAGTGGGCGGCTTGGGTATGGCTTATATTCGTACTTTTCCTCCACCATCGTGTTCTTATCTTGTAAACGATAGACGCATGCCTCATGGTTACCAAGGCCAGTAGCTGCAATCTCAATCTTACGACCAGTGTTAAATGGATTAGCAGAACGCTCCTGGCTGACCTCGTCCCAAATCTCCATACGCACATAAAGCTTCTTCTTTGGATTGGCTAGCTGCGGAATAACCGTCATCGAATGTAGGGTATATTTCTCGAAGCGGTCAGAAGATACCTTACAGAGGTCGATAGACGTCTCGTAAATCGGTACGGCGTCTGGCTTCGTGGAAAAGTAGATAGAGAGGATGCCAGTGCACTCACCCGTATTTTTAAGCATAATAGTATTACCGACTACCTTGCCATCATACGGAATCTCAAACTTAATTTGCTTACCCTGCCACATCTCGATTGTGGTCTGCATATCATCTAAGCTCACCTCCTGCTCATTCTCAAAAGGAGAGAGAAGAAACTCGGTACCCTGGACTGAGGCTGAGTTACCGCGCTGAGTCGTCAAGTTATCAGAGTTATAGCGACCATTAATATAATACGGGCTAGAGTATGGACTAGAATTAATGTCGTCAGAGGTGGTATCAAGGCCGTAGTTGCTATTAATCGTGAACCCATCGTGCACGCGACGGCTGGTACGGGTCTGCGCTTCTGGCTGAGCGTACGCTCCTGGGTAAAGGTTATTATTAGCGTAATAACCTGGTGTTCTCCCGTGTGGGCGTGGGTTGTTCTGGTTACGCCAAGCGCTCATTAGATTTCTCCTACGATGGTCGCTTCTTCAACCCCCCAACGACGGTTAAGCTGTTGGATAGCTTCGAGCACCTTCTTGTTGTCAAGATAAGAGCTAATATCGGCAGCAAAGGCAAAGTCATCCGATTCGTGGTAATAGACCGTGCGCATGACATCTAAGATAAGGTTCTCTGCTATCGCTGAGATCTCGATTACGTCATCGCTGCTTTTGACTGGCTTCGGGATACCGTAGGCAATGTAGTCGATGATTACTGGTACATCTAATGGTCTATCGAAGACGAGCCAGATATTGTCATCCTCCTGCTCAATCGTATACTCACATGGCTTACCAGCTTCTTTAAGAGAGACGATGCCATTGTGGTCGTAAAACTCTTTAACATCGCGATGGCAGACCTTAAGCTTGCAGATATCACCGCCAGTAGAGGTCCAGAAGTTCATCATCGGAATATCAAGAAGACGACGAAAGTCTCCGTTCAAATTCCAGCGATAATGCCCCTCGGAGTCTAACTGGACTTGTTTGTGTTTAGAAAAGAGCTTTGCTAGCTTAGGCACCATAGGAAGCGCGTTAAAAGACCAGTTGAGCGCCTTAATAACAAAGTCTTCAGGAATATCTATCGTGCCGTCACCAATATGGGTGCGGAAGATTTCCTCAAATTGGCTTACTGTATATTTCATACTTCTATTATACTGTTGAGCCCAGTTGCGACATCAAAAAACCGCCGCTTCTCCCCTCTGATTAATCCAAAGAGGGGCGAAGTTGTCGGCGGTCTTTTTGTTGATTATGCCGGTGATGACGCACCTGCAAATCACACACATTATTCTGCCTGGACTGGCACTTTAATTATAGCACGATAAAGGCGCACAAGATAGATTTTGCGAGAACTAGGCAATTCTCTCCGCTAATATGTATCCTTGGTCTATGCGTGCATAGTTCCCAGCCGAACCAGACGCTACTCCAACTTTGACGGTCATACTATTTCCAGTTGCTTTTAGGATGCCAGATGCCCTACGACCGATAGAGACTCCACTATTATATGTTCATGTCATTATTGAAGGCACTGCTGATATAACTGTGGCACCAGAAGACACTATGTGCATATCTAGCTCTGTCGGAGTGCCTCCACTCCAACATAGATACCCGGTAACAATTTCTACTTTATAAATTTCTCCGGCATTAGTTGAGAAAGTTAGTGTCCATCCTGATGGTGTTGTTTGTTGCCATGCAGTAGATATATTAAATGGGTTAACCTGAGAACAAGCTTTATAATATTTTTGTAATTTCGTCCAATCTATCTTATCAGTTGTCACAGCCTTGTTAGCTATCTTGTCTGAAGTTACTGCACCTTTCGCTATCTTAGGTGTAGTGATTGCATTGTCTGTAATTCTTTCGGTCGGGATATTACCATTCACAAGAGAGAGGTCCGTTACTGGGTATACCTCTTCGTCGTTGTTGTTCTTTAATGTAACTGCTTTTGCCATATAATTTCAAAACTCCTTATTTGGTGAGTATTCTTTAATGGGATGCTAGTATGTTCCACCTCTATTGTACGCCCTAACAAAAAGACTCCAGAAGACATTACCATCATATGTAACACTAAGTTGAACAGTATGATTAGTAGCGTTATAGTCCGACAACGAGATGCTTGTGATATTCTGACCAGTGCTCGATAGCTTCCCCGTAGTAACATTTAGAGCGTCCGTTCCGGATATTTTAAAGAATACCACATGTTCGGTAGGTGAATAACCGCCACCGATGGTAGACAGATACAGAGTATAGGCAGACGATGCCTTCTGCGGAGGCAGGTTAACAGTCATATTAACGGTAGGCTTGTTGTCAGTTGAGTGAGATGTATACCTTACAGGCATAGTCTTCCAATCTATCTTATCCGACGTCACTGCTTTATCTTTTATATTCTCATTCCAGACTGCGTTCGGAGTAAGCTTATCAGAACCTACCGATGCGTTAACAATTCTCGCCCCATTCAGCTCTCCGTTAACGAGAGAAATGTCCGTTACCGGATATATTTCTTCATCGTTGTTGTTCTTTAATGTAACTGCTTTTGCCATATTTATAATAAAACTCCTTATTTGGCGAGTATTCTTTAATTGACGTTTATTCTGGCGTTCAACCCAATCACCAATGGAATATTGTTCGTTGCGTTAAATGCAGAACCGTCTGTGTTCTTCAACATAACACCGATAAAATTATCATAACCAACAATAGTGGCTCTATAAGACGAAATCTTGGCATTGTTGATTAAATAACCACCAGTCGGAATCCTAATCCATATTTTACTGTCTGATGAAAATGACAGACTCAGCCCCTTCGCCGATTTTGATATTGGTATATTGAACCCGATTTCTGTTTGGCTGCTGGTAAGATGCCCTGCCGTTATGACGAATGACGCTTGTCCGTATGACTCGGAGGCATCACCGGTTGATATAACGTCTCCGGTCTTGTATTTCAATGTCGTCCAATCTATCTTATCAGAAGTTACTGCACCGTCTGCAATCATATTAGTCTGAACAGGAGG
>NFYY01000005.1_pt1 | contig 10173 bp, 9 predicted proteins | sample 1092491 | NCBI WGS metagenome assembly NFYY01 (sample SAMN03609884, study PRJNA323583) | gut metagenome | isolation source: feces | host: Rattus norvegicus | place: Denmark: GeoCenter | collected 2013 | reverse complement strand
GACGGCGATGATGTTATTTGTGATGATCTCGGTCGTTGGGCCGGCGTCCCGTCATTTATCTTCACTCATGGGCTCCCGAAATCTGCTTTCGATACTCACAAAATGATAACCGAGTAACTTTATTCTATTAAACAGAAAACCGCTGCAGGCGGCAGCGGAGCGGTTGTGTGGCTATTACTTGATAATAGCCACACAATATGCGCAGTTTTCCCTGTCATTAACATTAACTGGAGGTTTTAAACTTATATGGATGTGCGGTTTATATCTAATGTAACTAAGGAGTATCCGAATAATATGTATAAAATAATGATTTATAAAGAACCAAGACCAGTAATAATCCCAGAATATCACTCGAAACGAAAACCAGAAAAAGACTCGGATTTTGAACCGAAAGCAAGCTCGATCCAACGCACTAAAACTCTGATCAAAGATATCGTCCTCTGTAACGATTTCGAGCTATTCTGTACCTTTACTTTCGATCCTAAAAAAGCCGATCGTATGAGTTACGGCGAGTGCTTCGGAAAAATGTCTCGTTGGCTCCATCATCAAAAAGATGTCAACCCTGATTTTAAATATCTCGTCATCCCCGAACAGCACAAAAATGGTGCTTGGCACTTCCATGCTCTCATCTCCAACTATTCCGGAAGTCTCAAAAATAGCCACCACAAGTCCTCTACGGGCCGTACAGTCTACAATATGACAAGTTACCGCTCCGGCTTCACAACCGCCGTCAAAATCGATAATAAAGACGCTGTAGCGCATTATGTGACTAAGTATATCACCAAGGACTTCATCAAGATGTTCAACAAACGACGATTCTTCTGCTCGAGAAACTTGAAGCGCCCCGTCAAAGTCGTTAATTCCCCTGTCTTCCGTAATTCTCTCCCGATTTTCCGTCAAAAAACTTATTCCGGTACTGACTATGATTTCTATCTCGTTCAAGGTTTTTAATCTGTTAGTGTTGTAATATTTACATTTTACGACATTAAACCCTTGACACCCCATATTGTGCGACCTATAATGTATGTATAAAATGTTAAAAATATGGAGATCAGCAATGAACGAATATATCAACAAAGATTTTAAAAAAGCATTATCAAGTTTAGTTCTCAATGAAGGAACCTCTAAGGAAGGTTCCAAGTATCTTTATCTAGAACTCGAGTTTACCAATGGTTATAAGAAACGGGTTTTCATAAACTCTGAAGCCGAGTTTGCGGTTCGCAATGCTTATGATACTCTGGAAAAAGCCGAAAAGTCTCGTCGAGATTTCCGCAGTGAATTTGAAGACGATATTGACTAATTCCCTGCGGGGGTGCCGAGGATTGCGAGGTTAAATGAGAAGCAGTTCCGCCTGCCTACAGCCCCCGTCTAAAAACAATAACAAAATAATAATAACTATAATAAAAGGAATTAAAGATGGAAGGAGCTACTCCAGCTATGGATTTATCCTCGCTTACTAGTGCCTTAACGGTTAACTCTTTTGGTGATGTGATCGAACAAGTTCTTCCGATCGTCGGCGTCGCCGTACTCGTCGGATTCTTGTTCTATACCGTTCGTTGGGCAATTGGTCTTTTCCGGGGTATCTAGTCCCAGCCGGCGCCCGCGTCAAGCGGGAGCGCCGGCCATCGGAATCGGGCTCACCTGTGCCTAGGAACAGAAACAGGTTAAAAGAAAGGAATTATTAAATAATGGAACAATTAGCACAAGCCACTATCGATGTTTTAGCGTGGTTTTTAGCGCCATTCGCAGTCGTTTTAGCAGTTAACTGGGTTGTAAGCCTGTTTAGGAGGGGTTAAGATGTATGAACTTCCTAGCGGTTATACCTGTATCACTAGATCCAACGACGGATCTTATCTTTATGGCTATCGTGACAATACTCGTGATACTTATACTGTCAATGGTTTTTCTTGGCAGAAAATTGCGACTAGTTATAATTCTCAAACGCCTAATTCGTCGGTGTGTCTACAAGTTAATCAATACCCTAATTCGTTTACTAACTCGCTTATCATGCCCGCTACTCTTATTGTGCTTTGTTTCTTTGGGGTTGTATTAAAAATGTTTAACGGAGTTCACAGATGAGGAAATTAAAATGGAATGGTTTCTCTTTGTTCTCGGCTTTATTTTTGGCATTATTTGCTACGATCTTTTCTTTTCTTCTAACGGAAAATGTTAGTGCCGTCTCTCTTTCTACTGCTTCTTTCGATTTGCGCACTAATGTGACTGGCGCATATTCTTGGAAAAATAACATTCTTTACGGCGAGTCTAACGGGGTAGTTTTTCCTTTTAACACAGGAATTACGACTTATCAATTTAATACTACCCCTGTTAATATTACAGGCAATTACGCTACCATCGATTTTTATACGAATCTTGTCGCAACTCAATACTCAGGTAGTAACTGGGTGAATCTTAATCTGATGGGGGCAGGATTTACTTGTGTTGCTCCCAATGTTCAGAGTTCTGTCGAAAGGAAAAGTTACGAGACTTTCGTTACTCCCTGGACTTCCTTAGGTAGTCCACGCGCTACACTTACCGTTCACGGGACCGTTGTTCTTAAGTTAAGCGCATCCAGTGGTTCCTCGACGATTACTTGCGCATGGGGTAATTCTAATTACCAGTTTTATCGACAGAGCATTTCGAACGCGCTTGATGTGAAAGTTTATTTCGAATCTGGTGGAAACACGGTGGATGTGACTTTTACGAGCAATGTTGACGATGCTCTTCTTCAAGCGCAAATTCAAAATCAGAATACGATGATTAATCAGAACAACCAAATTATTCAAGGACAAAAAGATCAAACTAACGCTATAAATAACCAAACTCAGCAAGAAAAAGACCAGTATGATCAGGAAAAACAAGAAGAGCAAGACCGCGAAAATCAAGGCAACGAAGACGCAGATCAGATGGCCGGTTTATTTGACTTTACTTTCGTAAATCCTTTTTACTTTCTCGCCGCCGGATTTACTCCGGGAAATACCTGCGTCTCTATCCCTACGATCGCCGGAATGTTGAATACAGATCAAACTACTTTTTGTCCATTCTTCTCTCAAGAGACTCGCAATATCGTTACTCCTGTTTTAACTATGTTTACAATGATTATTTTGTTTGGATTTTTGGTTAGCTGGCTTGGTGGCAATGCTTTTTCTGGCTCTGTCGATAATACTCACCCTGGACAAAGGAGGTTATTCTAATGGGTGAACTTATTACTCACGGCATTAAGTGGGCTTTCATTATTGGTATTTCTCTTACTTTCATGACTGCGATTACCACGATCGTTTCCCTAATCGTCTCCGGCGTGATGACCGGTGTTGTTGGTGAGGTTCTTGGAATTATCTCTAATTGTCTTCCTTTCTCCGCTACTGGTGTCATCGGCGGCGCTTTCACGGTCTGTAATGCCGTGCTTTCCTTCCTTATTGCGCAAAAACTTTATAACTTAACTGCTGAGCATGTTACTGTTTAGGTTTTTGTGTTATAATAACTCTAATTAACAAGGAGTCTTTTATGCTATCAAAACTTACAAATGTTCAAACTGCTAGTGGTATTCCACTCTCGGTTACTTTTGAAAAAATTGCGGATTCCTTGGAAAGGATCGCAATATGCCTCGAGGCAGACAAGAATCAGTAGTATCGTTGGATCCTATTTCAACGACAAGAAAAAAGCAAGACTCAGTATTGAGTCGGCTTTTCAAAACCCGCCACTACGGCGGCAAGGGTGTCAAAAAAACCGATCCTATCGGTCATTACATTTTCGTCGGAAAACAACGGAGTGGCAAAACCGTTAGTGCTATTTGGCTCGCCGAATACCTTACTAAAAAATACAAGAAGAAAAACAAGCGTGTCGTTCTCTTCTCGAACATGGGGATTGGCCATAAGGTAGATCGTGGAACTCTCCATCATCTTATTGAATCTATAGATTATGAACCAGAAACAATTTACATTATCTTAATCGACGAAATTCAGTCCTACTTTCCGAAAGATACCAAAAATAAAACGACTCTTGAGATGATCGATCAGCTCACTGGCGATTTTAGTCAACTTGCGAAAAAACAAATCTATGTTTTATCTACGGCGCAGGTTTATGGCCGGTTGAATAAAAATCTTCGAGAACAGTGTCTCTATATGGTTAATTGTCGTCGTTCTAAAATCAGCAATCGTGTTGTTAACGATTTTATCGACGGCGATGATGTTATTTGTGATGATCTCGGTCGTTGGGCCGGCGTCCCGTCATTTATCTTCACTCATGGGCTCCCGAAATCTGCTTTCGATACTCACAAAATGATAACCGAGTAACTTTATTCTATTAAACAGAAAACCGCCGCAGGCGGCGGTGTGGCTATTACTTGATAATAGCCACACAATATGCGCAGTTTTCCCTGTCATTAACATTAACTGGAGGTTTTAAACTTATATGGATGTGCGGTTTATATCTAATGTAACTAAGGAGTATCCGAATAATATGTATAAAATAATGATTTATAAAGAACCAAGACCAGTAATAATCCCAGAACATCACCCGAAACGGGAACCTCGAGCAGACTCGAATTTCGAACCTAAATCCAGTTCGATTCAACGCACTAAAACCCTGATTAAAGACATTGTTCTCTGTAACGATTTTGAACTTTTCTGTACTTTTACTTTCGATCCTAAAAAATCGAATCGTATGAGTTACGGCGAGTGCTTCGGAAAAATGTCTCGTTGGCTTCATCATCAAAAAGACATCAACCCGGATTTTAAATATCTCGTCATCCCTGAACAGCACAAAAACGGTGCTTGGCACTTCCACGCCCTCATCTCCAACTATTCCGGAAGCCTCAAAAATAGCCACCACAAGTCCTCTACGGGCCGTACAGTCTACAATATGACAAGTTACCGCTCCGGCTTCACAACCGCCGTCAAAATCGATAATAAAGACGCTGTAGCGCATTATGTGACTAAGTATATCACCAAGGACTTCATCAAGATGTTCAACAAACGACGATTCTTCTGCTCGAGAAACTTGAAGCGCCCCGTCAAAGTCGTTAATTCCCCTGTCTTCCGTAATTCTCTCCCGATTTTCCGTCAAAAAACTTATTCTGGCACTGACTATGATTTTTATCTCGTACAGGGTTTTTAGTATAAGTGTTGTAAACTTTACAACACTATTTACCTCTGTAATTGACAAAAGTCTATTGACATAGTTCCCATATTGTGCGACGATAGTGATATAAAATGTTAAAAATATGGAGATCAGCAATGAACGAATATATCAACAAAGATTTTAAAAAAGCATTATCAAGTTTAGTTCTCAATGAAGGAACCTCTAAGGAAGGTTCCAAGTATCTTTATCTAGAACTCGAGTTTACCAATGGTTATAAGAAACGGGTTTTCATAAACTCTGAAGCCGAGTTTGCGGTTCGCAATGCTTATGATACTCTGGAAAAAGCCGAAAAGTCTCGTCGAGATTTCCGCAGTGAATTTGAAGACGATATTGACTAATTCCCTGCGGGGGTGCCGAGGATTGCGAGGTTAAATGAGAAGCAGTTCCGCCTGCCTACAGCCCCCGTCTAAAAACAATAACAAAATAATAATAACTATAATAAAAGGAATTAAAGATGGAAGGAGCTACTCCAGCTATGGATTTATCCTCGCTTACTAGTGCCTTAACGGTTAACTCTTTTGGTGATGTGATCGAACAAGTTCTTCCGATCGTCGGCGTCGCCGTACTCGTCGGATTCTTGTTCTATACCGTTCGTTGGGCAATTGGTCTTTTCCGGGGTATCTAGTCCCAGCCGGCGCCCGCGTCAAGCGGGAGCGCCGGCCATCGGAATCGGGCTCACCTGTGCCTAGGAACAGAAACAGGTTAAAAGAAAGGAATTATTAAATAATGGAACAATTAGCACAAGCCACTATCGATGTTTTAGCGTGGTTTTTAGCGCCATTCGCAGTCGTTTTAGCAGTTAACTGGGTTGTAAGCCTGTTTAGGAGGGGTTAAGATGTATGAACTTCCTAGCGGTTATACCTGTATCACTAGATCCAACGACGGATCTTATCTTTATGGCTATCGTGACAATACTCGTGATACTTATACTGTCAATGGTTTTTCTTGGCAGAAAATTGCGACTAGTTATAATTCTCAAACGCCTAATTCGTCGGTGTGTCTACAAGTTAATCAATACCCTAATTCGTTTACTAACTCGCTTATCATGCCCGCTACTCTTATTGTGCTTTGTTTCTTTGGGGTTGTATTAAAAATGTTTAACGGAGTTCACAGATGAGGAAATTAAAATGGAATGGTTTCTCTTTGTTCTCGGCTTTATTTTTGGCATTATTTGCTACGATCTTTTCTTTTCTTCTAACGGAAAATGTTAGTGCCGTCTCTCTTTCTACTGCTTCTTTCGATTTGCGCACTAATGTGACTGGCGCATATTCTTGGAAAAATAACATTCTTTACGGCGAGTCTAACGGGGTAGTTTTTCCTTTTAACACAGGAATTACGACTTATCAATTTAATACTACCCCTGTTAATATTACAGGCAATTACGCTACCATCGATTTTTATACGAATCTTGTCGCAACTCAATACTCAGGTAGTAACTGGGTGAATCTTAATCTGATGGGGGCAGGATTTACTTGTGTTGCTCCCAATGTTCAGAGTTCTGTCGAAAGGAAAAGTTACGAGACTTTCGTTACTCCCTGGACTTCCTTAGGTAGTCCACGCGCTACACTTACCGTTCACGGGACCGTTGTTCTTAAGTTAAGCGCATCCAGTGGTTCCTCGACGATTACTTGCGCATGGGGTAATTCTAATTACCAGTTTTATCGACAGAGCATTTCGAACGCGCTTGATGTGAAAGTTTATTTCGAATCTGGTGGAAACACGGTGGATGTGACTTTTACGAGCAATGTTGACGATGCTCTTCTTCAAGCGCAAATTCAAAATCAGAATACGATGATTAATCAGAACAACCAAATTATTCAAGGACAAAAAGATCAAACTAACGCTATAAATAACCAAACTCAGCAAGAAAAAGACCAGTATGATCAGGAAAAACAAGAAGAGCAAGACCGCGAAAATCAAGGCAACGAAGACGCAGATCAGATGGCCGGTTTATTTGACTTTACTTTCGTAAATCCTTTTTACTTTCTCGCCGCCGGATTTACTCCGGGAAATACCTGCGTCTCTATCCCTACGATCGCCGGAATGTTGAATACAGATCAAACTACTTTTTGTCCATTCTTCTCTCAAGAGACTCGCAATATCGTTACTCCTGTTTTAACTATGTTTACAATGATTATTTTGTTTGGATTTTTGGTTAGCTGGCTTGGTGGCAATGCTTTTTCTGGCTCTGTCGATAATACTCACCCTGGACAAAGGAGGTTATTCTAATGGGTGAACTTATTACTCACGGCATTAAGTGGGCTTTCATTATTGGTATTTCTCTTACTTTCATGACTGCGATTACCACGATCGTTTCCCTAATCGTCTCCGGCGTGATGACCGGTGTTGTTGGTGAGGTTCTTGGAATTATCTCTAATTGTCTTCCTTTCTCCGCTACTGGTGTCATCGGCGGCGCTTTCACGGTCTGTAATGCCGTGCTTTCCTTCCTTATTGCGCAAAAACTTTATAACTTAACTGCTGAGCATGTTACTGTTTAGGTTTTTGTGTTATAATAACTCTAATTAACAAGGAGTCTTTTATGCTATCAAAACTTACAAATGTTCAAACTGCTAGTGGTATTCCACTCTCGGTTACTTTTGAAAAAATTGCGGATTCCTTGGAAAGGATCGCAATATGCCTCGAGGCAGACAAGAATCAGTAGTATCGTTGGATCCTATTTCAACGACAAGAAAAAAGCAAGACTCAGTATTGAGTCGGCTTTTCAAAACCCCCCACTACGGCGGCAAGGGTGTCAAAAAAACCGATCCTATCGGTCATTACATTTTCGTCGGAAAACAACGGAGTGGCAAAACCGTTAGTGCTATTTGGCTCGCCGAATACCTTACTAAAAAATACAAGAAGAAAAACAAGCGTGTCGTTCTCTTCTCGAACATGGGGATTGGCCATAAGGTAGATCGTGGAACTCTCCATCATCTTATTGAATCTATAGATTATGAACCAGAAACAATTTACATTATCTTAATCGACGAAATTCAGTCCTACTTTCCGAAAGATACCAAAAATAAAACGACTCTTGAGATGATCGATCAGCTCACTGGCGATTTTAGTCAACTTGCGAAAAAACAAATCTATGTTTTATCTACGGCGCAGGTTTATGGCCGGTTGAATAAAAATCTTCGAGAACAGTGTCTCTATATGGTTAATTGTCGTCGTTCTAAAATCAGCAATCGTGTTGTTAACGATTTTATCGACGGCGATGATGTTATTTGTGATGATCTCGGTCGTTGGGCCGGCGTCCCGTCATTTATTTTCACTCATGGTCTCCCGAAATCTGCTTTCGATACTCACAAAATGATAACCGAGTAACTTTATTCTATTAAACAGAAAACCGCCGCAGGCGGCGGTGTGGCTATTACTTGATAATAGCCACACAATATGCGCAGTTTTCCCTGTCATTAACATTAACTGGAGGTTTTAAACTTATATGGATGTGCGGTTTATATCTAATGTAACTAAGGAGTATCCGAATAATATGTATAAAATAATGATTTATAAAGAACCAAGACCAGTAATAATCCCAGAACATCACCCGAAACGGGAACCTCGAGCAGACTCGAATTTCGAACCTAAATCCAGTTCGATTCAACGCACTAAAACCCTGATTAAAGACATTGTTCTCTGTAACGATTTTGAACTTTTCTGTACTTTTACTTTCGATCCTAAAAAATCGAATCGTATGAGTTACGGCGAGTGCTTCGGAAAAATGTCTCGTTGGCTTCATCATCAAAAAGACATCAACCCGGATTTTAAATATCTCGTCATCCCTGAACAGCACAAAAACGGTGCTTGGCACTTCCACGCCCTCATCTCCAACTATTCCGGAAGCCTCAAAAATAGCCACCACAAGTCCTCTACGGGCCGTACAGTCTACAATATGACAAGTTACCGCTCCGGCTTCACAACCGCCGTCAAAATCGATAATAAAGACGCTGTAGCGCATTATGTGACTAAGTATATCACCAAGGACTTCATCAAGATGTTCAACAAACGACGATTCTTCTGCTCGAGAAACTTGAAGCGCCCCGTCAAAGTCGTTAATTCCCCTGTCTTCCGTAATTCTCTCCCGATTTTCCGTCAAAAAACTTATTCCGGTACTGACTATGATTTCTATCTCGTTCAAGGTTTTTAATCTGTTAGTGTTGTAATATTTACATTTTACGACATTAAACCCTTGACACCCCATATTGTGCGACCTATAATGTATGTATAAAATGTTAAAAATATGGAGATCAGCAATGAACGAATATATCAACAAAGATTTTAAAAAAGCATTATCAAGTTTAGTTCTCAATGAAGGAACCTCTAAGGAAGGTTCCAAGTATCTTTATCTAGAACTCGAGTTTACCAATGGTTATAAGAAACGGGTTTTCATAAACTCTGAAGCCGAGTTTGCGGTTCGCAATGCTTATGATACTCTGGAAAAAGCCGAAAAGTCTCGTCGAGATTTCCGCAGTGAATTTGAAGACGATATTGACTAATTCCCTGCGGGGGTGCCGAGGATTGCGAGGTTAAATGAGAAGCAGTTCCGCCTGCCTACAGCCCCCGTCTAAAAACAATAACAAAATAATAATAACTATAATAAAAGGAATTAAAGATGGAAGGAGCTACTCCAGCTATGGATTTATCCTCGCTTACTAGTGCCTTAACGGTTAACTCTTTTGGTGATGTGATCGAACAAGTTCTTCCGATCGTCGGCGTCGCCGTACTCGTCGGATTCTTGTTCTATACCGTTCGTTGGGCAATTGGTCTTTTCCGGGGTATCTAGTCCCAGCCGGCGCCCGCGTCAAGCGGGAGCGCCGGCCATCGGAATCGGGCTCACCTGTGCCTAGGAACAGAAACAGGTTAAAAGAAAGGAATTATTAAATAATGGAACAATTAGCAAAAGCCACTATCGATGTTTTAGCGTGGTTTTTAGCGCCATTCGCAGTCGTTTTAGCAGTTAACTGGGTTGTAAGCCTGTTTAGGAGGGGTTAAGATGTATGAACTTCCTAGCGGTTATACCTGTATCACTAGATC
>NFYY01002035.1_pt1 | contig 10176 bp, 10 predicted proteins | sample 1092491 | NCBI WGS metagenome assembly NFYY01 (sample SAMN03609884, study PRJNA323583) | gut metagenome | isolation source: feces | host: Rattus norvegicus | place: Denmark: GeoCenter | collected 2013 | reverse complement strand
ATCCTAGGCCCTCGGCAATTCGGGAAAAGTACTCTGCTGACAGCGATCGCTAACTACATTGTGGCTTATGTGTCTGGAATGGAGAATCTTAACGTCGTGCATACGATGCACCAAGCAACTGCGGCGGCCAAATATTTTAAGCAGAAGATTGCTCCAATCGTGACGAGCGTCCACCCATCTATCTTCCCGACAATCGAGCGTGACACTCTTGGTACTTCAACTCTGCTGAAATATAAAGACGTTAAAGGGATTCGTCGTGGTGGGTATTATGAGGTCACGTCAGCTGGCTCTAACTCTGTTCGCTCCGGCACTGTATCAGTCTGGCTTTGCGACGAGCCGTCTGAGTATCGTAATCCGGGGGCAGTCGAGGACTCCGTGTCTGGTGCTATTTCTAGCTACGGTTGGTCGTTTACTGCCTATATTGGTACTTTCTCCGACCGTTTGACGGAGTATTTCCTGAATAAAATCCAGACCGCACTTGATAATCCAGAAGAGATGGAGCTCGTATTCATCCCGTGGTTTTTGGTGTACGGGCGTAAGGGTGATGGCGTTGGATTGACGGAAGCTAGCTATACTGACTACGACAAAGAGGTCGTCATTCCAGAGATGCAGAAGTATGGAATACCAAGAGAAGAGTGGCACGATAAGATTGGTTGGTACCATAGGCGTGCGCTTCGTACCTCGAAGATGAAATTCGAGTTCCCCACTTCTATCGCTGACATCTTAGCTTTGACTGCCGATCGATCAGTATTCAACAAAGAGTCTCTTGATAAGCAAGAGAAAAACATTACTGCAGGGGGGACTTATAGAATCGTTACAGATAACCAGACCGGAAAGGTTGAGGCTCAGATGACGGACGTATCGCCGTTTATTATCTACAAGCCTCCGATTTATGGTCATAAATATCGCATTGCGATTGACCCTATCACAGCCCGTTCAGAAGAGAGCGATAACTTTGCGATGCACGTTATGGACCTGGCGACACATGAGCAGGTGGCGACCTTTACTGAGAGAGGCCTCCCCGACGAGGACTATGCTGATTGGGCAGTAAGCATCGGGACTATATATAATAAGGCCGACCTATGTCCAGAGATTAACGTGGCTAATGGCTTTATTGTGGCGGTTAATGCCAGGAAATACTATCACTGGTATTATGAGGACAAGAAGGCGAGAGCCGAGCGTGTGCCGGGTCTTCGTACCTCTGTGGCTACTAAGGAAAGGATGATTGACGCCCTCTCATCCCTCTTAGACCGTGAGGCAATTATTATTCACGACGAGAACACTCTGAGCGAGCTTCGTACGATGGTGAAGCATATTAAGACTCGTGCTGATGGGACGAAGTCTCTCCGTATGGCGGCTAAGGGCAAGTGTCACGACGATAGGGTGATGGCTTTGGTTATTTATGCTGGTAGTTTGAACCAGCGCGAGCTTGAGCGCGGTAAACGCAGTAGCTGGGCAATTTTGTGATACAATGATGATATATTAACAATTTAACTAAAAGGAGGTTTATGAAAAGCCCTAACCAGTCCACTGTTAAAACTTTTCTAAACGTAACAATCTTTAAGCCGTTGGAGAAGAACCCAGATGTCGGGCTTCCACAGTCAGAAACAATCGACATTACTGAGCTCCTGAAGGAGAACGGAGTCGAAAATATCTATAATGTTAACGGCGTATCTCGCTGTGATGTCGGCGAGACGGACGAGTATGGATCTAACCCAGTTGAGACTCGCTTCGTTCTCGATGAAGTAAATCTTACTCAGCTAATGGATAGAGTTTTTCGTATCATTGACGCTTCTATCGTTAACCAGAAGCAGTCTGACGCTGTTAAGAAGCTCGTCGAGAACGAATTTGACAACAGAAAAAGACAATGCTGGGACAATATCCACCCAACTGCGTTATAATGAAAGTGGCAGGCACCTGACGGTTAGTCGCCCTAGCACGAGAGGGAAAGCGTATAACCGGGGAGTTGGACGGAAATAATAGCTCGTCGCCGATACTCACGCCTTGCCTACCCTCCCACCATGCGTGGAAAAGGAATATAAGCCGCCGACAACTTCGAGTGATATACGACGGCACTTGAAGCGGCGGTTTTTTGTAGTATAATTAAGATGCTTATTTGGAGGATGTTATGCCTCTCTTAAAGTAAAGGCTCTGCCGGTAGCAGGGTCTTTTTACTACCATTTTCGTGTCTTGACGGAAATGGTCGTTGCATGTTGGTGACATCTATGTCACTAACTTAGTCACTATCTGTATCACAGTGATAAAGTTGTCCGATAGACGAGTATGCCGTGCTTTATAGTAACTACGATTAACAGAGGTGGAAGACTTTATAGTAGCTTTATAGTATGTCCGATAGAACGGCGATAGAGTATAATAAAATTAAAATAATGTTTGAGGATACCATATGCCTTGCGGTGGTAAGAAAAAGAAGAAAAAATATGCTATAATGTAGCCAAGCGCTAGGGGCTAGAGTGGCGGGACGAATGTCTTAAATATCGACCATCTCGTAAGCCCCCGACCACCACCACTTAACATTCATGCCGGGGTTAAGTGCGGTGGTTTTTTGTTATAATGAAAGTATGAATATAAGATTGCATACAGGTTGTTCGTGCTATCAGTGTCGCAGAGGTAGAAAAAAGCAATATAGGCGAGAGTTCCACAGGAGACTCCGTCAGTTGCAGAAGCGTCAGTTGAAGAATACTGGTGAGATTATAGATGCAACCATCAGCATTGGCTATACCGACTAATGTTATATCTTTAATGTAACAATGTTATATCTTTTCCAAAATGTAAACACCCACTACTTCTGTTAATCTAATGTAACTGCTATGTAACAATTATGGGAATGTTATATTTTGCAGTTATTTTTTCGGTTTTATTAGCAGTAGTATGTTTTACTGAAATTAAGTCTGGCACCTTTAATAGACTAAGTTGTGCTGAGCCCGGTGAGCCGCAAACTCACAGAGCCAACAGTGCGAGGAGGCCGATTAACTGGAGCAACTAAGGATTAGACGGTTTGCACCCGCCGAATTGTAGTAGACGCGAACATATTAATTTTAATAAAAAAAGGAATTTTTCTATGGCTACCGAGTATACCACTTATACTCAAACCACTGTTGGTACCCCAACTCAGCCATCTACGACTTCCGTTTTCGATTACGATATTCAATTTCCTCTTTATCGTGAAATCGTAAAACGCGACCTCATTGATGAGCCTGAAATTAACAAACAGCTTAACTCTGCTCGTTCTTTCTTCACCGGTCAAAACATGATTGACGCTGGTACTCTCCTTCAAAATCTTAAATACGGTCAAGAACTTATCGTAAACGTTCGCAAAGACCAAAACCCATTCTCTCTATTCCAGAAGAAAGATCTAACATATGCGGCAAATGGCGAAGACGAATGTCATGACCACATTGTTCTCGACTGTGAAGTCCCTTGCATCAACACTTTGCCAACCTTTGAGCAACTTCGCTTCCGCTTTGACTGCGAATATGCTTACGGTGTCCGCATGTGTGACAAGAACAAAGACTTCTGGGATACTGCTTTCTTCACTCGTCAGTATGCCCTTTCAAAAGCCGCTTACCAGTTCGGTCGCGAAGTAGATCTCTGGAACAAGGTTATTGATGGTCTTATTGCTGCTCCAGCAAAGACTGTTGATGCTAAGATCGCTGCCGTTCACCCAACCCACTACTGGGACAACCAAGGTACGGTCACTGCTAACGCTCGCTGCGTAGTACCAGAAGCTCTCTACTACTTGAGCCACGCCTACATGAACATTAACCCAACCGTCTTCATCACCAATGAATTCGCTACCGAGTTAATCAAGAGCGTTGAGAGTGTTTATAATCTCAATTTCCAGCCAACCCGTGTCAATACCTACGAGCAGTGGAGCTTACCGGGCTTCCAACTCGCCCCACGCGTCCAGCAAATCCTCGGCATTTCTGCCCAGGTAGTTGTTCTCGAACGCAGCCCATGGATGACCACTGGTACTGAAACTCTCTCTACTCAGTACCCACTCTGGAACAATGACACAACCAAGCAATATGTAGCTATTCTCGACCCACGCGTTGGTTATAGCTTCGAGAAGGAAGGCTACCACTTAGACATCAAACCATACGACTGTGACAAGCTCTATGTCGGTATGATTGATACCGTCTATGTCGGTACGGGCATTACCTTCCCAATTATGGGACTTATTATCGAGTTCGACCAGTTTACCTATTGCTAATTCTGGGAAGTCTTAGCTGTTAGAAAAACCTCCTTCGGGAGGTTTTTTATTTACTACAGGAAGAATTGGGTAAGATAGACGGTCGTAAAGTATAATTAAATTAGTTTAATAGAGGATTTTGCAATGCCAGATTATAAACAATACAATAACTACTCAGAACAAGATAAAGATTCGATGCGCACTGATGCAGACATTAAATCTAATCAAAACGAACAGACGCTCATCGGACAAACAGACCAAGTCGAATCATTGCTTACCAATATCAAGTCTCTCTTAGGCGATATTAAGACCGCACTAGGTACAGTCAATAACAACCTAACTACTATCGAGGGCAAGCAAGATACAGCAAAAGGCGTTCTTGATATTATTGCCAACAATACTCAGAAGCAGTAAAATAATTAAAGAAGCCGCCGCAGTTTTCTCCCGCTGGCGGCTTTTTGCGTGCATAATAAAATTAGACGTAAGTCGTACATTCGAGTCGTTGCTCAGACAAGGGGGTGTTATTATGAGCAAGAAAAAGAAGAGAAATTGCGTAAGAATTCCACCAATTACCACACGAGATCGTCATCACCTTTTGTTCGTAAAGGCTAGATATTCTAAGGGCTACGCTAAGCTTATGTGCATGGCGTTCGTACGCTATGTCCCTGTTGTCTATCACCGAGAACTCCATGCTCATCTTAAGACCGTTCCCGTTCCTGACGAGAAGCTCTTGAAGGAGGCTTGGTTTAAGTACCAGGAGAACAAGGTTGAAATTGACAGCTACGACGCATCAAGAGCAGCCGCTTGGCTCTATGTGAATATTCCTGACGAACAGTTTAGGGAGGCAATGCAGTATCAGGTCGATTTCTTCGCGACTCGCTCCGGGCAGCTTTAATGGCTGCCCATTTTTTTGTATAATGGAGAAAAAAAGGAGGGTTTATGCCGGCAGGCTATAGTTATCTTTATAAGGGGACAGATGGTTTTAAGGAGCACGCGATTGCGTCAATGGCTACTATTACTGACGTGATTCAGTGGGGGCGCGATAAGGGGTTGAACGACCCAAAGGCGCAGCTCAACAAAGTTATCGAAGAAGTAGGCGAGATTGCCCATGAGATCACTCGAAACCACTATGATTTAGAAGCTCTTGAACAACCGGATGAGTTATATGATGCCATTGGCGATACTCTTGTTACCATTATTATTCTTGCCGACATTCTTAACATAGACCCAATGACTTGTCTTGAGATTGCCTATGAGGCCATCGCCAACCGTACTGGGGAGACGAAAAATGGTACATTCGTCAAGGATGAGGACTAGAGATGGCGATTGACCTTATTAAAGAGATACTGAACCATAGCGATGAAGAGGTTATAGCTTATCTAGCGAGTAAGCTGACTGAAATTAGGCGCGTATATAATAGAGCGGCAAAGGAAAAGTCGCCTGAGCTTTTATATATGGCAGCACCGGATCTTGACGAAGTTTATAAAATTGTGCTGGCATTAAATAGACGAAATGAAGAGCGTAAGTTAAAATAGAGTTATTAATAATATAGAAAGGATACTTCATGGAAAATACTCCAGAAGCTGCCGGTGTGGCGCCAGCCCCACAGACAGAAGCAACACCTACCAACTCTAATCAAGAGCCAGCTCAGGCTCCAGATATGCACGGCTTTACGAGTGAACAGCTCGCCGATATGCAGAAATTTTTTCAAGCGAATGGAGGATATGATAAGGTCAAATCCCGAATCAGTAACCCTACTCCGGCCCCGGTTCAAGAGCAAAAGCCTGTCGAGCCAACACAACCTGTTGAGCCACCGAAGACAGCTTACAAGGCCCCAGCCGGTTCGATCACTCCACAAGAGTTCTTAGCCCAGCAGTATTTCGGCGCTCTCTCTCACGAGGAGAAATATGCAGCCATCGCGAAAGAAGTAGAAAGTGGCGCAGTCCTCAGAGACATGGCGGCTTTCAATATCCATCCGATGAATGAAGATGGCTCTATTAATGATGTTATGGTACGCCGTTTCTTGGATATGAAGGCAGCAACAGTCGCCGCTCGACAGCCAGCTTCTATGCCAGAGGCAAGCGCAGCTCCAACGGTTGATTATGTGCCAGTAGAAGGTGACATCAGAGACATGCAGCAAGCCATGGCAGTTCTTCAGCAAGATTCTGCCCTTCGCGCTTCCGGTATGGCCGGACACCCGTCTGCTGAAGCAGCGGAGAAATTCATGCGCGAAACTCTCAATCCAGGCAAGAAATAATGCTATACTAATTGAGTAGCTTTTTCTCCAATTAAAGCTCGGCACCACCCAGTTCGCTTAGTTCCAGGGTGGTGTTTTTATTGCTTATTGGGGACATATTGTAAAATAAAGTTATGAACTCGTACGACTATTTTAATAACGAAGAGGTAGAGTAGGATGCAGAACTATGACTTTATAGACTGGAATCATGATTGGAACTATCCAATTCAGTGGCTCGAAGAGTCGGATTCTGCCCGAACCTCGTATCATTACTGGCTTTGGAGGGCTAGTTTAGCTAAATTAGGCAAGCCTTATAAAAACCTGTACCAAGAGGAGTTAAAGAGCAATTTGAACAAAGTCGATTCCGTCGATCGTGCGAAGTATGAAGAGTATTGTCGTTGCGTTCCGGAGGGAACCTCTTTTGCTATCAAAAAAGCTGTAGACAACCGCGCTAACCAGATGGCGTCTGGCGTGGATACTTATGAATATAAGATTAACGACCCATTTGGCATTATCGATGACGATACTGAAGACTTGCTCTCGGCACAGTGCCAAATAGATTATGTCCGCAATCGCCTCAACATTCTCTCGGCTACTTTCTCTCGCGACTTAACGTGGGCTGGGTTAGCTGCCGTTATCGTTAAATACGACCCAGTGTCAGATAAGAACAAAGTGCTTCGTGTTAACCCGAAGAATGTTTGGTTTGATACCAAATATTCGTCTCTTGGCCTTGAGCGCTTCCGTGGCTATTCCACTATGATTAGTTGGAAGAAACTCAAAGAGATGATTGCGAACGACGACAACGAAGAGGTGAACCTTGATATTAAGGCTCCAGATCGCTCAATCTTAAAGGAAGAGGACGACGGTAAAGGTAAAAAAGTTTGGAATGTCGATAAGAGCGCAAAGTATAGCAACCGCAAGATACGCACTCTTAACGGCCTTGATATTTATGTAGAGGACATCAACCGCTTAGCTACCTCTACCCAGTTATCTGGTGGTATTAGTCAGTTTGATGAATATGACCATGACCTTCGTACCTGCTATAACCTTAACTGGTACCGTACTTACGCCTCTGACCCGAAAGTTCGCAGCAAGTCTCTCTATAACGGCGACGATGTTGAGTTGACGGTTCTTTATGATCTCGACCAGAAGATTGAATTCAAGATTATCAACCGCCGTTATGTGATTTCCGCAAACGGAAAAGCTTTCCACCGCAAAATCGCCTTTACGATTACGAACCCGGTTACTGGTGAGCAGAAGACTCGCATGGACGACTTTTGTCTTGATTGCCCTCTTAAGATTCAATTTGAAGAGGAAGAGAACATGGATAAGTTCCCACATCCGTGGTCCCCAGTCTTCTCTCTTCTTGATACGCATGACGAGTTATGTGGTTGGCGTGCAAAGCGCGACCATGTGAGTAAAATTCTCTCGATCCTCCGCATTGAAACTAACGCTGCTGATGCCGCCTCTCTCCGTGGCGTGCTCAACATTATGGGTATTGTGCTTGATGACATCCAGGGCGACATCAACTCAATTAACTTCCAATACGATTACACTCCTATTGATAGCGAAATTGCCTTCCGTGAGCAGCGTATTCAACAGATTCTCCACTCTTATGACCAGTTCGACGCATTACAGGCTATGGGTGATCGTGCAAGTGCAGCCGAGTCTGGTATGGCTTTAGGCGCCGTTGCACAGGGTCTCTCAACGCACCAGAACGCAATTATGCAGCTTTACGCAGATATTGCTCGTCAATGTATTGCTAACCGTGTAGCTTACTCTCCTCGCCAAGATTTTCCTATCAGTAATTATGGTAGTAACTCTTCTGTGTCGATTCAGCAAATGGCGCTTGATGCGATTATTAATGTCCGCCCGGCTATGGCTGTACAGATTCACGAGAAGGCAGTCGCCGCTAACGCACTCCAGCTTGTTGCCAACCTTGCTCAGAGTGGGCTTGTTAACAAGGACGGTATCGCTTATCTCATGGAGCGTGCTCTTATGGGAACCGTACCTCGTAAAGTGGCGTCCAGCTTTGTCCGTGAACAAGGTCCAAGCCAGGAGGAGATTGCTCTTGCTCAACAGCAGGCTCAGAACGAGGCTATGGCGCTTCAACAGAACCAACAGGCGTATGAGCAGAATCCGGTTCCATATGAGGTGGATAATGTAATGCAAACTCAGTCTCCAGACGAAATTGATTCCATTATCGACGAATTATCTGGAGGTCAGCCTATTCCAGACGAGCGTCAGCTATCTGAAATGTCCGCAAATGGTGGTGGTCCTCAGGGCGTTGATATGGAGATGCAAGATGGGGCGATGTCTACCGGCTTAGATGGTTTAACTCCAGAGACTGGCGGCGAGTACGCGAACCCAAACAGTATGTTATAAGGAGGCGGCATGGAAGTCCTATACCATGATGACGGCGCAGAAAGCTTTAACAGGTCGTCTGCAGATAAATATGATGGCTTCCTAGCAGTAGAACTTGGCGGGGTAAAAGTCCCCGTCGAGTTCGATAATGTAGACTATATCAGCTGCGGGGAGGTGCATACGACCCCTGCCATCGTAAATGTCTCCAACAAATCGGGCTATACCGAGTATCCGAATGGGCATTTTGTGTCATCTAGCATATTAACTGGCGACGACGCAGACGATATGGCTGTAGCTTTTCACGCAGACGATGACCAGGTTATTATTGAGTCGTCCGAAGCGCAGTTCAAAAACTTTTTGTCAGTAGATAATGGGGCAGAGAAAGTTCCTATTGAGTATGATCAAATCAATTATATTGACTGTAATCAAGTGGATACTAGCAGTGCTATTGTTAGTACTGCTTCTGACGGTTACATCTACCCATCCGGTCATTTAGTACGAGCAAAAACTAGTATCGATGGTGAGGACATGGATACCCGAGGCGTCTTGTATAATGAAGATAAAAGCGGCGTTCGCGTTCACTCCTCTATCGACCAGTTCTCAACCTTCTTGTCTGCTGAAGTGGGAGGCGCAAGCGTTCCGATTGAGTTCGATGCCATTGACTATATTGATTGCGGAAAGGTAGTTAGCCATCCAGTGATTATTGATAATGGGCATAATATCGGGTATATCTTCTCTGACGGGATGCACGAATATATTACAGACGAATATCCACTTACTGACCGAAGCGAAGATGTACTCAAAGAGTTACCTGAATGGTTCGGGGATGGGTTTTATCAAGACCATGAAGACTATCAGGCTATCACTAACTTCGATGATTCTGCTTTAGGTACGCGCAATGTGAACAGGCTCCGTGTGGGTCAACATTATTACTTGGCTGACGAGATTTTACCGGCCGAAGACTTTGAATAATATAATAATAGTATGAAGTGTTGTGATGATTTTCTAATCATTGATAGTTCCACCGATAAGAATTGCGATAATGCTTGTAATTGCTTTGGTTTAGTTAAGACCATTATTCCAGCCGCTCTCGGCGATGATTCTGCAGACTCAGAGGCTAAGCCTGTTAATGGGGCTTTTTCTAATAAGATTGTCGAGTATGAGGCTAATGGGGCTGTCTATATTTACGATAGGGATGGGCTTTACACTAAAATAAAAGATGGAGCCTAGTTATGGCTAAGAAGATAAAACAAATCGAAATGAAAATGCCTAGGCAACCTAGGAAGACAACTGTTAAAAAACCTAAAGAGAAAATGTCCGAAAAAATTATCAAAAAGACGAAGAGTCTTGCTGACGTTATTACTGC
>NFYY01009954.1_pt1 | contig 10186 bp, 20 predicted proteins | sample 1092491 | NCBI WGS metagenome assembly NFYY01 (sample SAMN03609884, study PRJNA323583) | gut metagenome | isolation source: feces | host: Rattus norvegicus | place: Denmark: GeoCenter | collected 2013 | reverse complement strand
TATCATTACGCTTTTCCTCTTACTGCATTCAGTAGATTTGCCAGTTCGTCTGCGAAAAGAACCCTGTCGCAATACACGCCCGTGCATTTCCACTCTTCTGCTTCCTCGTCGTATCTAACTAACTCCCATCTCTTTTCAACATTTACATATTCATAGGAATAAAGTCCCCCAATAAGCTCAAATTTCTTTCCCACAATTATTCTCCTTTCTTTAATACGACATATATGTAGCCGTCATCATCAAAATCTCGCTCTACCCATTCTAGTAGCACTCCGTCATCTTCTAATGTTTCTATGTCTATATCTCCCCCTTCATAGTATTCTTTTCCGTTATACACGACCTTATTAAAACCGTAGTTCGCCCACTCTTTTAATGTATGCGACCCCTTCATAAACTGCATTGCTTCGTATTCTGCTTGATAAAATTTCATACTCTTCTCCTTCCCTTACTATTCAAAATATTATCTTCATCTTCGTTGTTTATTAAGCCCCCCACGAAAAACACGCTCGTTCTCAGCGTATTCACGCAACTCTTCAACTGTCATGCCTAAGTTATCGCAATCACTAGCCGTATATTCTCGCAAGGTCGCTGTATAATCGCCACCAAAATCATTGATAAACTCTACTAGTCCTTCTGCTCTTTTATCTAGATACTTATGTGCAATCTCGTCTTGAACTTCTTCGTATTTCTCGTAATACCCATCATCTTCACATGTGATGCCAAAACGCTTTTCCACTTCGTCATTGATAAACTCGTCAAATTTCTGATTAGGTTCGCCTTCCCAATTTACTATCTGTCTATCTAGTTCAAGTTCATCATCTGCATTAAAGCCGTAATCAATTTTGTTGCATCTATAGATACGCACTTCGCGTGCTACCACATCATTATTCTTCTCCCATTCTGCAAACTTATTCCATTCTTCTTCGTTAAAGATGATGCTTGCATCTTTATCTTTCTCCTTACAATACTGTTCAAATAGTTCTCTCCTGTGCGTCCCCCACTCTTTCATTATCGCTGTGATTTCTTGCAACTGGCTCATGCTTCTTTCTCCTTAAAATAGTTTTCAAAATCTTCCCTATCGCTCTCAATATAGTCAATAACATTGCTCAATGTTATGATGTCATCTTCGCTGTAATCTTCCCTATTCCAAAACTTTTTCTCCAACGCTACAAGGTCGTCCCAAATTCTTTCTCCTACGCTCATTTTATATTCTCCTTTTCTTAATTGTCTCTAACTCTTCACTCACATCTGAATAAAGCATATCAATGATAGCGTCCCACTCAATAGTCTTGCCCCAACTGATAAAGCCATTCTGCAAAGCATTAGCCACTACATATGCTTGGTCGCAATAATATATCAGTCCGTCGTCAATAGCGTCCCAGATACACTCGTCTTCATCACCATAGCCACCGTCTTTCATACTGTCATATGCTCTCTCGGCTATGCTCTCGATTAGTTCTTCATAATACATCTCAATGTTGCTTTCTACTGCCATAATATTCCTTTCACTTTTACTTTTATACTCTTAGTATAGCAAACTATTCTTATATTGTCAATACAATTATTCACTTAAACGCTTTTCAAAATTGGCTTGATGATTTTTAAGATATAATGCTAACTCTTTGGCTCTATCATAACCATAAGTGATTAATTCACTTTTGATATTAGCCATATCAGACTTAGCACGAAAAGCACCTTTGTTATATACAATATCTACTACATCATTACCCTTTTGTAGCACTACCTCTCTATAAGCGTCATTATCATAGATAGACTTATCATCTACCACCATAAACACTTTTTCGGGCGCTTCATTTAAGCATAAATTACGCCTAAACTCTTTTTGAACTTTTGCCATATCTTATAGTCCCTTTAACGCATTAGCCTTCAAGTCTTCATGTGTCGCCACTCTATACTCGCAAATAGTCTCAAAGCCATTATGCTTATACACCTTGCGAATAGTGCCGGTCTCAAAATCTATCTCGCTAGCCTTCGGCATATCGCCCACACTATGCGTCTCTACATCTTCGTCATTGTCATGAAAATAAAACTTCGTCTGTGTCGGTGTAAAATACAACTCACCTAATACTGGTAGCCCACGCCTAACAGTCTGCCCACTTGCATAAATATAACTAGTAAACGTCTGTATAAAAATACGCCCATTATACTTGTCTTTGTATTCTTGAATGGTCATTTTATTCACCTTTCTCTTAATACTTATATGCGATATTTAATAACATTAAAGCCGTTTATAGTTATCGCATTACCATAAACGGCTTATTACGCCATTAAACGCATTACGCCTATAATTTTCATGTGAAAACTGTTCATACTGTTAAAAAACCTTAGACACCTAGCCACGCTTGCAACGCTATATCTACTGTTCAGTTAAACCTTAGTCATCAAAAACCTGATGGTGCTGTGGTGTAGTTTATGCCATCTATGGCACACCGCCCGCTATTCGTCTAGCCACTTTGTTCATGCCCACGCTTGGCGTGTTCATCAAAAACATGCTTTTGTCGGCCCCGTCTTCAACGATATCTTTCGCTTGCATCAGAAAGATGGGCTACTTATACCGTCTAGGTGTTCCATTGCAATTCTAGCCCGTTCAGACTATACTATGCTTATGTATAAATTGTAGTTACATATCTTTAAGGTTGTTATGTTTAACCATGTTCTGATAAATCAAGCATATTTTTAAAAAATGTATATAGTTTTTTGTTTAAGCCTTGATTTTATTACTTAATGCTAAGTTAAAAAACTTAATACGCTTTAACGCTTTTATGCTTAATGGCTTTTAATGTTCCTGATAGTTATTTATTAACTTATCTTAATTAAAGTATATCATACCGATTTTGTATAGTCAATAGTTTTATGGTATTGATTTTTATGATTTTTATGTCTTAATATAGAGTATATACCAAAATCGGGGCTACAACTTAAATACATGCATATTATAAAATATAAAACACTTTTGTAAAAAAAGTATTTACAAGTCAATTTTTTTTTAGGGTTGTCAAGCAAAAGCATAATAATCATCATCATCATAAGCAAAAGCATCATCAATAGCCGTAAAGCATAAACGCATACATGCATGCATGGGAAGCCGCCGCCCCACCTTCCTTTTAATCACTATCATCAACACCTGCTCCTCAGCCATCAGCACCTGTTGCTCAGGCTTCATAAAAGGCCCGAAGACGTGTTCTTTAAGTGAATAGTGGGGTGCAGGGGGTTTTGAGTCTTAAAATCGCTCTGAGGGGCTCTGGTGAGCTCAGAGGGGCAACAAAAAAGCCCCCTGGATCGGGGGCTGTTCTGTTTAGGCGTAGCAGGTGAGCTTAAAGTGATTCGTGCCGTCGTGGTGATAAGCGTCGATATATACCGTCCACTTGCCTGCCATATATATCTCGAAGCTGTCTATACCTCTGATACAGCGACGAATGGCGTCCGAGAAGTCGTCTTCCTCTTCTGTCTCGCACATATGGCGTCCGTCCCAAAGTCCGAGGTTCGGGTATATCTTTACCTTGGCGAAGCGTCGTGCTTCCGTCCTATACTTCTCGTCGTCGAGCGTGTTTAGTAGCATATCAAAGTCGTATTGAGCCGTAGAGTCGTCGTAGTTGTCGCCGTACTCGCAATAGACTTTCTCGCCGTTATCATTGATATTGTAGTAGTAGCTGTCTGTATTGAATACTAGTTGCTTGTTCATTGTAGTTTTTTTCTCCCTTGTTGCCCCTCCGAAGAGGGGCGTTATTATTATTATTTTATTTTTTCTTCCACTCGGAGTTCGTCTCCGCTGTAACTGATATATAATTTTGCTCCGTTTTCTAGTTCATAAACTGTTTGAGCAAAACCGTTTGTATAGTGTTCGTTTATTTTGATATCTGTTACCTTTAAGTTTAAGTTTTTATATTCGGAAGTTTTCATATAGCTTTTCTCCGTTTAGTTGTTATTGTTCTAAGATATGTTTTATTCATATCTTATATTATAAGTATAGCAAACCAATATAGCATTGTCAATAACTTTTTTATACTTTTTTGCACTTTTTTTGCATAACATTCACCACCACGCCATCACCATCACCATCACCATCACCACGCCAACGCACCAACGCACGCACGCATACAGGCAGCCGAGCGCCTCTGTTCCTCTAATATCACTATCATCGCCTTTATCCGCAGGATAATTGCTTACCTCAATAAGAGGTAGGAACATGGCTTTCCTCCCCTTGCGGGGAGGGTCGGTAGCTATTTGATTAGGTTGTTATCGTCGTCGCACCAAGCGTTGTGATATCTTGGAGCTTTCTCCAAGCATTGGATTCGGTTCTCGTACCACTCCATATTATCGAGTTGTCTCTCTCTTATCCAAGTGGCTATCACCATTCCGATGATTATGCCGATAAGAATTAAGATGATGATGTCTTTGCGTTTATCTGTTCGTTCCATTTTTTTCTCCCTTGTGGGGTGGTTGCCCACCCCAGTTATTTACTTTTATTTTGTCTTCTCTGCTAGTTTTAAGACCAAGATGATTAGCCAAAGTAATCCCATTACTATTAGAATTTGATCTGTCTCCATAGTTTCTCCCTTGTGGGGGTCTTTCGACCCCCGTTATTTTTTACTGTGCTATCGAGCTTGCTAGTTCGATATAGTCGAAGGTGTTATGCCTCTTGTAATTATCGGTGAGTTTAATGGTGTTGATTTCTCTTTCTGATACCTCTGTATAACGCTTAGCTCTACCTCTGATTTGCCCTTGAATTTTAGAGGTCGTTACACTGTATTTATCTCTGTTTATGTATAGCTTGCCGTTGTCTGAATGATAAGCTATAAGCGTATTATAGTTGTAGAGTGATTTGCCGTCGCTTGCAAGGGTTCGCCCCTTATAACCGTAATACCCGTCATTGATATTTCTTAGAGGTGTCTTACCCTCTTCACGGTTGATAAAATTTACGATAACATCTGATGTTCTCATCTGTTAATCTCCTTTTATTATAGTTTATAGTTGCACCTTTTAACCTCTAGTGCGATTGAGGTTGAATTGTAAAATTGCGTGGATTGATTTCTTATCGCCTCACTGAATACAGTATAACACATAAAAAAATGTAATGCAAGACTTTTTTATGCCAAAATAACAGGGGTGGATAAGACTTTTTTTGTAAAATCTTTTATAAACTTGCATATAAAAACGCTAAAAATATGGCGATATTTTACGCCCATATTTTGGGTATCCCAGAGACCCCCATATCAAATAGAGCTACCCCCTAGCGTAGCGAGGGGTGGTTTGGGGTGTCATACCTTAATATACATAACACTTACTAAAAGGTGTTTTGGGGTGTCATACCTTGTTATACCCATATAAATAGCTACCTATTCCTCCTTACTCATCGCCCAGTTGGGGTCATTGTTTTTTCATCCTCTGTTGCATCTGTTTCATCTCCTCAAGCGTCAGGTCTCTTTCCCAAGCGCTTCTTACAGGTTTACGCTCCACATCTGGATCGGACTCACTGTCCCAATCAATCGGCGAGTATGGAGATGTATTGAACGTTGCGGCACGCTCTTCGCTGTCTAGAGCCTTAGATATTAGGATCTTGGCCATTTTACTAATAGAGCGGTCTTCGGCCTTGGCTTTCTTCTTCAACTTAGCATAAGTGTTGTCGTCGAGCATAATTGTCTTTGGCATATTTTTCCTCTGTTAAATCATATTATATGTATATAATATCATACTTTATGATATTTTGTCATACGATTTTTGAAAAAAACCCGTGTTGACATTACTAAATTTTGATGTCATACGACCCCTGTTAAGATTGACTAAATACAAATTATATTTTATATTATATATATTTCATAAATCCTTTTTATTCACAAGCACTATGTTTTTAGCCGCAATTTTGGTCAATATAAACCAAAATAAACCAATATAAACCAAAATTAAACCAAAAATAAACATTAACTTTATCAAAAAAAGTATATATTTTAACCATAGCCTTTTGACAGACATTGAAATTATGTTCTGAAGAAATCCAATTTTGGTTTATATTTTTCAAAAAAGTTTATATATACCGGCTTTTTAACCCAAAAAAGTTTAATACTATAATATATTTATATATATTATGTCAACCCCATCTAGACCATGTGGAAAACTTCGCATTATTATACGCTTGACATCGCCAGCAGACAGCATGGTATAGTGGAATTATTAACATCATTAACATGCAATGAAAGGGAGCGGCATGAGTGAATCTCATCAAGACTTGGCCTATCACCAGTCTCTTGCGAAGGCAGGGGCTGAAATGGCTAACTTAGAAATCAATATATTATCTATTACTAACGAATACGTCTTTTACGAGTTTTCGTATATTGCCAAAGAGGCAAAAATAAAAAAATGGGCGAAGCGGCTGACGCCGCTGTCCACTTCACACCAGACAGTGTTATCTATTTACTTGACTATTATTAGTTCGGTGAAAGCTGAGCGCGAGGCGCTGGGGCAGTAATATGGATGGTGCGGAGGTAGCGGCGGTCCCAATGGCCACCGTGAATGAGTTGATGAATGCGGCGCCGGACTTGAAGATGACGCCAGCGGACTGGACTAGGAAGCGAGCGCTGGAGGCGGCAGCGAAACAATATGAGTTTATATATGTGGACGCGGCGAGAGCGGTGTATTATCGACCGAAGCCAGACGAGATGAACCCGGAGGAGGCGTTTAAGAGGCTGACGGACATAAGGGCGAATCAGATTATTGTGAACATTTGTAGGAAGCTATACCCACATAAGATAATGGCGCCGAGGACCGTGACGGAGCTGAGTGATACAATTAGCCTATACACAGACCGGCATTTTGACCGGCTGAACGACAACATAATAAAGGTAGGAGCGGACATGTATTGGGACGAGGAGAAGGCCGCCTTAATAAAATTTCCGGATGGGGTGTGCATGCGCGAGCTGTTTGATGCCAGCTCTCTGGACGAGATTAAGCTGGATATACACAAAATATCGACGCCGTATATGGAGGGGATGTATAAACAGACCCTTAAACATTTGGAGAAGAATAATGGCAATATTACGCCGTGGGAGCTGTTGAGCCCCAAGCAGCAGAAAGAGATAGGTGATAGCCTGTTGAGCCTGGAGTCGTCATCGCTAGCTCCGTTTTGGGTGTGGGCGAATGAAGACCTGGACACATTTAACGATCTGTTAAAAGCGACTGCGTCTATTTTTATGCTCAACAAGCCGAAGGGGGCGTTTATCCTGATTGGGCGCACTCGCAACGGCAAATCGTCTTTTATTAAGATGTTGCATACGATGCTAGGTAGGAATAACACCTCAGCAGTGAAACTGGCTGACCTCGAGGACCCCCACTTTGTATATGACCTTACTACCACTATGATGAATGCGCCGGACGAAGATGATGAGGGAAAAGGGGCAGAGTTGAAGCGCAGCCAGAGCTATTTCAAGTCTATCTCTGCGCATGAGCCGATTCCGTTGAAGTTGCTCTTCTCTTCTGAGCCAGTGAAGGTCAGCACTCAGTTTATGAGCTTCTATCCGATGAACAAGCTACCGGAGTGGAGTGGCAGTGGGAAAGAAGCGTGTATGCGTCGCTCATTGATTTTGATGTTTAATAACGACCTCAGTAAGTTCGATAACAACGGCAGGAACTTCGAGAAAGAGACCTATACTGAAGAGTTTTATAGTGAGCTGTTAGGTGTCGTGTTGGCGATTGCGTCTTATTATCGCAACAGGCCACTAGAGTTCTCGACTACGATGCAGGCGAACCGTGAGAGCGTATCTGAGGCGATTGACTCGGCCACGACTTACCTCAATCTGTTTGTTAAATACTTTAGTGGTTATCAGGTCACACCGCTGGTGGATGACTATGAGTTGTGGTGCGTGGAGAATGGGTATCAGTATAACCGCAAGGAGTTGAAGCAGAAGCTCCTGACCGCCAATTCGCAGAAGAGTACGGTGTATTCTGACGGAACCATTATGGCTGCGTATAAGTTCCCTGGTACGAAAGACAGCAAGCTTCCAGTGTTTATGCCACAGTATATGGTGCCAGAGTTTAAGCGCTATGTATCAGACATTATTAATACGGCGACTGTGGGGGTTGGGCCGAATAAGCAGCCGGCACGCAGTGTGGTGGCTATGCTCGAGGAGTATTATGCGACCCACGATAACCCAGCCGATTTACCTGAGCAGATGCAGTTCGAGGGGCCAATAGTAGACGGCGACATCGAGGACTTAATCAATGATTAACCTGGCGGATGCAATTATCCAGCAAAACGAGCGCAAGGCCGCTTCCGCTAAGGGGGGCACTCCAGATGGGTATTATCGTGACGACATGGGGTATTTAGTAGAAGATGATCTCATTGACGACAAGGAGAGGTATGCGGAGTATGTGCTGCTTCGCATACTGAGACTGCATCATAATATATATATGCGCTATGGGCGTCTGTACTGTGGGCACCACTTATTGGAGCGCAATAAGCAGGAGGCGCTGGAGCTGGCAGACTCACCGATGGTGAGACTGAATGCTGGGCAGACGGCGTGGATTTTTAATCGCTTGAGGGAGCTAGCTCCAGAGATAGATGAGACCAAGATCCTGGTGTCTGAGGGGGTATACTGGGATATGAACAAGGCCGAGCTGGTCGATTTAGATGAATCAATTAAGTTAACAACCATGAGGTAGGAAATGTTGGAGAGAGATTTTAAGAAGAACTTTCAGAAGAGGCTAAAGAAGGCGATAAAGCCAACGGCGATTTTACAATATAAGCAGGACGCGACGACAGTAGCCGGTTTTCCAGACACCATAATCCTAGGTCCAGAAGCAGTCGTGGTGTTTATTGAATATAAAAAGTCCAAGAACGCGAAGTTCCGCCCTGGCCAGAAGGAGTGGGGAGAGAAGTTGCTCGCTAATAATTTCTTTTATTACTGCGTTTACCCAGAAAATGCTGACAAGGTTTTAGCGGAACTGACGGAGATAATGAAATGAAATATATTATTAGGTGCACATGCGGGGGTGTGAGGACTAAGATGGAGGCAGCGATGCAGCTCATTGCCCCGGGGGATCCACTCCCCCCTGAGGTGAAAGGCAGTAATGCAATGAGGAGACTGGCGGAGAAGTGGCCAAATACCAACTTCGGCAATCATCTGTTAGTGCTCGCGAAGAAACACGGGCGATACTGTTATTACGTCGAGATAACAGACAAAGGTGATATTAAGGATATGCGTGACTTGATGACTGGCAGGAGGATGTACTAATGTTGAAGGTGGTGTCATGTCAGTGTGGCAGTAGTGACAACCTGATTCGGGGGAAGATGGCAAAGTTTCACTGTAGCCAGGCGCTGACTATTCCAATCATTAAGGGGAAAGAGAAGTCTCTCTCGGCATTGAATACGCTCCCGCAATTTCCAGAGGTCGCAGACTTACGACTGCATATTGAGGCTCACTCGAAGTGGGCTATTATTATTGGCTATGATGATGAGCGTCTGAAGTGGGTAGACTTAGCGAACGGGCCTTATCTTAAAAATGACGTGGACGCTGAGTTACTCTTAACTCATTTTGCATAAAAAATTTAATTATTATACTATGTAATTAGCAATAAGGAGGGAAATCCATGCAACCAACTTTACCAAATGGCTTCATTACAATAGAAGATGCAGTGAAGCTTATCCAGTCCGACACGCGCTCGGACGCAAAAGTAGATACTAGCTGGCTAGTCAAACATATTGACTGGGTGGAAGAGGCACATAATTTCCGTATTCCACTCATGAAAACTACTAGCGATAAGAAGGTCATAAGTATCGGCTCTAAGTATGTCGAAATCATGACTTCTTACGATAAAGAGGTCTTGAAGAAGGCTATTCGTGACCATTACCGCGACATGGTGGGTCATGAATATGATGCGCCTGTCACTAAGGCCGTCTCAACTGTCGCCGATGAAGAGCAGTCAGGTGGCGATGTCCGCCCACGCAAGAGCAAATCTATTGCAAAAGAGGGCGCTGTTATCGGTACCGGTGAGACTATTAAGACTAACGGTGCTGACTTATAATGGAAAACATAGATTATCTAAAGAAGTTGATTAAGCGCATAGAGGACTCGGTCAAAATTGTTAAAAAGGCAGAGTCGCCAGATCAGATATCTGAGCAGGAGCGCTTAACTCACCCTGTGTTAAAAGAAATGCAAATGGTCACACCTAGGGT
>NFYY01002038.1_pt1 | contig 11346 bp, 7 predicted proteins | sample 1092491 | NCBI WGS metagenome assembly NFYY01 (sample SAMN03609884, study PRJNA323583) | gut metagenome | isolation source: feces | host: Rattus norvegicus | place: Denmark: GeoCenter | collected 2013 | reverse complement strand
AGCCTGAATTTTGTTTGATGTCTCGTAAACCTGGTATTGCTCATCAGTACTATGAAGATCATCCAGAGATGTGGGACTATGACAAGATTAATATATCTACTCCTAATGGAGGAAGGTCTTTTAGACCGCCTCAGTATTTTGAAAGGTTGTTTGATGTTGATTGCCCAGATTTATCTAGTGCTAGAAAAAAGAAAAAGAATGAAGCGGCAAAGAGTGGTGAGAAAATTAAAAAGAAATTGACGGACAAAAGTTATTCTGATATAATGATTACAGAGGAGAACGTAAAGCGGAATCGAACTAAAAAATTAAGGAGGATTTTGTAATGGCTAGAAGAAAAATGCGTCGTCCCACTGATCGCAAAGTTTTTCGGAGAACAGCAGTGAAATCTAAGAAGATCAATATTGAGCCAAAAATTTATCGTGGAGGTATTAGACTGTGAATGGAAAAGCTAATAAAAATCGCTCTGGTTTTAGTTATTCTTTTGCTCTGTATAAAACTGGTTCTGATGATATTGCCTTATCTTTTGGTCCTTTTAATAGCATGAAGTCAGTAAACAATTATTGTGCAATATTCGATAAATTAATTGATGCCGGCTTATTAGATGGTAAATATATTATGTCTATGGAGAAAAGGAATAAAGTATGATTTATAATATTTATGCTATGCGTGATGAATTAACTGGCTTTCTCCCTCCGACTTATGATATTAACGATGCGGCAGCTATGCGGAATTTTCGTGTAGCTATTTTGCGTTCTAGTGATTCTATTCACTATATGCCTAGCGATTATTCGTTGTATCGTTTAGGTGTGTTTGATAGTGATACTGGTAAGTTGATGGTTGATGAAGTTCCTACTTTTTTGATGCGTGGTGAACCGGCTGTGGATTCTGCACCCGCAGCCAAACCGAAGCGGACTACCAAGAAATGAGGTGCTTTTTTTGTTTAAGACACAGTTTGATAAGCATGAGCGTATTTTTCAGAATCCAGGTAGCCCTGTAAAGGTTACCTATGCTCCTCAGTATGATAAAAATGGTGTTTTAGATCTCGTTGTATCTGGTCAGGAAAATCTTTATGATTATATTCAGTCTTTTGCAGAATCTTGTGATATTCATGTTCTGTTAGATCGGTATAGAGATGGCGATGCATCTGTGCTATCTCGTGTTCAAGGTTTTTATGGTGATGTTACAGATATGCCTAAAACCTATGCAGAGGTTTTAAATTCTGTAATTGCTGGTGAAAATGCTTTTATGAAGTTACCTGTTGAGATTCGTGCTGAGTTTAATCATAGCTTTGCTGAATGGATGGCTGCTATGGACCAGCCTAACTTTGTTGAGCGTATGTCTAAGTTTGATAAAAAAGCATCTGTGAGTACTGATACGACCGAAGGGAGAGTCAGTACGGAACAGAGCCAAGAAGGAGGTAAAACTGAGTGAGTAGAAATGCTGAATCTCATTTTGCTGTGAATCCGACGAGGATTGATATGTCTCGTTCTCGTTTTGATCGGAGTTCTAGCTATAAGACCACGTTTAATGTCGGTCAAATTATTCCGTTTTATGTGGATGAAGTTTTACCCGGTGATACGTTTTCTATTGATACCTCTAAAGTCGTCCGTATGCAGACTCTTTTAACTCCTGTTATGGATGATATTTTTTTAGATACGTATTATTTCTTTGTTCCGAATCGTCTTACATGGAGTCATTGGAAGCAGTTTATGGGAGAGAATACTGAGTCTGCTTGGATTCCTTCCGTTGAGTATGAGGTGCCTCAATTAACTGCTCCTGAAGGTGGCTGGAACATTGGAACGATTGCGGATTATATGGGTATTCCTACTGGTGTTTCTGGTCTTTCTGTAAGTGCTTTGCCCTTTAGGGCTTATGCTTTGATCATGAATGAGTGGTTCCGTGATGAAAATCTTTCTGACCCGCTGAATATTCCTGTTACTGATGCGACAGTGCAAGGTGTAAATACTGGTACTTTTGTGACTGATGTTGCAAAAGGTGGCTTACCTTATACGGCTGCAAAGTATCATGATTATTTTACATCGGCTCTTCCTGCCCCTCAAAAAGGACCGGATGTGACCATACCTGTTGCTGAGGCTGCTACTGCTTATGTTTATCCAGCGGCTACATTAAATCCTGATTTAGCTTCTCGTTTTCATGAACTGCAATGGGTGCAGTCAAATGGTCAAATTTTATCTCAAAAAACGCCTAATGCTGTTTTACAGTTAGGTTTTACAAAGCGTGCTGGTGCTTCTGAATCTATTGATTCGGATGTTACTCGTGTGCTTTCTGAGACTATGCAATCTCCTCCTTCTGGTAATACATCTTTGATTCCTGGAAACCTTGTTGCGGATTTTAGTGGTACTTCTCAGGCTGCGACTATTAATCAGCTCCGGCTTGCCTTTCAGATTCAAAAGCTCTATGAGCGAGACGCACGTGGCGGTACTCGTTATATTGAAATCCTTAAATCTCATTTCGGTGTAACTTCTCCGGATGCCCGTTTGCAGCGTCCTGAGTATCTTGGTGGTAATCGTATTCCGATCAATATCAATCAGGTTGTCCAAAGTTCTTCTACAGATGCTTCTGGTACTCCACAAGGTAATACTGCCGCATATTCTTTGACTTCTGATAATCATTCTGATTTTACGAAGTCTTTTGTTGAACATGGTTTTCTTATTGGCGTTATGGTTGCTCGCTATCGTCATACCTATCAGCAGGGTTTAGAGCGTTTTTGGTCTCGTAAAGATCGGTTCGATTATTACTTCCCTGTCTTTGCGAATATTGGTGAGCAAGCTATTAAAAACAAAGAGATTTATGCTCAAGGCACAGTGAAAGATGACGAGGTTTTTGGTTATCAGGAAGCTTGGGCAGACTATCGTTATCGGCCAAATCGTGTTACTGGTGAGATGCGTTCTTCCGCTCCTCAGTCTCTAGATGTTTGGCACCTTGGAGATGATTATAAATCTCTTCCATCTCTTTCTGATTCTTGGATTCGTGAAGATTCCAAAACTGTAAATCGTGTTCTTGCTGTTTCGGATAATGTTTCTGCACAGCTTTTCTGCGACATTTATATAAGAAATCTTTGCACTCGACCGATGCCCTTGTATTCGATTCCTGGCCTTATCGATCACCATTGATTTTTCTTTGTATGCCTGCGCGCTTTGCGCGCTTATCGGCGCAGCCGATGTATGCCGAATAAAAATATGTTCTATTTCGATCAGAAATGGGTCTAGAATCGATCGGAGGTGCTTATGGCATTACCTATATCCTATGGAGCCTCAAAGGCCGCTAGGCTGGCTTCTGCGCAAGAATTTTTGCCCTCTGGTTTTGGAGCTTCTTCCGCTGCTGCTGCTTCTGGTAGTTCTTCGACTGCTAGGTATTATAATCAGCTCTCAGATCAGATTTCTAAAATAACAGCTCAAAATAATGCGTGGTCTGCTGCTCAGGCTGCTCAACAGATGGCTTTCCAGCGTGAGTCTGCTGAGGTTGCTATGGCGTTTAATCGTGAAGAGGCGAAGAAGAATAGAGATTGGCAGCAATACATGTCAGATACTGCCCATCAGCGTGAAATAAAAGACCTGCAAGCAGCAGGTCTGAATCCGGTATTGTCTGCTATGGGCGGCAATGGTGCTCCCGTGACTTCTGGTGCTACTGCGTCTGGTTATGCTTCTCAAGGAGCTAAGGGTGATACAGATACCTCGGCATCTGGTGCTTTGGTAAGTTTACTTGGTTCTTTAATTCAGTCTCAAACCCAGCTAGCTAATACTGCTACTTCTGCAAATGCTTCTCTTGCTGTAGCAGATAAATATACTCAGATGCAGAAATTTATAGGAGAATTGCAAGCGAGTACGCAGCTTACAACATCTAAGATTTCTGCAATGGCTAGTAAATATGCTGCTGATACTGGTGCGTCTGCCACACAAGCTGCTGCTGCTATTCATGCTGCTGCTCAGAAATATGGTTATGATGTGAATGCTATGACTCAGAAAGAAATAAATAGTTTTAATTCTGATGTTAATTGGTATTTGCAGCAAGATAAGCAAGCTCATGAGTTTGATATGGAAAAATATTTTCCTAAGACAGAAATTGGAGCAGGAGCTAGTGCGCTTCAAATTTTGTCTGATATGTATAAATCTGATGGTTCCGCTAGTTCCTATGCCACAAGTGGTCGTTCTGGTGTAATTACTGGTTCTTCAAGTAGATCTGGTAAAAGCTCTAAGAGCGATGAACCACCATGGAAGAAGTAGAAAAAAGTCACTCAGCCCCATTACCTCTCTTGATGTAATGGGGCTGAGTGACAGGCCCCCCCAAAACTGCCTTTCGCCAAGGTCAAATTTTTAGAGAGGTTGTGTAGTACGCAATGCCATGTTATCATCCCTTAAAGGGATTTGCAATAGGCAAAACTGATAAAGGAAAGACACAGTATAAGATTGTTTCTTATGATGTGACTTCCGTTCAGTTTATTGATGGAAATTGGATTCCATTCTCTGGACCTGTATTTCGTTCAGATAAGGCTCAAAAAATGGTTGCTCAATCTGTAACTATTCCATGCGGAAAGTGTTTAGGCTGTCGTTTAGAGTATTCGAGACAATGGGCGAATCGTTGTATGTTGGAATTAGGCTACCATGAGTCTAGTTGGTTTGTGACGCTTACGTATGATGACGCTCATTTGCCGAGGTCCTTCTATGGTAATCCGGATACTGGTGAAGCTGTTCCTTGCGCTACTTTGTATAAGCGAGATTTTCAGCTGTTTATGAAACGGCTTCGCTTTAAGTTTGGTGAAGGTATTCGTTTTTATGCTGCTGGTGAGTATGGAGATCAGACAAAGAGACCTCACTACCATGCAATTATCTATGGTTTAGAGTTGGATGATCTTGTATTTTATAAAAAAATGGCTTTAGAAAGCGCAAATTTATATTATAATTATTATAATTCCGAATCTTTACAATCTTGTTGGCGTGATAAAGATGGCAACGATATTGGTTTTGTTGTTGTCGGTAAAGTGACGTGGGAAACATGCGCCTATGTGGCTCGTTATATCATGAAGAAGCAGAAAGGCCAAGGTGCTGATATTTATGAGAAATTCAATATTGAGCCTGAATTTTGTTTGATGTCTCGTAAACCTGGTATTGCTCATCAGTACTATGAAGATCATCCAGAGATGTGGGACTATGACAAGATTAATATATCTACTCCTAATGGAGGAAGGTCTTTTAGACCGCCTCAGTATTTTGAAAGGTTGTTTGATGTTGATTGCCCAGATTTATCTAGTGCTAGAAAAAAGAAAAAGAATGAAGCGGCAAAGAGTGGTGAGAAAATTAAAAAGAAATTGACGGACAAAAGTTATTCTGATATAATGATTACAGAGGAGAACGTAAAGCGGAATCGAACTAAAAAATTAAGGAGGATTTTGTAATGGCTAGAAGAAAAATGCGTCGTCCCACTGATCGCAAAGTTTTTCGGAGAACAGCAGTGAAATCTAAGAAGATCAATATTGAGCCAAAAATTTATCGTGGAGGTATTAGACTGTGAATGGAAAAGCTAATAAAAATCGCTCTGGTTTTAGTTATTCTTTTGCTCTGTATAAAACTGGTTCTGATGATATTGCCTTATCTTTTGGTCCTTTTAATAGCATGAAGTCAGTAAACAATTATTGTGCAATATTCGATAAATTAATTGATGCCGGCTTATTAGATGGTAAATATATTATGTCTATGGAGAAAAGGAATAAAGTATGATTTATAATATTTATGCTATGCGTGATGAATTAACTGGCTTTCTCCCTCCGACTTATGATATTAACGATGCGGCAGCTATGCGGAATTTTCGTGTAGCTATTTTGCGTTCTAGTGATTCTATTCACTATATGCCTAGCGATTATTCGTTGTATCGTTTAGGTGTGTTTGATAGTGATACTGGTAAGTTGATGGTTGATGAAGTTCCTACTTTTTTGATGCGTGGTGAACCGGCTGTGGATTCTGCACCCGCAGCCAAACCGAAGCGGACTACCAAGAAATGAGGTGCTTTTTTTGTTTAAGACACAGTTTGATAAGCATGAGCGTATTTTTCAGAATCCAGGTAGCCCTGTAAAGGTTACCTATGCTCCTCAGTATGATAAAAATGGTGTTTTAGATCTCGTTGTATCTGGTCAGGAAAATCTTTATGATTATATTCAGTCTTTTGCAGAATCTTGTGATATTCATGTTCTGTTAGATCGGTATAGAGATGGCGATGCATCTGTGCTATCTCGTGTTCAAGGTTTTTATGGTGATGTTACAGATATGCCTAAAACCTATGCAGAGGTTTTAAATTCTGTAATTGCTGGTGAAAATGCTTTTATGAAGTTACCTGTTGAGATTCGTGCTGAGTTTAATCATAGCTTTGCTGAATGGATGGCTGCTATGGACCAGCCTAACTTTGTTGAGCGTATGTCTAAGTTTGATAAAAAAGCATCTGTGAGTACTGATACGACCGAAGGGAGAGTCAGTACGGAACAGAGCCAAGAAGGAGGTAAAACTGAGTGAGTAGAAATGCTGAATCTCATTTTGCTGTGAATCCGACGAGGATTGATATGTCTCGTTCTCGTTTTGATCGGAGTTCTAGCTATAAGACCACGTTTAATGTCGGTCAAATTATTCCGTTTTATGTGGATGAAGTTTTACCCGGTGATACGTTTTCTATTGATACCTCTAAAGTCGTCCGTATGCAGACTCTTTTAACTCCTGTTATGGATGATATTTTTTTAGATACGTATTATTTCTTTGTTCCGAATCGTCTTACATGGAGTCATTGGAAGCAGTTTATGGGAGAGAATACTGAGTCTGCTTGGATTCCTTCCGTTGAGTATGAGGTGCCTCAATTAACTGCTCCTGAAGGTGGCTGGAACATTGGAACGATTGCGGATTATATGGGTATTCCTACTGGTGTTTCTGGTCTTTCTGTAAGTGCTTTGCCCTTTAGGGCTTATGCTTTGATCATGAATGAGTGGTTCCGTGATGAAAATCTTTCTGACCCGCTGAATATTCCTGTTACTGATGCGACAGTGCAAGGTGTAAATACTGGTACTTTTGTGACTGATGTTGCAAAAGGTGGCTTACCTTATACGGCTGCAAAGTATCATGATTATTTTACATCGGCTCTTCCTGCCCCTCAAAAAGGACCGGATGTGACCATACCTGTTGCTGAGGCTGCTACTGCTTATGTTTATCCAGCGGCTACATTAAATCCTGATTTAGCTTCTCGTTTTCATGAACTGCAATGGGTGCAGTCAAATGGTCAAATTTTATCTCAAAAAACGCCTAATGCTGTTTTACAGTTAGGTTTTACAAAGCGTGCTGGTGCTTCTGAATCTATTGATTCGGATGTTACTCGTGTGCTTTCTGAGACTATGCAATCTCCTCCTTCTGGTAATACATCTTTGATTCCTGGAAACCTTGTTGCGGATTTTAGTGGTACTTCTCAGGCTGCGACTATTAATCAGCTCCGGCTTGCCTTTCAGATTCAAAAGCTCTATGAGCGAGACGCACGTGGCGGTACTCGTTATATTGAAATCCTTAAATCTCATTTCGGTGTAACTTCTCCGGATGCCCGTTTGCAGCGTCCTGAGTATCTTGGTGGTAATCGTATTCCGATCAATATCAATCAGGTTGTCCAAAGTTCTTCTACAGATGCTTCTGGTACTCCACAAGGTAATACTGCCGCATATTCTTTGACTTCTGATAATCATTCTGATTTTACGAAGTCTTTTGTTGAACATGGTTTTCTTATTGGCGTTATGGTTGCTCGCTATCGTCATACCTATCAGCAGGGTTTAGAGCGTTTTTGGTCTCGTAAAGATCGGTTCGATTATTACTTCCCTGTCTTTGCGAATATTGGTGAGCAAGCTATTAAAAACAAAGAGATTTATGCTCAAGGCACAGTGAAAGATGACGAGGTTTTTGGTTATCAGGAAGCTTGGGCAGACTATCGTTATCGGCCAAATCGTGTTACTGGTGAGATGCGTTCTTCCGCTCCTCAGTCTCTAGATGTTTGGCACCTTGGAGATGATTATAAATCTCTTCCATCTCTTTCTGATTCTTGGATTCGTGAAGATTCCAAAACTGTAAATCGTGTTCTTGCTGTTTCGGATAATGTTTCTGCACAGCTTTTCTGCGACATTTATATAAGAAATCTTTGCACTCGACCGATGCCCTTGTATTCGATTCCTGGCCTTATCGATCACCATTGATTTTTCTTTGTATGCCTGCGCGCTTTGCGCGCTTATCGGCGCAGCCGATGTATGCCGAATAAAAATATGTTCTATTTCGATCAGAAATGGGTCTAGAATCGATCGGAGGTGCTTATGGCATTACCTATATCCTATGGAGCCTCAAAGGCCGCTAGGCTGGCTTCTGCGCAAGAATTTTTGCCCTCTGGTTTTGGAGCTTCTTCCGCTGCTGCTGCTTCTGGTAGTTCTTCGACTGCTAGGTATTATAATCAGCTCTCAGATCAGATTTCTAAAATAACAGCTCAAAATAATGCGTGGTCTGCTGCTCAGGCTGCTCAACAGATGGCTTTCCAGCGTGAGTCTGCTGAGGTTGCTATGGCGTTTAATCGTGAAGAGGCGAAGAAGAATAGAGATTGGCAGCAATACATGTCAGATACTGCCCATCAGCGTGAAATAAAAGACCTGCAAGCAGCAGGTCTGAATCCGGTATTGTCTGCTATGGGCGGCAATGGTGCTCCCGTGACTTCTGGTGCTACTGCGTCTGGTTATGCTTCTCAAGGAGCTAAGGGTGATACAGATACCTCGGCATCTGGTGCTTTGGTAAGTTTACTTGGTTCTTTAATTCAGTCTCAAACCCAGCTAGCTAATACTGCTACTTCTGCAAATGCTTCTCTTGCTGTAGCAGATAAATATACTCAGATGCAGAAATTTATAGGAGAATTGCAAGCGAGTACGCAGCTTACAACATCTAAGATTTCTGCAATGGCTAGTAAATATGCTGCTGATACTGGTGCGTCTGCCACACAAGCTGCTGCTGCTATTCATGCTGCTGCTCAGAAATATGGTTATGATGTGAATGCTATGACTCAGAAAGAAATAAATAGTTTTAATTCTGATGTTAATTGGTATTTGCAGCAAGATAAGCAAGCTCATGAGTTTGATATGGAAAAATATTTTCCTAAGACAGAAATTGGAGCAGGAGCTAGTGCGCTTCAAATTTTGTCTGATATGTATAAATCTGATGGTTCCGCTAGTTCCTATGCCACAAGTGGTCGTTCTGGTGTAATTACTGGTTCTTCAAGTAGATCTGGTAAAAGCTCTAAGAGCGATGAACCACCATGGAAGAAGTAGAAAAAAGTCACTCAGCCCCATTACCTCTCTTGATGTAATGGGGCTGAGTGACAGGCCCCCCCAAAACTGCCTTTCGCCAAGGTCAAATTTTTAGAGAGGTTGTGTAGTACGCAATGCCATGTTATCATCCCTTAAAGGGATTTGCAATAGGCAAAACTGATAAAGGAAAGACACAGTATAAGATTGTTTCTTATGATGTGACTTCCGTTCAGTTTATTGATGGAAATTGGATTCCATTCTCTGGACCTGTATTTCGTTCAGATAAGGCTCAAAAAATGGTTGCTCAATCTGTAACTATTCCATGCGGAAAGTGTTTAGGCTGTCGTTTAGAGTATTCGAGACAATGGGCGAATCGTTGTATGTTGGAATTAGGCTACCATGAGTCTAGTTGGTTTGTGACGCTTACGTATGATGACGCTCATTTGCCGAGGTCCTTCTATGGTAATCCGGATACTGGTGAAGCTGTTCCTTGCGCTACTTTGTATAAGCGAGATTTTCAGCTGTTTATGAAACGGCTTCGCTTTAAGTTTGGTGAAGGTATTCGTTTTTATGCTGCTGGTGAGTATGGAGATCAGACAAAGAGACCTCACTACCATGCAATTATCTATGGTTTAGAGTTGGATGATCTTGTATTTTATAAAAAAATGGCTTTAGAAAGCGCAAATTTATATTATAATTATTATAATTCCGAATCTTTACAATCTTGTTGGCGTGATAAAGATGGCAACGATATTGGTTTTGTTGTTGTCGGTAAAGTGACGTGGGAAACATGCGCCTATGTGGCTCGTTATATCATGAAGAAGCAGAAAGGCCAAGGTGCTGATATTTATGAGAAATTCAATATTGAGCCTGAATTTTGTTTGATGTCTCGTAAACCTGGTATTGCTCATCAGTACTATGAAGATCATCCAGAGATGTGGGACTATGACAAGATTAATATATCTACTCCTAATGGAGGAAGGTCTTTTAGACCGCCTCAGTATTTTGAAAGGTTGTTTGATGTTGATTGCCCAGATTTATCTAGTGCTAGAAAAAAGAAAAAGAATGAAGCGGCAAAGAGTGGTGAGAAAATTAAAAAGAAATTGACGGACAAAAGTTATTCTGATATAATGATTACAGAGGAGAACGTAAAGCGGAATCGAACTAAAAAATTAAGGAGGATTTTGTAATGGCTAGAAGAAAAATGCGTCGTCCCACTGATCGCAAAGTTTTTCGGAGAACAGCAGTGAAATCTAAGAAGATCAATATTGAGCCAAAAATTTATCGTGGAGGTATTAGACTGTGAATGGAAAAGCTAATAAAAATCGCTCTGGTTTTAGTTATTCTTTTGCTCTGTATAAAACTGGTTCTGATGATATTGCCTTATCTTTTGGTCCTTTTAATAGCATGAAGTCAGTAAACAATTATTGTGCAATATTCGATAAATTAATTGATGCCGGCTTATTAGATGGTAAATATATTATGTCTATGGAGAAAAGGAATAAAGTATGATTTATAATATTTATGCTATGCGTGATGAATTAACTGGCTTTCTCCCTCCGACTTATGATATTAACGATGCGGCAGCTATGCGGAATTTTCGTGTAGCTATTTTGCGTTCTAGTGATTCTATTCACTATATGCCTAGCGATTATTCGTTGTATCGTTTAGGTGTGTTTGATAGTGATACTGGTAAGTTGATGGTTGATGAAGTTCCTACCTTTTTGATGCGTGGTGAACCGGCTGTGGATTCTGCACCCGCAGCCAAACCGAAGCGGACTACCAAGAAATGAGGTGCTTTTTTTGTTTAAGACACAGTTTGATAAGCATGAGCGTATTTTTCAGAATCCAGGTAGCCCTGTAAAGGTTACCTATGCTCCTCAGTATGATAAAAATGGTGTTTTAGATCTCGTTGTATCTGGTCAGGAAAATCTTTATGATTATATTCAGTCTTTTGCAGAATCTTGTGATATTCATGTCCTGTTAGATCGGTATAGAGATGGCGATGCATCTGTGCTATCTCGTGTTCAAGG
>NFYY01003760.1_pt1 | contig 11452 bp, 9 predicted proteins | sample 1092491 | NCBI WGS metagenome assembly NFYY01 (sample SAMN03609884, study PRJNA323583) | gut metagenome | isolation source: feces | host: Rattus norvegicus | place: Denmark: GeoCenter | collected 2013 | reverse complement strand
AAGCCACTGAAAAACTCCTTTTGTACCCTGATGTGCCCACACCCACAGTAGGGACGCGATGCGTCCGCATCCTGATGGCCATTAATCGTCTATAAATCACAATGATGGGTGCGGACGCGATGTATCGCGTCCCTACTATCTGCTGAAAGAAAATTGAGTTCAAAGGAACTTTTTCAGTGGCTTCGATGTATCGCGTCCCTACTATCAACTTAACGGAATCATGTGCTCCGAAAGCATTTTACAGTATTGCAACGGCCTTGCGTATGTTATCCAGAATGGCAGACAGTTTTCTGTCGTTTCGGGCCGTCTGCATATTGTATCTTGCCTGCATATTCAGCCAAAGATATGCAGGAATACCGGTGGCAGCTTCAATCTTCAAAGCATATTCGGTTGTGATGGGACGTTTGCCGTTTATTATCTCGTTCAGTACGGTATATGATGCATCTATAATACCTGCAAATTTCTTTTGCGAGAGCTTTCTGGCTTCCAGTTCGTCCTTTAATATTTCACCGGGATGAATGGCTGTGGATGGCTGCAACTCGTCGGGCGCATAAAATGTGATTTTTTCCATATTCTGATTATTTGTAGTGGTTACTGATATCCAGCAGGCGACAGAAAGTGATTGTTTGTTCTCCCTGCACTTCTCTGACACAGAATTCAAGTCTGTATTTCTTATTTATTCTTACAGATGAGATATCTTTTTTATCACCTTTCAAGGCTTCATAATTGAGGGAATGATTGAGAAACAAGTCTTCAATGCGTTTCGCTGAGGAAAGTAGAAAGACCGCCTTTTGGTAACCTCTTATCACTTCAGGTTGATAGCGATGTTTTTTGTCGCTTGTTTTTCCCTCTGTATAGAGTTCCTGTAGGTATTTCTGATCAAACTCGATATACATTATTTATAATCTTTTATGCAAAGGTACTCTTTTACTTTGATATTCGCAAATTGTCGAATGTTTATTGCCATTATATCCATGATGGATTTTTTTTCCTAATGTCAGGTATCTGTACTTACTTGGGCAAGTCAGTGTACTGCTATGGCCATTTCAGTGTACTGCTACGGGCAAGTCAGTGTACTGCTCCGGACATTTCAGTGCAAAAGTCCCTTTGAACTCAATTTTCTTTCAGCAGATAGTAGGGACGCGATACATCGCGTCCGCACCCAACATTGTGATTTATAGACGATTAATTGCCATCAGGATGCGGCCGCTATGGATAGCGGCCCTACAGTGGATGTGGGCACATCGGGGTACAAAAGAACTTTTTCAGTGGCCTCGATACATTGCGTCCCTGCCCTAAAGGGGTGCTGATCTGTACCTTAAAGGACTTTTTTTTTGACCTCAAGCTACTGTCCCCCTTTTTCTGCCAGAAATCTTTTCAGCAGAAAAGCCATGAAGTAAGGGAAGGTATAGAATCTCCCGTTGAAGCCTATGTTCTTGTAGCACAACTTGATACCGTACCTTATGTCGGGGTATTTCTCTGATTTTATCAGATTGTTCAGGGATGGCGTCTCTCCGTCATTGGCCTTCACTTCCACGGGAATAAGTGAATCTGCGTCTCTGACGAAAAAATCCATTTCAATGGCCGGTTTGTCGCTATTGTAGTAGAACAGCCTGTAGCCCTGTTTCACCAGCATGTCTCCCACGATATTCTCGTAGATAGCACCCTTGTAGGTGCCAAGGTTCCTGTTTGCCCTCAGGTCTTCCTGCGCCTCGTCGTCCAGTGATGCTATCAGCAGGCCTGTATCCTTGAAGTATATTTTATACAGTTTTGGGTCATAGTTTCCATTCAGCGGCAACTCGGGCATATTCATGCAATGACAGATATTTATGACACCTGCATCGGCAAGCCATTCCACACAGCCGATATAGTCCCTGTTTCTCGCATTCTTTGTAATCTTTGTAATCTGGAAACGTTTGTTTTCCTTGGCCAGAAAGGTAGAAATGTGATTATATATGGCCTTTACCTTTGCCTTGTCCAGTCCTTCGACATATTTGGAAATGTCTTCTTCATAGTCTTTTAGCAGTTGCTTCTGAAGATCCAGTGTTCCGCTGAAATTCTTGTTCCGGACAAATGTGGCCACCACTTCCGGCATGCCTCCTATTACTACATAGTCGCGGAACAGAGTGCCCAGCACGTCCATTTGCAGGCCTGACAGAGGCCTGGTTTCCAGCATATGTCTGTACAGATCCTCCACAAAATCTTCCTGATATCCGTTGGCCCAGAGGAATTCTTCAAAGTCCATGGAGTGCATTTCATAATCTTCCTTGTAGCCTACACTGTTGGACTCTATTTCCCTGTAGTTTATCCCCATTAGCGAGCCGGAGCATATGACATCAAAACGTCCGTCCAACTTGAAGAATTTCAATGATGTAGCACAATTTGGACAAGCCTGGAGCTCGTCAAAGAAAAGGATTGTTTCTCCCGGAATGAACTTGAAGTCCGGATTCAGCAAGGAAATATTCTTCAGTATTGTTTCTACCTCAAAACCATCATCAAAGATATTCCTGTATTTGCTCTGTTCCACAAAGTTTATTTGCACTACGCTGTTGTAGTTTTCGGTGGCAAAGTGCTCTATGGAACGGGTTTTGCCTATCTGACGTGCACCTTTGATGATTAGAGGCTTTCTGTCCTGCCTGTTTTTCCAGGCCGTCAGATACGTATCTATCTTTCTTTTAAGCAGTTTGTCCATGGCGTGATGAGGTTTTATTTTTCTGCAAATATACGCATTTCACATAATCCCTGCAACTTTTATATCTATTTTTCACATTATCCGCATTGTTTCGCCTCCACTTTTTCACATAATCCCCATATTTGCTGACATCCAACCCCCTGATTGGGATTTCATCCTCGATATATCGCGTCTGCATCCACAAAATCATGAATCATTTATAAATCATATCGTTACCTGCGGCCGCTATGGATAGCGGCCCTACAGTGGATGTGGGCGTCAAATTGTGCTTTATGGGGCTTTTCTTTTGACCTCGATATATCGCGTCCGTATCTGATTTGTTTTTCCGGTCTGTTTTACCATTGATTGTTTTTGGTACACTTTATATTTTCGCCCGTTTTGTGGTTGACATTGGTTTTTTGCCGGTTTTTCATGCCACAGAATGTAATTTTCTTGACATAAATCAATCGTAATTCAATCTTTTTCCATACATTTGCGATGTTCAAACTAAAAAATGCCCATCGGGGCTGCTACATAAACAACTACATTTACTCAAACTAATCAACAATTACACTTACCCCAGAGAGACGGGAGCATCTGCCGGCACAGAATAGCCTGTTGCGCAGAAATGCTTCCACGTCAAAGCATTGAGCTTCACCTATTTTCTGTATGCCTACGTATGTGTGTGGACCCTCCCTGCAGCGTGTCCCGTCACATGCAGGCATACCGGTATGCTGATAGAATATAAATCAAAATAATAAATATCTATACTAAATTCAAACTACAATGAGAAAGTTTACTTTATTAATGCTCACCTTCGTTTGTACGATGGTAGCATGGGCAGCACCTATCACAGAACTGAGTGATGCTGTCGTAGGAAAGGTGTTCACAATCAGGGCTAAAGATCAGAATCGTGGTGCATTTGTGTATCATGAATCTTATAGCACAGAATACCTGTCTGGTTCTAAACGAACAGGGTATGGCGATCTCTCGAGTGCAGATAAGAATTTCCTCTTCACTTTTGTTAAGGAGGATGGAAAGTATTTCCTTTATAGCCTTGGTGCAGCACGATATTGTGCATATGCAGAAAATGGTGTGGCTCTGCAAGTAAAGGCTCCTGCTGACGGTGTTTCTTTTTTAGCATCAGAAGGCGGAGATAAAGAAAACTTCCCTACAGTTATTGCTATAGATGGTTCTCATCAACTGAATATGTCAGATAACCAACAATGTGGCATTTTGACTAATTGGAATAATTTAAGCGATGATGGTAATATGCTTGCTATTGAGGAAGTAAGTGGTAAAGAAATATGTGATTTTAAATATCAGTATACCAATGGTGAAGATGTATTGGCTACATTACAGATATATGGATTGATTGGTGAAGACTATCCTGCGCCATATCAGCCTTTGGGTATTGACGCAACTACTCCCACAGGTAAGATTGATAGCTCGGCAAAAGGAACCACCAAAAAAGTAGGTGCACTTAATGCCAACTTCCCCTTCAAGTTCTTCTCCTCCTATGCAGAAATAGATACATGGTATGCTGCAAAGCTACACAGCAATCAAACCAACTACGTGTATTATGCCGGTAATGTTATTGCCTCTACTGATTCTTATTCAGCAGAAAACATGGCTTGTGCATGGGCTTTTGTCGGAAATCCTGTTGATGGATTTAAAATGTATAATAGACTTGGAGGTGATGGTGCGATGTTGGATAGCAAAAATCCTTGCTCCTTGTCGGTCGGTAACTATATAGTAAAGGCTTATGCGTCAAGTGCAGTTACAATGGCCGATGGTGGCTTTTGTTTGAAATTTGACGGACAACAGTATCTAAATTTACAGAGCGGACGTATCAAACGTTGGGGAAGTGCTGATGAAGGTTCTACATGGAAACTTGAAAAAATAGACTATTCTTCTTTAACTACAGATAATGCAAACACGGCAAAAACAGAAGCCCTTGCCATTGTTAATTCTTCTTCCATACTTTTTGGTGATCCTGCTACAGATGGTACGGCTGCCAATACGGCTAAAAAGGCGATTGAAGGATATGTAGTAGGCACAGATATTGCAGCTGCCATTGAGTTCTATAATAAGACCATCAATACGATGTGTGCCGGTGTTGACAAGAAGGATGTGGTATTCTACAACACAAACCGCGACAATAGATATATGGTTGTTGTTGATGCAGTGCAGTTGGCCGGTGCAAATGCGGCAGACGGAAGATCTATTTTCCGTATAAAGAATGTAGGAGCAAATTTCTTCACAATCCAGAATTTGGCCACTGAACGTTTTATTGCCAGTACACCTAATGCTTCTAGGCGTATCCAACTTTCTCAAACTGCCGGAGCATTCAAGATCAAAAGCTTTGGTACAGATAATAAATTTGCGTTTATTTGTACAACTCCTAATGATGCAGATAAAAATTCTTTGCATTTAGATGGCAGTTTTAATGTTGTTGCATGGAATGCGGATACAGAAGGAAATGCTTCTGTATGGATAGTACAGGAGCCTGCAAGTGGTCTTGATTTAGATGCTGCTAAAGATGCTGTCAAAAATCAGGCATGGTCTCCTGCAAATACTTTGAAGAGTAATTTGGCGAATGTGCAGATTGGCAGTGGTCTTGGTCAGTATAGTGGTGAAGAGGCTAACATTACCGCATTCAATAATGCGATGAATGCTATTCCTGCCTCAATTGAAGGCAAGAGCTATGAAGAATTGGTTTCTCTTAATGACGTTAAGAATAATCTCCAGACTGCATACAATGCCCTTCAGATTAATCAGCCTAATCTTAAGGCATTTACAGTACAGGCCAAGCAGACAGGCAGATACTTATCTTTGTGTGGTATTGATCTTGAAAGTGTGGGCACCAAATATGCAAAAATTGTATCAGGCCAGGAAAATGCAGACATATTCCTGCTGACAAGTGAAAACAAGATGGTGAGCTATAATGCTGGTTTGGGTATTACCAATACAGAAGAACTTGCTCTGCCGGGTACTGATATTAACACTATGACATTTACCAAAGGTGCTAATGCCGGTTGTTATGCCATTAATACAGATAGAGAGACTTGGTCATATTTCTACTGGAATAATAATGATAGACTTTATGCATGGGATGGCAAATGCGACAATGCAGACTGGACTCTGACTGAAGTTGCAGAACTGCCTATCAAGATGAATCAAGTTGATGGTGCATGGTATGCCACATTCAATGTACCTGTACGTGTTGTTATTCCCGAGGGCTTGAGGGCTTACAGCGCAGAGGTTAGTACTGAGAATGAGAATGTTCTGAATCTGACCAAGATTGTAGAAAATGGCGTGCTCGCAGCCAATACTCCTGTGATACTCTATAGCAAGTCTGAGGTGACTTCTCTTGCAATAAGTTCAGAGGAAGGTACAGGCACAAAATCCAGTGTATTGGCAGGCACAAATCAGAAGATAACCGCGCCTGCAGGTACCAACTATGTTTTGGGTAAGAATGCTGCCAACAAGGTAGGCTTCTATAAGTACACTGCTGCCAACATGCCTGCCTTCAAGGCATATATGAATACCGCTGCTGCAGAAGGCCGTGAATTTACTTTCAACATGGATGATATAGAAACCTCTATAGATGCCATCGAGAGCGATAATAGTGAGGCTGTTATCTACGACCTCGCAGGACGCCGTGTGCAGAAGGCTGCCAAGGGCCTGTATATTGTCAATGGCAAGAAGGTAATGTATAACTAAAGAGAGATAGGCTTTCATTAGTGTCCTCCACTAAAAACGGGGCACTAATGAACCTACCGGAATATATCAGATTAATAAACTCGAATTACACAAAAGACTATGAACAAGAAAGTATATATATGTCCTGATATGCAGGTTATTGACATTGACGTAAAAACGTCATTGATGGCCATCAGCGGAGATGACGCCACACTTGACATTGATGCAGGTGGCGATCACACCATTGACAATGAGGAGGGGGCCTTCTCTCGTGACAACAATACCAATCTGTGGGACAAAATGTGGTAATCAGTAATTGAGTCGTTATCAATAAAAAGCAGATAAACTTACCGCCGTGGCTGCATTGGGTAGCCACGGCGGTAATTGGTTTATCTCGGAAAGGTCCTGCATTAAATTTTTGCCACTATTGGCACTTTTTTACGATACGGAGGGCATGGATGTTGTATTCGGCTGTAGGGCCGCAATCCATTGCGGCCTAACTTAATGTTGCCATTTATAGATGATTAATATCGTTTTGGGGCTGCGGCCGCAATGGATTGCGGCCCTACAGTGGATGTGGGCATATTGATAATAACCCCAAATGTATGGTCGATTGGGATTAAATGGAAGGTGTGATAATCAAACGCCATTCTCCATTTTGCGCCCGCTGAATGTATCCCTTGGTGGATAACTGCTTCAGCTGCTTGTTGATAGCTGCCACATTTATCCCGATTTGTATTGATAAGGAAGGTATCGTAATAGCAGGATCGGCATATATCAGGTTTAATATCTTGCTGGTTGAGGGAGAGCGGAATTTAATCCTCTCGCCATCAAACCACCAGACATTATCGCCACGTTCTGTCAGGAATTGAATATTATAGTTCACTTCTTCAACGAAAAGGTTGGTGAGATATGTCAGAAATTGCTGAATTTCACGCTTCGAGGCATGTGCTCCAAGAGAAGGTGCGGTTCCCACGGTAAGGTCTGTTTTGTGAAGGGCTTCAAGGTATTCGTTTTTCTTCCTGCTTCTTATGACAATCATCGGGTAGCCATGCCGGGAGAGTATGTAGTTTACCATCAATCGGGCCATGCGTCCGTTTCCGTCCTCAAACGGATGGATCCGTATGTATCGGTAATGAAAAATTGCAGCTAATTCAACCGGTGTGAATTTTCCGGATTTCTCCGCCTCGTTATACCAATCTACCAGATCGGTCATCAATGAGGGTGTTTCCTCCGGTGAGGCATATTCAAATCTGTCACCGTATCTTGTAATGACGCTGTTGGGCCGCGTCTTGTAGCATCCTGCATGAATGGTATAACAGGTGGTTTGTCCTCCCGGCAGATTTGTGTATACCGTATAGTCTTCGCGCAAAAGGGTCTTGTGAAGTGTGCGGATAAAATTTTGTGTCAAAGGGATATCTTTTGATGCAGCCTCCTCTGTCATCATTTTCAGGCCAACGTTGCTGGCTGTCATTTCCTGTACATCCTTTGCCTCGGCTTCGCCTATAACCTTACCAAAAAGCAGCAGAATTTCGGTCTGTCCGTAAGTCAGGGTATTGCCTTCGATGTGGTTGCTGTTATAGTTGAAATCAATGGTAAAACGGCGGCTCAAAAGCTCTCTGTCTCTTTCTGACAGAGGCAAAAGACCATTCCACCGTTTCATCGTAATTTCCACTTTGTCCATAATTTTATGTTGTCGTTGTGTGCAGGAAAATGCCTTCAAAGATATATGCCGTCTACCTTTATGATATTATTTTTGCACTTGTGCGTAGTTTGCCGTATGCTGTTTCGTAGAATTTTTACGCTACAAAGTTAGCGATTTTATGTCATTGGACAAACTCTGCATTAAATTTTTGCCAATATTGGCACTTTTTTACGCTACTGAGGGCTTTTGATAAAAAAAGGAACTGTGCCCCACAATATACTGTGCAACGCAGTTCCATGCATTATTTCCTAATCGGCAATAGACCGTCAATGAATTTGTAAATCCATTGGGCTGATTAGGCATTATAAATCAGTGTGTTATGCTATTATTCCCACTCCAGGATTACCTTGCCGCACTGGCCGGATTCCATGATGTCGAAACCTTTCTGGAATTCGTCTACGGGGAAACGGTGAGTGATGACGGGAGTGAGGTCTATGCCTGATACCAGCATCTGCTCCATCTTGTACCATGTTTCCCACATCTCGCGTCCATATATACCCTTGATGGTGAGGGCCTTGAAGATGATTTCGCTCCAGTCCACGGTGGTTGTGGGAGGCAGGATTCCCAGCTGGGCAATTTTGGAACCGTTGTACATGTGTGCCACCATGTCGCGGAAGGCTACGGGAGAACCTGACATTTCCAGACCTACGTCGAAACCGCGGATGCCGAGTTTTTCCATTGCCTGAGCCACTGTCTCGCCCTTTGAAGCATTTACAGTGCAGCTGGCACCCATCTTCTTGGCTATGTCCAGACGATATTCGCTAAGGTCGGTAACAACGATGTTCTTGGCTCCGGCAAACTTTGCTATGGCTGTGGCCATTGTGCCTATGAGGCCTGCACCTGTGATAAGTACGTCTTCGCCCAGCAGAGGGAAGGAAAGTGCTGTGTGAGTGGCATTTCCGAAGGGGTCCATTATGGCGGCCATATCATCGCTGATACGCTCGTCCAACTTCACCACATTGCTCTCCGGGATAGACAGATATTCGGCAAATGCACCATCGCGGTTTACACCAACGCCGATGCTGTTTTCGCAGATGTGCTGCAGTCCGCGGCGGCAGTTGCGGCAATGTCCGCAGGCGATATGTCCTTCACCCGTTACACGGTCGCCAACCTTGATGTTGCGCACACCGGGGCCCACCTGTGCAACTATACCCACATATTCGTGGCCGATGGTCATGGGAGTCTTGATGGTTTTCTGGCTCCATTCGTCCCACTTGTAGATGTGCAGGTCGGTGCCGCAGATGGCTGTTTTCTTGATTTTGATAAGGACGTCGTTCACGCCCACCTCGGGCATGGGCACGTCTTCCATCCATAGGCCCTTGCAGGCTTCTTTTTTGACTAATGCTTTCATGTTAGATGTATAATTACGGTAGTTTATACGTTTTTCGGAAAGCAAATTTACAGAATTTCGGCCTTAAGTCAAAGGAAAACGTTATCTTTTATGATGCTTTAACGCAAGTCCCGTTACTATCAGATAGAGTGCATAAACTTGCAAAAACCTGCCTTTATGCGTCTATTTTGCATAATAAAGGCCTATATAGGCGCATTTTTGATGCATATGGATTATTTTTTTGTATCTTTGCAGGACAAAAACGCAAGGGCATATCCCAAATGGAAAAGCAAGACAAGAAGGCACGGCTACAGATGATAAGGACGATAGTGGGTAACTGTCCCTTTGAGAATCAGGAGGAATTGGCAGTGGAATTGGAGAAGGCAGGTTTTGCCACTACACAGACCATGCTCAGCCGAGACCTGAAACAGTTGCGAATCTCCAAAGTGAGGACACGCTCGGGAAAGAGTGTATATGCCCTGCCCGGTGTGGTCTACTTCGACCCGGCCAAGACACGCGAGGAGCTGAATGCATCCAGATGGCAGTTGCAGTTCAGTGGAAACCTGGCCGTGCTACATACTCCACCTGGACATGCCTCTCTGGTAGCTTACGAGATAGACGAACATAAATCGCCCCTCCTTTTGGGTACTGTTGCCGGAGACGATACAGTGATAATTGTTCTGTCAGAAGATGCCGAACCCGAGAACGTGAGGATGACCCTGATGGAGGTTGTGCCCCAGTTGAAGAAGCGCAGGTCAGTCCAAGGTTGAATTTGAATAGGGACGGTGCACGATCAGAGGCCGACGGTATGGAATAAAGGTATATGTGGGGATTTTTCTCCCTTTAGGTATTATATTTGTAAACGACATATGTAGGAGAGGGGAGCGTGGAACAGCATTTTGGACGCTCCGTTGAAATCACAGATGACGAATAGAGGAATGGAAGAGACAAACGAAGAAAAGAAAGCGGACATAAGGATAGTGGTGGCAGAACCCTGTCATGAAAAATATGTGGACGAGATACTGCAGACCATACGCATAGCAGCCAAGAAGCGTGGTACGGGCATAGCCGAGCGTACACACGATTATCTGGCCACGAAAATGAAGGAAAGCAAGGCCATACTGGCACTGGACGGAGACCGCTTTGCCGGCTTCAGCTATATAGAGACATGGGGCAACAAGCACTATGTAACTACGTCCGGCCTGATAGTGCATCCCGATTATCAGGGGCTGGGAGTGGCACGCCGCATAAAGGACTATACCTTTACCCTGGCCCGTGTGCGCTGGCCTCATGCCAAGATATTCTCCCTGACCAGTGGTGATGCCGTGATGAAGATGAATACGGATCTGGGATATGTTCCCGTCAGCTTCAACCAGCTGACCGACGACGAGGCCTTCTGGCGCGGTTGCAAGGGCTGTATAAACAACGATATACTGGAGGCCAAGGGCCGACGTTTCTGTGTATGCACCGGAATGTTGTGGGACCCCGAGAAACATCATGGGGAACCTACCAGTCTGGAGGTGATAAAGGACGTGATGAGAACCCTGGTGCTGCGTGGCATAGAGTAGGGGGAAGGGAGCGGAGATACAAATTTCAATAGAGAAAAAAATAAAAATACATATATCATGGAGAAGAAGAAAGTAGTGGTGGCCTTCAGCGGTGGCCTCGATACCAGTTACACGGTCATGTATCTGGCCAAGGAAAAGGGTTATGAGGTTTATGCCGCATGTGCCAACACAGGAGGTTTCAGCCCTGAGCAGCTGAAGGCCAACGAAGAGAATGCCTATAAGTTGGGAGCCAAGGCCTATGTCACCCTTGACGTGACACAGGAATATTACGAAAAATCCCTGAAATACATGGTCTTCGGCAATGTACTGCGCAACAACTGCTATCCCATAAGCGTATCCAGCGAGCGTATATTCCAGGCCATAGCCATAGCACGCTATGCCAAGGAGATAGGCGCCAGCGCCATAGCACACGGTTCTACGGGTGCCGGCAACGACCAGATACGTTTTGATATGACTTTCCTGGTGATGGCCCC
>NFYY01008312.1_pt1 | contig 11458 bp, 20 predicted proteins | sample 1092491 | NCBI WGS metagenome assembly NFYY01 (sample SAMN03609884, study PRJNA323583) | gut metagenome | isolation source: feces | host: Rattus norvegicus | place: Denmark: GeoCenter | collected 2013 | reverse complement strand
CGGTCGTTCGCGTTTGCTACTTTCTGTGCTATAGTCTCGCGCGGAAACTCTTTCTCGAACATATGGGCAAAGGTTGAGCCTGATAAGTATGGCTTGCCGTTCTTGCTATATGTGTGGTCTTCTTTATTGAATAGGACCCCATCTCCTAAAATGCGTAATTGCCCGTTATCTTGCGCTACAAGGCCGCTCTCACTATCAAGTTGGGTGTTCATACTATTCCGTACTATTTCGCCAAACCTAGAGGCTTCTGGGCTCTTAGAAAGACTATTCGTTATATCTAAGAGGGCTTTTAGTCCGTCAGCATAGCTTCCACAAGTAATAGTCGGCTGGATGTTACCATATTGACAAATAGGTATTGTGGCCTTCATTTCTAACACCTCTGTTGGAACCAAATCCTTGACTCTTTGTCCAGCAGGATGGTCGCCAACCCACAAAATTTCCAGATTTTCGATGCGATTGTCTTTGCGGTCTCCATTTTTATGATGGACAGTCTCATACCTTTCGAGCTCTCGGCCGAGATGCTGTTCCATAACTATACGATGAACAAGTTTCCATTGGCTCTTCGTCTCGTCACCCACTTTCATTACTAGGTAACCATCTTTATTTTCCTTAATAGTGCCAATAGGAGCGACCTCTTTACCGTTCTTTCCAGTTGGATTATTGTTCATTATTCTTCCTCCGACATTGCGCCGGCAATTCTTAATAGAACCTCGGTAATAGACTGATGAGTTTCTTCGGCGTACCTATGGATAGCCACGCATATTGCGGCGAGCACATCATTCTGTCCGCCGTACATAGCCATTCTGGTTTTGGCTGCATCTTTACCATCAGTCACGCAAACTGCGACGCAGACATTCTTCTTGCTATTCTCTACTTCGTCAAACAAGTTAGTAAAAGCGTCATCAAGTGTATGGTCTAATAATTCTTTTTCAAGTTTCATGTGTCCTCCATTTATCTCTTACATTGTTGTTGCTACTTTTATTATTTCGATTAGGAACCAGACGAATCCAACTCCCAATCCCACTGCAATTAAAGTTAATATTCCCATCTCGATTATTTCTCGAGTGGTCATCCCCGGGTCTTCCCCATAATGGGGGGGTAACTTCTTTTGTTTCATTGTTGTATAAGACATTATTTGCTCCTTTTGTCTTTTCCTTTATATCTTAATAATAGCAAGTGCCCGCCCGTTTGTCAATAATATTTTTATCGTGGTTAGTATTCGCCGTAGAAGCGAGGCCCTGGATGGGTGGGCAATACCAGGGCCAATACTATTATATCATAGCCGCATGAACTTTAGTCCAGCGACTTCTCTTCCTTCATGGATACTTTTTGATACTGTACTGAGCGACACGCCGAAGTGTTCGGCGGCATCCGTTATAGTTCTAAAACGTTCTCCACTCTTAATCTCGATAACCGATTCACCCTCCCCTCTCCTAAGTAAATCGTCTAGCTTGTTTTGCAGTCGGTTGGCCGCGTCTTTGTTGTCTAGCACCTTCCAGACTGATGTGTCTGTGAATCGTGGGTCGTATGGGAGAACCTCGCACCCAAGTATCTTTGCTTCGATAGCGCACCTACCAACTGCGTAGGCCTGTTTGTAGTGGGCGAGACGCTCGAGTAACTCTTCCCTTGGGCACCCTCCGATGTAATCTCCTGTGGCCTGAGTCCCATCAAATTTATTTGGGCGGCCGACGAAGCATACATCCTTGTCCTTCTCGGTCTGGAACTTCTTAACATACTCTACGTCGACCGAGAGTGGGAGGTAGATTGCTTTACCAAGATGAGCGACCTTAGGCACAGTCTCCGGTACCCCAACCACCAGGATTAAATCCTTATATTGCTCGAGATAATCATAGTGTTCAGGGTGCAGGTTGTTATGGATGAACACTATGGAGTGGTCGGCGCATTCACGAGTGTTGATTGTTACCCAGTTGTAGGTGGTGTGGACCCTGGGGATTATGTTCTTAACTATCTCCTTCGAGTAATAGTAAGCACCGTTCCACTTGCTGGCGTTGTTGAGCTTTTTGTATCCAGGACTAGCGTGACTTATTATCATTCAGTATCTCCAAGTATTGTTTCCTTAACTCGACCTTCTCCTCTTCGGTGGAGAAGACGGCTTGTGCCTCGAGCATCTCCAAGCCTGTAAGTTCTTCCGCCCCCTCCAATGGGTCAGGCTCGAGGAGTTCCTTAAGGTCCGCTATGTTGCGCTCGATAATAGTTGGGCGGATTTCTTTTCGGTTGTCTTCCCACGCATTCTCGATTTCTTTTTGCTGTGGAGTGCGGCCATTCTTCTCGAAGAACTCGGTCGCCCACTCACAATACGCGTCATACGGACAGCCCAGAGCTCGAAGGGAGAGGGCTGATGTAAGCAATACGCTATGCCTATTCCCCTCGGTCACATCTGGGATTGGGAAGGTGGAGATGTCGAACGTTGGGTCTTCGATATATTCTTTGGCCGAGAACTTTTTGGCTTTGAGTTTTACTGCCTCTCCGAATGGGTCATCCCCCTTTGGATAATAGATAGCTACAGGCAGGTCCCTGATGACGAGGCGGTCTCTACCGTTCGGCGCCACCCATCCTGTGTTCACCTTCACCTCGATGCTGGTAGGCTTATCATCTACTACTGCCGTGCATTGGCGAGGAAGAAACTCGGCCGGAGCTTTGTAATAGATATGGAGCCCGCCAGATGCTGTCTTAATCATAAGCGATGGTGGTATCTTCCAGATGTCTTTAAGTACATGGATAGACCAGTTATATCTTTCCTCTTCAGCCTTAGCTTCTGGAGTACCAGGGGCGGCGTGACCTCGGTCGATGTCGAGGATGTAGTATCCCCATTCCATACCGTCTTCAAAGTACTGGGTCTTCCCGCCAGGAAGTACATACCAGTCCAAAGTATTCGGATAGATGTCGTCACGCTCCTCCCAGTCGCACCAGCAGTCTTCTTCTCCCCACCTAAGTAGGTGGCCGTTATAGTTGGGGCGCTTCTTGAAATTAACTGGGTCCTGGATTGGACACACCTTGAAATTCAATCGGTCGAAATTATTCATACGTCCCCCTTGAATTAGACTTGTTGTTCTTTCCGGCGGCTTCGAACATCTCTGCCTGCTCGTGCCACAGTGAACGATGTTTTGCATCAGGTGCGTTTGGGTTAAGACCACAGATGGTTGGGTTAGCATAGTCATCGCCAGTTAATTCCTCAAGCCTAAGCCCCTTATGCCCTGGGTTACTTATCACCTTCAAGAGGTATGGGGAGTTGCGCCACGCTTCAATGCCACGAGCCGCCCACAATTCTACTGATAGAATTTGGCCAGACAATTCGGGGCCACCATCCTTTTCGGTGTATGTGAATCTCCCCTCGATACGAGTCTCAATTGTTTTAGTGGCGATGCGAGGGAAGTCTGCACTACCAGCCATACCGTCTTCGTGGTGTGCAGAGAAAGCCTTAGCGTTGTGGACGACGAAGAGCGCCGTGAGTTTTTCCTGCTCGAGGTAGCCCTTCATCTTATCGATGAACTCGCTCTCCACGTCCCACGAATCTTTTCTCTGTCCGCGGCCAGCCCTCTTTGTGAGGTAGTTCAAAGGGTCGGCGTAGAAGAGTTCAGCTCCGTTGGCGTGGGCGAGTTTGATTTCTGTAAGCAGTTCATCTACGCTCTTGATGTCTTCCATTGTTTCTTTGCATGCAATCTTGAGCGTGCCCTTTTCGATTGCCTCTTTAACAATGCGGTCTGCCTCTTCAATGTGCGGGTAGAAGAAGGCCCGAATCATGTTCATTGTTTCGCCGTAGCTCATCTCCGCCAGCATCCAATACATTGGCACGCCAGTCTTTAGTGGCTCAAGCAGTAACCTCATTGCGAGTGTGGTCTTGAGTTGCTTTGGGGCGGAGCTGATAAGAACTAGCTCATAAAGATTCTTGCGCCCATACCCACCAGAGAAGTAGTTATCGAGGGAGGGGATGCCGGTTGAATATCGGTCGGACACGCCCTGTGTTTCGTATGTCAAATCCGCTTCAGCTTTCATCGTATCGAACGATACGTACCCTCCAGACTTGCGCGGTGCCACCCTATCTGCCATCTGTTAGTCTCCTATATTCATCCGTAAACTTAATCTTTGGTAATATCTTCCCCCAGTTTTCGCGACATTCATTGTAGTCTTGCGCCTCTCCAAGTGTGATTGCGACGTCGTATTGTTCTCGAAGTCCTTCAGGTATTTCCTCCTCGATGAGGTCCGCTTTAACCGCCTCGATAATTCGTTTTGCGACGGTATCGGTCTTGTCCGGGTTAACGAACCAGAAGTAATCCGGCTTCCACATCCGCCCATTTATTTCAATCGGCGATTGAGCTTTCATCTTGCGAGCAGCTTTAAGGATGAGCTGGTCATCATCGATGCGCTCTTGTAGTTGGGCGACGGATTGTGTGCTTCGAGTTTTCGATGGGTCCGAGGACTTGAATATGCGAGCGAGTTCCTGACGTAGAGCCGATGGCTTCATCCTTATTCCTGGTTCCGAGTGAGACACCTGCTCGCCGCTTCTATCGCCATTATCTTTTTGTCTTATGTATTCTTCTTCTTTATTCTTATGGTGTATCAAATTTTTATCATCCAGTTGTATAAAATTTGAGACACCTGAGATTCTCTCTGGGTGGATTCGGAAGAACCTTTTTGCTGGTACTCCCATAAGCCTCGTCTCTACGATTCCAGACTCCTTGAGCTTGGCAATAACCCTTTGAATGGTCGGGCGGCTGAACGGAAGACGGCTCATCAGATTATTGTCGGTCGAAAAGAACCACTCCCCGTCCTTCAGCTTGCCAGCTTCCTTCCAGTATCGGTACTCTGAAGCTAACTCGCCCAGCACCAGAGACTCGTTCACACCAATCGCCATCATTAAGCTGCGATTTACTATAATGTAATTGTTGCTTGCTAGAAAATCTATCGCGTCCATTATTCCATATCCTCGCCGTCAATTTTTACACCGCCAATATCAGTAGTGACACAACTATGTATGTTCACTGTGAAGTCATTAGACTTTTCGAGGTCAGCACACCACAGTTCGTCCATATCTATCTCCATAGTATGTCCAGTACATCCACCGTAATCAAAATGGATTGTCACGCGCTCGCCCCTGCCGACATCGATTTTATTCCATCTGCCAAATTTATCTTTGACATACATTGTGGCCATAAAAGAAACCTCTGCTTTCTGGCAGAGGTTTACGAACGGCTTCCTTAATTTCATTGTATCACACGTCTGTTCGTGATGCAACAAAATAATCAGCCCGGTACCTCCGCCGGTTAATTGTTAATGTCGCACGAGTTTGACAAGGAAGTCCGTTCGTGCTTACCTCTATTATAACACACAATTTGAAAATAAAAGTCCCAGCTGGTTGGTTGCTGGGACTTGGAAGATTGTACAGTGTGTTTGTTTTTTTCATTTGGAAAATCCGTAGGCATAAAACGCTAATAATGCTTTTTGCTTTTTGAATATCGATAAATGGGAGGAACGCGGCCAACCACCGATACCTACATGCTACCATAAGCATCACCCTTCTTCAAATTACACTCACGATGTGCGAGCTGGCAGTTATCTATGGTCGTAGTACCGCCTTTTGCTCTCGGTTTTATGTGGTCAATCGTACAATCCTTCATGTTAGTGATTGGCTTCCCGCAAATACCGCAGACCGCCCCACCATTATTGATGAGTTGCCTCTTAATGAACTTAATCTGTTGGCGCTCAATATAATTCATATCGTTTCGGTAGTTCTGCGCCCCCCGATTCTTAGGTACTCGATGCTTCTTCTTCCGCCCACAATACCTAGACACGACGCTCATTTCTTCTTCTTAAATAATTCAGCGATTAGTTTCATTTGTGTTAGTGCGGGGTCATCACTGTCGACAACCTTGTTCCAATACACGCAGGTCCTGCTCGTAATGTCGTGTGTACAGCATCCAAGTATGCATTGAAGGGTCTTTTTATTTTGCGCTGTAAGGCCTTTATTTTGCGCTGTGGCGCGTTTTTTCTTTGAAGATGATACTTCTACCATCTCACCTCCTTTATGTTAATGTCGTAAAATATGGTTGCCCCCCACCCACATCGTACCATTTATTACTTAGCTTGAGTTTGTTTCTTTTTAAGCCAGCGGCGCTGATACTCTGCCTGCTTCAGGCGCTTGTACTCCTTGTACTGTGTGGCGTTTAGTTTCTTGCCACACTGGTCGAGCTCCTTCTGGAGACGTTCGTTCTCAGTCTTCAACAATTCGTTCTGTACTTGTAGGTTCTCATTCTCAGTCTCAAGTTGTTTGATTGTCTCGCTACTCAAATCCTTTGGGGTGGTCGCAAGTCTGATTAACTCTGTCCCCAACTCGCGCACCTTATCGCGCAAGTATTCAATCGTGTTGTTGTAACTGTCACGCTCGATTTGGAATGCGCGCTCTACATATTCTAGTTCTTTGTTCTTAAACATATTTACTCCTTTGTATTAGTTTTATTCTAGGTGCTCCCCCTTGTATTAGTGGAGGTAATACATGAATGAATTGGGGGAGCTAGATTTTATTGCCAAGCTAAAATGACAAAACGCTTGGCCAGTAGCCTATAAAAGAATTGCAAGCTGGCTACCGTACTATGGCTGCGTCAAGTTGACATTTAACTGGTTCAAGGATAGGAGAGGCCAGCACCATCAGTTTTATATTTCTATATTAAGCTCAAGGTTGTCAATGTTCCATCCGAAATTGTCTAGTTGGTTGAAGTAGTGCTTCTCCATGTCGGTACCGGCGCCACCAAGATTCAGGTCAACTGTTATCACCTGATATAGCGGGCGCCCCCTCAGCTCTGGGTTCGACAATACCTTAATCAAATCGTCTACGGTTTCTAGCGTTTGACGGTTCATCATAGTACTCATCCCTCCTCCTCTAATAAGTCTTCAATTCTATACATGCGGCATTCACGCTCCAAGTAGATACTTGGCATAGTCATCTTTTGCATATGCCATCGGTCATCCATAGTTGTAAACTCTATCCGATACCCGTCTATATCGACGTATATATCGTCGCAATGGCGGAAGCTACCCAACCACGCTTTAAGTGCATCCTTAGTGTTGGTATCTAGCACGCAAGATAACGGCTGTATCATTCCTCTTCCTCCTCTCTATTTGCAAGATTGCGCAGGTTTTGGGCTTTAATACTTATCTCAACTGCTTGTACTTGAAATGGGTCAAGGTCTTTTGTGAATAGGCTTCCTCTATGCCCACACTTCTCGCACACGACATAGCATGGCATACTGACGAAAGATATAAGTCTGTCTGGCGCATATCTCAACGCCCACCAATGCTGACAGGTCATTCGCTCTGCAAAAGGTTTTCGATTCTTAATCCATTTTCTTTTAACTATCATTCCCCCTCCTCCCCATAATTATTCCTATCCGCTACAAAGTCCGGCCATTTACCATCGCTACCAATACGTTTTAATTCTTCATCAATCGCATCTTTCAGGTTAAGTAGTCCGCACTCATATGCGTATAGGTTGTCGCTCTTAGCCGACGCTTTGACTGGCGAGTCCCAGTCATCACAATAGTATTTGAATTTATATTTACTGAACTTCATCCTAATTAAATCTCCTTGCCATCTCTGACACATTAACTTTGTTTAATACCTTGTCGGATATGTATCCGTGCGTTCCTATTACATTACCTCCTTTGACTTTAACGTCTTCAATCCTTCCATATAACTTAATCATGCCACCCATATCGATGCACTTACAGGTCTTGGTCTTATCGTCTGGGTCTAGGCGGATGCCACGTGCTACGAACTGACACCAGATGCGAAGCGACAATGATGGGCGGGCGAAGACAACACAGTCCAGTGCTGGCAAGTCGAACCCCACATTCAAGATGAGTACCTGTACTACAACTTGAATTGTGCCTTCCTTAAAACGTTCGACAATTCTGGTGCGCTCTCTCTTGCCCATCTGACTATGTAAACTTTCTGCACTCACTCCATCTGCTCTGAGGATTTCCGCCACACGCTCTGTTTCTTCGATATTTGGAACTGCCACTAACACACGCTTACACTTCCACACATCGACTGCGCCACGCACAACCTGCACTAACCTCATACGGTTCGCGCCCCCATACTTCTCCAAGCTATCTTCGGTGTAGTCTAGTCCAGTACTATTCACTCGAAGCATACTCATGTTCGTATCTTCAACGTAGTATTGGATGGGCGACAAGAACTCCTCGTCTAAGAGTTCTTGGTATCCTACCCCATCAATCACCTTACCCCAGAAGTTAAACTTATCTAATGATTTAATCACGGTGCTTTGAGCCACATCGCCATTCTTCAATCGGCTGTAATTGTATGCCGTGCGAAATGCCGTGCCAGTCAAGCCAATCACTGGTTTTTTAATCTGACTGAACAGCTTCATATACATGCTGTCTTTCTTGTCGACAGGGACGGCATCACAGTTGTGGACTAGGACTCCATTCGCAAAAAAGTTATGGTTATCTTCTACCGAGATACAATAGACGTAATCTCCGTTATCACTGAGTCCAAGTCTTCTATAATCTTTTCGTTCGAGTATCTCAACACCGTCCACCCTAAGCTCTCTAATAACTTTGTCTTCTTTTTGTCTTTTGTTTTTGCCGTCCGCCCGTTGTGGCTTTGCCCGTCTAGTTCGATTGCAATCATTTCCGATGCGTTTCCCAAGTCTACTTTGTAGCAAGTGGGAAAACCAGTGCCCCTTGGTTGCTCCGTTGGTATTGCAACTTCTGGCAGCCATCCCCTGCCCAGCGCTTTCCAAAGAATCTTTTGTGGCTCGCTGAGTTTTCCATTTCCTCCTCTTAGCTCTGGGTGCGTAGTCCACACAGGTACTATCCCCCTTATTTTTTTTGTTTGCAATTGTTTTTGTATCGCTTCCGGTTTCCTGCTTTTGTGATTGGGGTCTTTTAGTCTTAGCGATGAGGCTTTGCTGATAGCCGTCTTCCCGCACGCAATCGAGCAATACATTCTTCCGCTTCGGTAATACTGTTTTCGCTGGTTCCGATTCGTGTCTTGTGGTCTGATTGTTTTTCCGCAAGTCGAGCATCGCACTGGTCTTGTCATCCGTAGTTTCATAGATAATATCTCCTTCTTTTATTTCGTCGGCTCTCTTCCATCCACTACTTGTGTAATGTTGGTGATTTCCTGTGCTTATTATAGACCGACCAGATGCCTTTATGCAATACATCTTTTCTGGAGATTTCTTTCTTATCACACGAGACACCATCTTTTTTTCTATTTTCCCAGTGGCAAAGTTATATGAGCGCACTACGTCGCCTACCTTGTAATCTTCAATATTTTTACCATCGACCTTTGTCCCAGCAAAAAAGCATTCATCGACGATTACAAGTTCGAACCCCTTACAGTATTCAGGGTGCTTATAGATTGAGCCAATTGTTGCGACTGTGATGTTGGAAATAACTTTCTCCCCACAACTCGCACTGTAAATGGAACACTCCGCCCCCACCGCTCTAATCTTATCGGCATCCTGCTCAACCAACTCCTTATTCATACAGAGGACGAGGCACTTACCTACTTGTTTAGCGACCTCGGCAATCATCCAACTCTTACCTGAACCCTGCATCGCCGACACGACAAACGGCTTATTATAATGCGCAAGTTCATTCATAATGGTATCGACAATGCGTTGCTGATACGGACGTAGACTCATATTATTCTCCGTGCTCTTCCTTTAACTCTTTAAGTTTCTCCATCTTCTTCTTCGCACGATAGTTGCGTTGCCATACACGTTGCTTGTCGGCGTTGGTCTTCATCGTGGTTTCATCATCATAACCAAGCACCTCGCCTGTGCGTTCGAAGTATGCCTCTTTCATACCTTGGCTGATTGCGTCCCCCACCACAATCTCGTGGTAATCTTCTTCCTTCTCAATCTGATTGATGAGGTCAATCCATAGTTCAAGTTCTTCTCCTTCGAGTTGCGCCGCAACTTTCTTCGCCTCGACTATTAACAAACGGCGAACAATCTGGCTACGACTTTCCCCAAGAATATCAACCATGATACTCATCATCATCTTCTGCTTCTCGGTAATCTTAACCATTAAGTTCTTCGTATAATAGAGGTCGTTCTTCACATACTTACTAGCCATTCAACATCTCCGTCAAGAACCTCATTACGTCCGCCTGCTTTTTAATTGCGGTTTCAAGTTCTTTCTGCTTTAACTTTGCTATTGTTTCATCTGCCTCACGAGTGAACTGATTGAAGTCTTCTCCAATTTGTTTCATCTCTGGCATCACATGAACTGTGTCGCCGTTTTTAACTATCTTCATTTGTTCGGACTGCATACAATTTATCTCCTTTCCTTACTAATTCAATGCTGTCTCCTGTCAATCTCCATGCACTTTGAAGCGCATGAAGTATTCTCATGGTGTCGGTTGGTTTGAACTCATACACCCATACCTGCTTTATTGGTACTTGCATAGCTCGTCCTCTTTCTTCTTAACCAATGGGCAAGCGATTGCACTCACGCCCTGCCCACTGAACACTACTAACTTGCTGTCCCCACGGCGTTCTAATGTCATTAGCATCGAACCGAATGGGGCTAGCTTCTTGAACACTTCTGGATTGATTGCCACCATGTCAGTCGGTTCTAGTTCTCCAACCATTTTGTTCCAGAACTCTGGCATATTCGTGCGCCCCTCTGTTCCGTCATCGTGAAGGTTCAAGCACACATCTTTCGTCTTCATGTCCTTGTAAATTGATTGAAGTTGCTCGCCCCCTACCCACATGTTCTCATTGATTGGTCGAAGTCCTTCGAACACTCCGCACTCCAAGCGCACTGCCACATACCCATCAGTGAAGTAGACATGAGGTACGCCACTGATATGCTCGTGCCCCTCGAACCACACCCCATAAATACCTGGTCGGTCTTTAACATCTTTAATCACATCGAGGATTGCCTTAATCAGTTTCTTCTCCATTAGCACCTTCCGTTTCTTTCTCTTACCTCGTCCAAGATATACTTCTGGTCGCTCACATAATCTCGAATGCACTCGCTCTCGAAGTCTGCTAGTGTGTCCGCCAACCAGTCCCTAGCATACTCAATGGCTCGGTTATATGTCTCATCACTGATGTCCAAGTGTTCTTCTTCAATTAGATTATCTAATGCACTATTAACTACCTGCTTACACAGATCGAGGAAGTTCTCGAAGTACCATTCAGTATGCCCCTCATCATCTTTGCCTGCGTCATACTCGGCGTTACTCCTGAACCAACTACGAATTCCGTCCCACCCCTTCGCCTTCACATATATCATCTCGCCTAGCTCTTGATAGAGTGGGCGTTTGAGGTCGTCAATGTTTTGTTCTTCGGCTAACAAATCCTTAATCCTACTCATTGTCTTTCTCCTTGTATGGTAGCTTCGTGAAGCCTTTATTCACTTTGATTTTAATTTTGTTATGCAATGTCTCGTAGCCATAACTG
>NFYY01009483.1_pt1 | contig 11561 bp, 6 predicted proteins | sample 1092491 | NCBI WGS metagenome assembly NFYY01 (sample SAMN03609884, study PRJNA323583) | gut metagenome | isolation source: feces | host: Rattus norvegicus | place: Denmark: GeoCenter | collected 2013 | reverse complement strand
TCAGAGGCCGACGAAGAGTCAGAGGCCGACGAAGAGTCAGAGGCCGACGAAGAGTCAAAAGCCGAAGCGGGAGCAAAAGCCGGCGCAGGGTCAACAATAGCATCAAGTCCGGCCATAAGGTTACTTTCCAACTCATCAAGACGGTCTGTACGAATATCGCCGGCTGGGTCAACAAGCCAACGACCGTCGGCATCAATCTCACCTACAAGGTCTTCACCAAGGTCAGCCGGAATGAAGTCCGGAACGACACCTTCGACATAGAACTGCTCAATAACTTCGGAAAGAGTAAAGCCGGGCACGGTAGCCGCAGCAGGCGCTGTGAATCTCTGTGATTTTTGTATTTGATAAAGTCGCATAATATTAGAATTTAGGACGTAAGCGCTTGAGAACCGTAGAACGAACACGGTCACGAATATAAAACTGGGCGTAAAAATTCTGGGCCGTAACAGACTGGTCAGCAAACGGCTGATTCCAGTCACCCGGGTCGATATATGCCGAAGAAACCGTAGCCTTAGTAGGAGGCGTAGTGGGGCTACTCGTATCGTCTACACGCATATCACGAGCAAGAACCCACGACTTTTCAGTCGAACAGAACGAACCACGAATCTTATTTACAGCCGTCATATACTCAACCCAAGCAGGTTGTTTGCCAACAGAATTAGCAAAAGGGTCAGCCTCGGCGGAATAAGGTTTCGATGAATCCCAAGCTGGCGGAAATTCAGAATTAAGGTCACCAATCAGAACATCCTGATATCCAATGCCATTATACTCGGGCATGAAAGAATCCGAAAGCTTACCATGTAATGCATAACGCTCCGTAAACTGATAGTAATCCACACGCGGAACAAGGGTTGCAATGGCCATAACGTAACCGGGGCGGTCTGCAACAATGTTAAATCTACGCGAATCACCATAACCAATTGCAGACGAACCTTTGTCACCAAGATATTGGTCAGCATCACCAACCTTAGCGGAAGTTGTAGCACGGATATCCTCAAAAAGAATATCCGAAGAAACAGCGCCACAAAATGTAGGCATATCGTCCATAATCTTAGGCGTAACACCAAAATGAACGCGAATCCAGTCCTTAAACGTGCCATTAGTAACAACGTCCTTATTTCGGGCATTCCAGAGCTTTTTAGCCGTAACAAGCTGGTCAACCTGAAATGAATCGCCAGCCGTAGATACAACAACCGTCGAAACATTCTTATCGAAAAACGAATCACTAAGAATTACGTTCATGCGGTCTGGCATGTAACAACATTGAAACAGACCGCCAAGCGGCACAGCCATAGAAGGCGGCACAACCGCCGAACCGGCCTGCTGGGATGTGAAAATCTGGGCAATCGGTGTGTTAGTAATATAGCCGTTCGAATTCATCGCACCGCCGGAAACAGGCAGATTTAAATATAAATTATCCAAACCTGCAAGAGAGTAACGACGTACACGATTAGCATTTGGCCAGTTAGAGGTCATAACCGGAAAGGTGTCCTCCTGACGATTGGCATAATAATGCCGGAAGATATCGTAGTACATCAGATAAGGGATAAGATTAACATAACCTCCCTTGGTGGGTGTGCCTGAAGCAAAGCGACCATAACCAACACCAAGGCCAAGGAAGGCCGGAAGGGAAGATTCATGAACCCGAGTGATAGGGCTTGTGGCTGAAAGATTGTAAGTCGGGTATGATACATCCAAAATACCACGCGATTCTGCCGACATGAAACCATTACGCCAAAGACGAGGTATATAGAGCGAAGTGCCAGCAAAGAATACACATATCTGAAGGCGATACGAACCATACAAAGGATTAAGAATCGCCTGCGTATTCATAAGATGCTTAAACTCTAACTGAATCTGGTCGCCAGGCAAAGCTTCACGACAATAAATCGGATAACCAAGGCCCGGGGCCATTGACGTCCGCAAATAATGCGAACGGTCATGATGCGCCATCTTTGGCGCTCGTACTTTTTCTTTTGGGAACAAAGCCATAATTAAAAAGGATAAAGGTCTAAAGTGAATTCATTTGTATCATCGTAAGGATTGAATTCACGTAAAGAATTCTTACGAGGTTCAGAAGTTATAGGTTTACTCTTCCCTGACCGAAGAGTAACCTCGAGCAACTCTGCTCGATTTTGCGCATAGGAGAGTGGTTCTGTATAGGTTTGCCTGCCAAGAACCTTTTCGAAGGGTCGCTCAGATTTGGATAGCAAAACTTTAAAGTTACGTATTTCATCATCCGTAAAAATCTTCGTGCGATAATAACGAGGCATAGCATACACAAAAGAATCAAACTTGCAATACAAATTAAGAGGGTCATTAGCATTTCCTTTCTTGTGCCATAATCGCCATCGCTCTTGATTACAGTAGGACAGCCCGAGACCGGGAGATACAAAAATCGTTGGTTTGTGGAAATCAACGGCAGGTTTTGTGATATATTTCGTGGCGTAAGACAACTGTCTAGCGGAACGAAGAGGTCGGGCACATATAAATCCATACCTCCAGGAGCGCTCCAAATCTCGTTTGGGGATGTTGCAATCCCAAACGAATCCGTGGAAATGGAGGCGTCCACGGTCTTCACCGAGTTCTGAAATAAAGAATCGTTTGGGAGAGCGACGACCGGGAGTATAATAACGCAACCGGTCAATAAAAGCGCGCATAGCGGAAGCCATACCCGCTTTGGTTTGAAACTGTTCATAATGTTCAGGCGCGATAGTTAATGTTAAACACGTGCAAGAATCATGATTGCCAAACATATGTTCATGAAGCAAACGGACACGCCAAGAGCGGGCTTTATCACGAAGGCAACCAAGACACGTGCCACAGTCGATTAAAATTTGATAATCATCAGGATAACCCTGCGGAGAATTATTCGCAACACGCCACACTCGGAGATTTTTAGCTCCAAGTGTGGTCTTAGGATTAAAATGAGGGTTGATAATCTGATGAGGGCGTAAACAATGCGACATTACAACCGTTTACCTCCAACATCGAAGATTTGAGTATGAGGATGAGTGGGTTTACTTTTTCCTCTCTTTCTTTTGAAACGTGACATAACAATCAGATTTAGGTACAACTTCGAAAATACGACGTATGATAGCATCCACACGAATAGTTAGAATGTAATCAACAGAGCCAACGAAGGAAAATTCCTTCTGATAAGAGAAACAGAAACCATAGCCGCCAAGCGAAACTAGGGAATCGTAAGTAGCAGGACACACAATGACGCCGTCACAATAATCCAAATAGGAGGCCTTGTGAAAAATATCAAGCAACACACAAACGCCTCTTAAAGCGTCCATGCAACTTGAATTACGGAAAGTCTCGGGAAATCTCATCGCCTAATACGAGATATGTTCATCGAATCGACCTGTTCGTATTCAACCTCGGAACCCTTCACGTAGGTATAAGAGTATCGAGTGCAACTTGAGAGTAAGATGGCGACAGCCGCAACAGCAGCCGCAACCACGATCGAGACACGAGACCATTTGGGTAAGCTCTTTAAATAACCTACAAGTTCGTTTAGAGTCATCTTTACACATTTTAGAAAAGTTAATAATGTTCTGATATTGAAAAATTTAATGAAAGGAACAAGCGAATTTAATATAATATTAAATCTGCTTATCTCTTTAGAGAACTAACGCCACCGGGGCGGGGGACAAGTAGAACGTCAAAGAACGAGAGCTAACGCAGGTGCAAACATATAAATTTTTTACATTTGTGCAAAAAAAAAAAACGATTATTTTACAAATTTCATCATTTTTATTAAGCACCTGGAGGGGAGTAGGGGCCGAACCTTGCGTCTGAGCTACTTAGCGTCTCGCGCACGTACGCACGCGAAGCGCGCGCGCACGCGCACGGCCTGCAGACAATCTCATCCGCGGGGCCCCCTAACTCCCCTCCAGACCTCCCTAATCACCCGAAGGTGTGCTTCGCACAGATATTTATATCGGGTATTTATGGGCGCGACGGTAAACCGTCGCTTACGTGCCAGCGGACTCCGTCCGCAACCATGGCACCTTATAGAGGTGCTAAACGCTACCTGCGGTGCCTGTTTATTGAGTTTGAGGCAAAAGAAAAAGCCCCGACTTCGCCTTGAGGTCGGGGCTACACAAAAAGAAAACAAGATGATCATCTTACACAGTGCCTCAATTCGGCACCTAAAAACATAATAAGAAGAAAGACGAAGATGTAAACTTTCGCCTTAATCACGGCAATCATTAGCCGTGCAAGGATATCAACGGGCCGTTCCATAAGACAAACGTATAAAAAAACATTAAGGCATCAAACCTTCCTTAATCATCTTCATGGTACGCGTAATTTGCCTCGTTTTCTCGGGTATATTACGAAGGTCGTGAAGGTCAATCTTAGCAATTTCAGCCTTAGCATCGGTAAGACGCGCCGAAGCCTTCTCCGTCTTGGCGCGTTCCATAAGCCATTCCTTTGTTGCCTCCAACGAATCAGTCCTAGCCACAAGTTCATCAATCTGAGCCTGCGAAAGCTTACCATGCCACTCAGCCTGTATCTCAGCCAAAGCGGCATTGCGGGAATTAAGCCAAATTCGAGACTGAATCTCTCTGCGCTGGTCTTCCGTAAGAGAGCGACCAGCAATCGAGCGGGCAATATCCTCATTCATCACCTCGTACTGCTTAGCAAGATTCAAGGCCTTCTGACGCTCGATTGCCACCGAGGTATCGTATACCTCTTTGCGGAATCGAAGGTCAAGAGAATCGAGCTTATTAGCCAAATCCTTGCCAATTATATTGGCGTCAGTAAGGCGGGCATTTAAAGCTGTGAGGTCATTGCCGAGCTTCTGACCTCGCTGGGTCTCGTCTGGATTCAGGGTACGACCACGGGTTTCATCAGCCTGAGCCTTGATAAGGTCAATCTCGGCCATTTGTTTTGCAAGACCAAGGGCGCTTTGAAACTTCATGTTGGTATAATCGACGTAAGGGGTCGAAACACCACCAGCAGGCTGAACAGAGGAGGGAGCATTAGTAGGGGAATAACTACCGGCAGTACCAAAAGCGGCATTAACGTTCAAGCCTGCGGCTTCGTAACGCTGACGAACCGCATTAGGGTCGTTATAGGCCTTTTGGTCTTCGTAGAACTGCATTTGACGTTGCCATGCAAGTTCCGCGGCTTCCTTCTGGTACTTGTACTGCTGCTGGAGCAGCTTTTTATTCTTCTTGTAGGAAAGGTCAGCCATTGCAAAATTCATAGCCGCATTTCCTACCGCATCCACGTAGGGTGCGTACTGGTCTAGATTAGCCATAGAAAAAAGATTTTATAGAAAATCGGGGAGCAGTGTGGAATCCCCTTACGAGGATTTCCACACTTATACAATATTATCGAGTATTAATAGTGTATTCCCCGATTTTCTGGTTACTGCTCAGCAGACCCTGAGCTAGATGCTGGCGCAGAATCGGAGGCCGACGAAGAATCAGAGGCCGACGAAGAGTCAGAGGCCGACGAAGAGTCAGAGGCCGACGAAGAGTCAAAAGCCGAAGCGGGAGCAAAAGCCGGCGCAGGGTCAACAATAGCATCAAGTCCGGCCATAAGGTTACTTTCCAACTCATCAAGACGGTCTGTACGAATATCGCCGGCTGGGTCAACAAGCCAACGACCGTCGGCATCAATCTCACCTACAAGGTCTTCACCAAGGTCAGCCGGAATGAAGTCCGGAACGACACCTTCGACATAGAACTGCTCAATAACTTCGGAAAGAGTAAAGCCGGGCACGGTAGCCGCAGCAGGCGCTGTGAATCTCTGTGATTTTTGTATTTGATAAAGTCGCATAATATTAGAATTTAGGACGTAAGCGCTTGAGAACCGTAGAACGAACACGGTCACGAATATAAAACTGGGCGTAAAAATTCTGGGCCGTAACAGACTGGTCAGCAAACGGCTGATTCCAGTCACCCGGGTCGATATATGCCGAAGAAACCGTAGCCTTAGTAGGAGGCGTAGTGGGGCTACTCGTATCGTCTACACGCATATCACGAGCAAGAACCCACGACTTTTCAGTCGAACAGAACGAACCACGAATCTTATTTACAGCCGTCATATACTCAACCCAAGCAGGTTGTTTGCCAACAGAATTAGCAAAAGGGTCAGCCTCGGCGGAATAAGGTTTCGATGAATCCCAAGCTGGCGGAAATTCAGAATTAAGGTCACCAATCAGAACATCCTGATATCCAATGCCATTATACTCGGGCATGAAAGAATCCGAAAGCTTACCATGTAATGCATAACGCTCCGTAAACTGATAGTAATCCACACGCGGAACAAGGGTTGCAATGGCCATAACGTAACCGGGGCGGTCTGCAACAATGTTAAATCTACGCGAATCACCATAACCAATTGCAGACGAACCTTTGTCACCAAGATATTGGTCAGCATCACCAACCTTAGCGGAAGTTGTAGCACGGATATCCTCAAAAAGAATATCCGAAGAAACAGCGCCACAAAATGTAGGCATATCGTCCATAATCTTAGGCGTAACACCAAAATGAACGCGAATCCAGTCCTTAAACGTGCCATTAGTAACAACGTCCTTATTTCGGGCATTCCAGAGCTTTTTAGCCGTAACAAGCTGGTCAACCTGAAATGAATCGCCAGCCGTAGATACAACAACCGTCGAAACATTCTTATCGAAAAACGAATCACTAAGAATTACGTTCATGCGGTCTGGCATGTAACAACATTGAAACAGACCGCCAAGCGGCACAGCCATAGAAGGCGGCACAACCGCCGAACCGGCCTGCTGGGATGTGAAAATCTGGGCAATCGGTGTGTTAGTAATATAGCCGTTCGAATTCATCGCACCGCCGGAAACAGGCAGATTTAAATATAAATTATCCAAACCTGCAAGAGAGTAACGACGTACACGATTAGCATTTGGCCAGTTAGAGGTCATAACCGGAAAGGTGTCCTCCTGACGATTGGCATAATAATGCCGGAAGATATCGTAGTACATCAGATAAGGGATAAGATTAACATAACCTCCCTTGGTGGGTGTGCCTGAAGCAAAGCGACCATAACCAACACCAAGGCCAAGGAAGGCCGGAAGGGAAGATTCATGAACCCGAGTGATAGGGCTTGTGGCTGAAAGATTGTAAGTCGGGTATGATACATCCAAAATACCACGCGATTCTGCCGACATGAAACCATTACGCCAAAGACGAGGTATATAGAGCGAAGTGCCAGCAAAGAATACACATATCTGAAGGCGATACGAACCATACAAAGGATTAAGAATCGCCTGCGTATTCATAAGATGCTTAAACTCTAACTGAATCTGGTCGCCAGGCAAAGCTTCACGACAATAAATCGGATAACCAAGGCCCGGGGCCATTGACGTCCGCAAATAATGCGAACGGTCATGATGCGCCATCTTTGGCGCTCGTACTTTTTCTTTTGGGAACAAAGCCATAATTAAAAAGGATAAAGGTCTAAAGTGAATTCATTTGTATCATCGTAAGGATTGAATTCACGTAAAGAATTCTTACGAGGTTCAGAAGTTATAGGTTTACTCTTCCCTGACCGAAGAGTAACCTCGAGCAACTCTGCTCGATTTTGCGCATAGGAGAGTGGTTCTGTATAGGTTTGCCTGCCAAGAACCTTTTCGAAGGGTCGCTCAGATTTGGATAGCAAAACTTTAAAGTTACGTATTTCATCATCCGTAAAAATCTTCGTGCGATAATAACGAGGCATAGCATACACAAAAGAATCAAACTTGCAATACAAATTAAGAGGGTCATTAGCATTTCCTTTCTTGTGCCATAATCGCCATCGCTCTTGATTACAGTAGGACAGCCCGAGACCGGGAGATACAAAAATCGTTGGTTTGTGGAAATCAACGGCAGGTTTTGTGATATATTTCGTGGCGTAAGACAACTGTCTAGCGGAACGAAGAGGTCGGGCACATATAAATCCATACCTCCAGGAGCGCTCCAAATCTCGTTTGGGGATGTTGCAATCCCAAACGAATCCGTGGAAATGGAGGCGTCCACGGTCTTCACCGAGTTCTGAAATAAAGAATCGTTTGGGAGAGCGACGACCGGGAGTATAATAACGCAACCGGTCAATAAAAGCGCGCATAGCGGAAGCCATACCCGCTTTGGTTTGAAACTGTTCATAATGTTCAGGCGCGATAGTTAATGTTAAACACGTGCAAGAATCATGATTGCCAAACATATGTTCATGAAGCAAACGGACACGCCAAGAGCGGGCTTTATCACGAAGGCAACCAAGACACGTGCCACAGTCGATTAAAATTTGATAATCATCAGGATAACCCTGCGGAGAATTATTCGCAACACGCCACACTCGGAGATTTTTAGCTCCAAGTGTGGTCTTAGGATTAAAATGAGGGTTGATAATCTGATGAGGGCGTAAACAATGCGACATTACAACCGTTTACCTCCAACATCGAAGATTTGAGTATGAGGATGAGTGGGTTTACTTTTTCCTCTCTTTCTTTTGAAACGTGACATAACAATCAGATTTAGGTACAACTTCGAAAATACGACGTATGATAGCATCCACACGAATAGTTAGAATGTAATCAACAGAGCCAACGAAGGAAAATTCCTTCTGATAAGAGAAACAGAAACCATAGCCGCCAAGCGAAACTAGGGAATCGTAAGTAGCAGGACACACAATGACGCCGTCACAATAATCCAAATAGGAGGCCTTGTGAAAAATATCAAGCAACACACAAACGCCTCTTAAAGCGTCCATGCAACTTGAATTACGGAAAGTCTCGGGAAATCTCATCGCCTAATACGAGATATGTTCATCGAATCGACCTGTTCGTATTCAACCTCGGAACCCTTCACGTAGGTATAAGAGTATCGAGTGCAACTTGAGAGTAAGATGGCGACAGCCGCAACAGCAGCCGCAACCACGATCGAGACACGAGACCATTTGGGTAAGCTCTTTAAATAACCTACAAGTTCGTTTAGAGTCATCTTTACACATTTTAGAAAAGTTAATAATGTTCTGATATTGAAAAATTTAATGAAAGGAACAAGCGAATTTAATATAATATTAAATCTGCTTATCTCTTTAGAGAACTAACGCCACCGGGGCGGGGGACAAGTAGAACGTCAAAGAACGAGAGCTAACGCAGGTGCAAACATATAAATTTTTTACATTTGTGCAAAAAAAAAAAACGATTATTTTACAAATTTCATCATTTTTATTAAGCACCTGGAGGGGAGTAGGGGCCGAACCTTGCGTCTGAGCTACTTAGCGTCTCGCGCACGTACGCACGCGAAGCGCGCGCGCACGCGCACGGCCTGCAGACAATCTCATCCGCGGGGCCCCCTAACTCCCCTCCAGACCTCCCTAATCACCCGAAGGTGTGCTTCGCACAGATATTTATATCGGGTATTTATGGGCGCGACGGTAAACCGTCGCTTACGTGCCAGCGGACTCCGTCCGCAACCATGGCACCTTATAGAGGTGCTAAACGCTACCTGCGGTGCCTGTTTATTGAGTTTGAGGCAAAAGAAAAAGCCCCGACTTCGCCTTGAGGTCGGGGCTACACAAAAAGAAAACAAGATGATCATCTTACACAGTGCCTCAATTCGGCACCTAAAAACATAATAAGAAGAAAGACGAAGATGTAAACTTTCGCCTTAATCACGGCAATCATTAGCCGTGCAAGGATATCAACGGGCCGTTCCATAAGACAAACGTATAAAAAAACATTAAGGCATCAAACCTTCCTTAATCATCTTCATGGTACGCGTAATTTGCCTCGTTTTCTCGGGTATATTACGAAGGTCGTGAAGGTCAATCTTAGCAATTTCAGCCTTAGCATCGGTAAGACGCGCCGAAGCCTTCTCCGTCTTGGCGCGTTCCATAAGCCATTCCTTTGTTGCCTCCAACGAATCAGTCCTAGCCACAAGTTCATCAATCTGAGCCTGCGAAAGCTTACCATGCCACTCAGCCTGTATCTCAGCCAAAGCGGCATTGCGGGAATTAAGCCAAATTCGAGACTGAATCTCTCTGCGCTGGTCTTCCGTAAGAGAGCGACCAGCAATCGAGCGGGCAATATCCTCATTCATCACCTCGTACTGCTTAGCAAGATTCAAGGCCTTCTGACGCTCGATTGCCACCGAGGTATCGTATACCTCTTTGCGGAATCGAAGGTCAAGAGAATCGAGCTTATTAGCCAAATCCTTGCCAATTATATTGGCGTCAGTAAGGCGGGCATTTAAAGCTGTGAGGTCATTGCCGAGCTTCTGACCTCGCTGGGTCTCGTCTGGATTCAGGGTACGACCACGGGTTTCATCAGCCTGAGCCTTGATAAGGTCAATCTCGGCCATTTGTTTTGCAAGACCAAGGGCGCTTTGAAACTTCATGTTGGTATAATCGACGTAAGGGGTCGAAACACCACCAGCAGGCTGAACAGAGGAGGGAGCATTAGTAGGGGAATAACTACCGGCAGTACCAAAAGCGGCATTAACGTTCAAGCCTGCGGCTTCGTAACGCTGACGAACCGCATTAGGGTCGTTATAGGCCTTTTGGTCTTCGTAGAACTGCATTTGACGTTGCCATGCAAGTTCCGCGGCTTCCTTCTGGTACTTGTACTGCTGCTGGAGCAGCTTTTTATTCTTCTTGTAGGAAAGGTCAGCCATTGCAAAATTCATAGCCGCATTTCCTACCGCATCCACGTAGGGTGCGTACTGGTCTAGATTAGCCATAGAAAAAAGATTTTATAGAAAATCGGGGAGCAGTGTGGAATCCCCTTACGAGGATTTCCACACTTATACAATATTATCGAGTATTAATAGTGTATTCCCCGATTTTCTGGTTACTGCTCAGCAGACCCTGAGCTAGATGCTGGCGCAGAATCGGAGGCCGACGAAGAATCAGAGGCCGACGAAGAGTCAGAGGCCGACGAAGAGTCAGAGGCCGACGAAGAGTCAAAAGCCGAAGCGGGAGCAAAAGCCGGCGCAGGGTCAACAATAGCATCAAGTCCGGCCATAAGGTTACTTTCCAACTCATCAAGACGGTCTGTACGAATATCGCCGGCTGGGTCAACAAGCCAACGACCGTCGGCATCAATCTCACCTACAAGGTCTTCACCAAGGTCAGCCGGAATGAAGTCCGGAACGACACCTTCGACATAGAACTGCTCAATAACTTCGGAAAGAGTAAAGCCGGGCACGGTAGCCGCAGCAGGCGCTGTGAATCTCTGTGATTTTTGTATTTGATAAAGTCGCATAATATTAGAATTTAGGACGTAAGCGCTTGAGAACCGTAGAACGAACACGGTCACGAATATAAAACTGGGCGTAAAAATTCTGGGCCGTAACAGACTGGTCAGCAAACGGCTGATTCCAGTCACCCGGGTCGATATATGCCGAAGAAACCGTAGCCTTAGTAGGAGGCGTAGTGGGGCTACTCGTATCGTCTACACGCATATCACGAGCAAGAACCCACGACTTTTCAGTCGAACAGAACGAACCACGAATCTTATTTACAGCCGTCATATACTCAACCCAAGCAGGTTGTTTGCCAACAGAATTAGCAAAAGGGTCAGC
>NFYY01010607.1_pt1 | contig 11865 bp, 21 predicted proteins | sample 1092491 | NCBI WGS metagenome assembly NFYY01 (sample SAMN03609884, study PRJNA323583) | gut metagenome | isolation source: feces | host: Rattus norvegicus | place: Denmark: GeoCenter | collected 2013 | reverse complement strand
AGTCATCTATAAGTGTGGGATAAGTACTAAATTCCTCAGTAGGCTACAAATCCTTATTTGTTAGCTTCTCTTTAATAGAAGTTTTTGTAGATTTCAATAAACTTAATTCATCTGCAATTGCCATAATCATTTAAATTTAAAAATTATGATACAGTATAATTCTTTGCTTCTATCTAAGCTATTTCATCTGAAGTTAATAAAGCCTTTACAGAACTATATAATTTAATAGTAGCAGCATTCATCCCTGTTCTATCCACAGAATAAGTAATAAGACTATCAATTAATGATTGTCTAGCATCTGGATTCTAGTCTGTATTAATTCCCCATTTTCTGTAAGCATTTAAATTAAAAGTAGTTTTACTAGAATTAGCTCCGAAATTCTTTAAAACCATATACTCTATTTTATTACTAGTGCTACTATTTATAACAATATCAGAAGTCACACTTCTTACATCTAATCCTTCTATTCTGTGAATACTATTAGCATAACCAAATATATTATCTATATTTGTACAATTAGATGTATTTAATTCAGGTATAATAGTTAAACCATCACAACCATAAAATGCACTATCTAAATGTGTAGCTTTACTTAAATCTAAGTTCTCCCAATTAATATCTGCTAATTCATTACAATTAGAAAATATACTGGACATATTTGCACATCCAAAGTTTTTAGGAAGTATTATCTATTTAATGTAACTTTCTCCAAACATTCCTGTCATAGTTTCTGCTTTACTTGTATCCCAAGAAGATAAGTCAGCTATAGCCATCTTATTACAAGCCCAAAAACATTGGCTATAGGCTGTAACATTACTTACATTTATTTCTGGAATACACATTATGTTAGTAGCATTAAACATAAAAGACATATTATTTAGATTGCTTGTATCTACTATTGGGAAGAAATATAAGTTAAGGTCATTAGCATATGACTTATATGTAGGATTATCCCAAGTATTCATTATCTATTTAGCATATTCTATTCCACTATTAAATGGTTCTGGAACAGAATCATATCCTATGACTGCAAAGTCTGTAACTGTAGTAGGTAAATTATCTACTGCCACACTATAGCTACTGAAATCGGAAGGGTCTGTTAGAACCCCTCCTTTTGCAGTAATAGATTGAGCTATACTAGCCTTAGTTTCCTTTAACTTAGCTAGTTCTATATCAATTTGTGCCATTTATTTCTTGTAATTGAGTAAGTATATTTCCAACCAAATCATCTATATATTTCTTAATTACTTTATTCTGTACAGCATTTTCAGAAGTATCTGACATTGCAGTATCTACAGTTCCACCTGCTTGAATAGTAATATCTCCTTCTCCTAAGATAGTTTCACCATTAATAGTCTTTATATTAGTTCCACTTACAAGAGTATCCTATTTAGCACTAAGAGCAGAAGCATCAGCTTTAGTAGCTACTTCTTCCTTTACTTGCTATAGCTCATTCTAAGTAGTAGTTAATTCATCTTTAGAAGCATAAGTCTAATCAGCAACAGCTTTCTTTAAGACATTAGCTGACAATTTAATATAAGACTTAGGTTCTCTAGGATTAGTTTTATCTACTTCAAACTCAATATCTGGGTCTTTAGTATTATTAAGTTGGAAGCTGGTTATTGTAGGATCTCCCTATTTATTAATATCAATAGTAGAGAGAATAAATCCAGTAGCTTGTGGATTAGGTGTAATGCTAGAAACATACTTATTTATAGAATCCTACTTAGTAGCTAATTCAGTCTTACTAGCTTTATCATTAAGAGCTGTAGTAATTACTTTATTCTGAACTGGATTCTCACTTTCTGTAGATAAAGCAGAATCTACTGTAATAGTTCCACCACCAGTAATATCTATGTTACCTTCTCCGAGAATACTCTGATTATTTATAGTCTTAATATTCTGACCACTTACTAATGTAGCCTGCTTAGTTACCATTTCTATAGCTAAGCTAGCAATCTTCTCACTATCTTCATTAACCTTAGAAGTGAGATTAGTAATAGCTGTTTCATTAGCTGCTACTTCTGTACTTAAAGCCTCAACAGTAGAAGTATCTGCTTTACTATTTAAGTCGGATTTAGAAGCATAGGTGGCATCTGCATTAACTTTAGTAATAGCACCTAGACTAGTTGCAGTAATTACTACATCACCTGTCTGACCATTTACAGAGCTAACTGCTCCACCTTCTCCCCCGCCACCTCCAGCAGAGAATCCTATAATTCCAAACTTCTCTATGATGTTATCTTTAGTAACATTCTCTCCTTGAATCTGTATCTAATCAATTAGCTAGCCAAATAAAGTGTCACCATTAGACATCTTCTTAAATGTAGCCATATTACTTTCATCTATTACTATCATTAGCTCATTAGGAGCTACTTCAATTGTACCATTGTTAAGGTACTTGTCATTGTCAGTAAAATCTATGACAATGGCATTTCCTGTTTTCTAAATGTTAATCATTTGGCACTACCTCTTAATTAATTAATATAATTTAGTTCTAAGTTCCTCAACTAAGGCTGTAGGATTATCAGTGGGAATATTAACTAATACTCTCCTGCTTCCATTTAATCTAAGCTGTACACTATCATATTCCTAAGTAACTATTACAGCTTTCTTAGCAATAACATATTGCTCCTTACCAGTATTAACAATGGCATAGTTGCCTTTATTCTCTATTGTCATACTATCTCAATTTTAATGTTTGAGTAATTCTTTAATCTATTAAATAGTTTATTAAAAGCATCTCTACTATTAGTTAAAGTATTTCCTTTTCTAGTTCCGACTAGAATACATCCAGCAGTGTCTTTAACTGTATTCCCACTATGAATGAGAATCCCCTCAAAGTTCGGAACATTAAGAAGTCTAGGCATTAATCTCTTATATTTAGGACTCTAATTAATAATTACATCATATTCTCCATAAGGAATACAAGTTTCATTAGCTATTTTCTTTTCTCTGTAGACATCTTCTAATGTATTGCAGAATAACTCTCCATTAACATATAAGTCTCCAATAGTGCAATCTTTCTATTCTGTTCTTACTACTTTCAACTTACAAACTAGTGTATCAACATTAAATACTGTAGAATTATTTCCAGTCCAATTATTTAATGCTCTAAGAGTATCTTTGCCGAAGATTCCATCTACTTCTAGCTAATATCCAAGAGAGTTTAAGTGAGCCTATAAAAGACTCACATTCTCTCCTCTATCTCCATACTTAATTAGTCTATCCACTTTCACAAGCCTATTGGTTGTCTGCCTAAACAACAGCAATTAAATTACCTTTCTTGTATTCATCTGTGGGAACACCATTAACATATTTTCTCAGCTTTACATATTTCTTGAATTGCATAATTATTTCCAATTATCGGGTATTTCATCATAATCATCTAATTGAGTACATCCTTGGAAGCATCTGAATCCATCAATAGCAGTAGGATAGCCAGGTTTACCAGCTCTTTCCCACAACTTATATCCATTCTCATCTGTTGGTGTACTTCCAGTTAATTTACTACATCCAGCAAATGCTTCTCTGAAATTAGTTATCTTTTTATTCTCTCTAAAGTTCGGCATATTAGTAAGTTCTGGACAATTAGTAAATATACCTTCAACATTAGTTAATTCCTTGCAATTACTAAATTCATCTATTGCAATAGTAACTAAGTTCTGAGACCTAAAAGCCTTCTTAGCATTAGTTAGTCCTGGATTATTCTTAAATATCCCACAAGTGCTAGTAACTTTCCTAAGAAATAGATAATTAATTCTTTCTAGATTAGTTAGCTTACTAAGTATTGTAGTATATTTCTCTTCTGTTAAATCCATATTAAATGCTCCCAAAGTATTACTTCCATCTATTACTGTAACTCCTGCACAATTCTCTAATAGATTATCTGCAACATCAGTAATAGTAGTAGTCTAGAACCAATCTGGTTCATATGCACTACTAGAAGCTATCTATGTTAAATCAGAGAATAACTTATTTCCATAAGGAATATAAGTAACTTTAGTCTAATATAAAGCTCCCATATTATATGTAGACTATAGACTAATAGTTTCTCCCCAATCAGTAATAGATGAAGTCTATCTAGGTAATCTTACAGCATATAGATAACTAAATGGATATAGTTCCACACCATAAGTTCCTGGACTAGCAAACTATAATCTACCATTACTAAGTCTAGTTCCTGATTCTGACTTCATAATAAAACTATCATCGGTGTAGCCCTTGTCTAAATCTGGAATCTATACTATCTCATTAGCTGTTGTAGTTGCTACTTTAATCTTTACAGGAATAGTGTCTGCATATCCTCCCCACTTCATAGGTACTGCTGATAAAATCGGAGTACAATTAAAGAAGGCATTAGTTAAGGTTATTTCTTCAAAGAAGAAAGCAGGAAGTTTCCACATCGGTATCTAATTAACTATTGGATAATTAACTAGATGAGAATTACCATAGAACATTTCAGTAGGGATATTTACTTCTAGTCCTTCATAAGTGTAGTTAAACATTTCATTAGGAATATTAGTAATATCACAATTCTTAAACATTCTAGTCATATCTGGCAGTAATGTCTTATTACCAAAGATGGCACTAATAGTAGCTAATTTACTACAGTTCTCAAACATACTAATGAACTTTACTTCATTAACTATATGCTGATTAACTAATAGACTACCAGTTATTGTAGTAAGTTCTGGGCAATTATAGAACATATAGCTACAATCTAGAATAGTGGGGTCTGTTTCATTCTCAAATATCTTACTAATATTCACAGTTCTCATTCCTGTATTAGAATACATATAGTTAAGATATGCAGTATTTTGTTCGGAAGTCTACTAAGTAATTACAGTCTTACATACTTCTTGTAGCATAGTACAATCCATAAAGGCTTCTTCAAATCCACATCCTTTCAATGTAAGATTCTCTATATCTTGTAGTTTAGTTAATCCCTTACACATCTAATAGAACTAATATCTTCTCTAGCCTATTACCCTATCTGCTGTTAGCTATCCCTTGATTCCATGTAGCTTAGGATGATGCTTAAAGTCTACAGTATGAACATTTACATTGTAAGTAAATGGAAGCTCCTCTATATTCGGACAATTCTAAAATATTCCCTCACTAGATAAGTCTAATCCTCTAGAAATAGCTCCACCTGAACTAGTTAAAGGCATTTCTATAATAGGCCCATATACTAAGCTAGTACAATTCTTAAATGATATTGTTTTTAAAACTGTATTCTCATTATCTTTTAAATAGGATAAGTCCGGACCACTAGTCATTCCTGTACAATTATCGGCTATAAATGTCTTTAATCTTCCCTGATTGAACCTACTAAAAGGATTGGGATAAGTACAATTCGGACTATTACTCATATCGAAGTATTGTAAATGATTAAAGGTAAAAGTGTACATTGTTCCGAATCCAGTACCCTAGAATGATGTTTCAACCTTATTAAAGTTAGTATACATTTCTACTTTAGCTCCGACTAGTGGGGTTTCTAAACAAGCATCACTAATATCACTACATACTTGTGTACCCTTATCCTAAAGTACTTTTAATAAATCTTCTGGATGAGCATTATAATAATTCTATGACTAATCAACTCCCCAATGTATAAATTCATTAACTTGTCGGCATCCAAAGTAATTAATGTTTCCCCAAATCTTTATAGTCTTAGTTCCGCCTGTTCTATATACATAACTAGTAATCTCCATAGGATTCTTTAATATAGTAGTAGCAAATGGAGATTCGGGTTTCTCTTCTAATCTAGACCAAGAATCAGAAGTCTGTTCCCAAATAGTACTATCATAAAATTGAGGTCCGGCACCATCACCCCAATCTATAGCATATTTAGTATAAACATTAGCATAATAATTTATACTATATCTTCCAGTAGTACTGTCATATGTGGAATTATCTTGTGTCCAATAACTATATAATGCTTCCATTGTAGTATTAATATCTAATCTACCACCTTCTTCTCCTGCATCAAATGTAAATGTAAATGGGTCTGATTCCATCATACATTCATCACTAAAAGCATTTGTTAAAACCCATTTAGTTTGTCTAGGAACTACATCTTGCCAACTAGTTCCCATTGTGTAAGATACCTGATATACATACTCTGCTTGCTTATGAAATGCCTTACAAGCTGTAACACCTGTAGGATTCCACCTATACATAATAACTACACCACATTCTGTAGACCACATATCTATAACTTGTCCGGCTTTTGTTTCTTCTGTAGTTACCCAAGTAACACCTCCATCAGTACTTTTCTATTTAATCTCTTTGACACATAGTTTATAACCATCACAGATAGTTTCTCCACTATCTATCCATCTATAAATAGCTCCCTCTTCACAATCTTGTAGAGAACTATATTCTCCAGTCCCAATAAGATTGCCTTGCTTATATTCATCTTGAGGTACACCATTTATGTATTTCTAATACTTCTCATATTTGTAATAGGTTGCCATATCTTAGATTGGTTTTAATTCACAGTAAAATTCATCTGCCAATAATACCCAAGTTACAGAAGGGTCATATTCCTCACATATATATTCACCCTCTACTTCTTTCCATTCAGTAAGCACATATCCACAATCAGGACTATCTACCTAAACTATATCTCCAGCTCTAGTAACACCTGTATCTATCCAAGTCTTACCATTATCATCACTCTTCTATTGTTTCTGTTTATAGTGCTTATCAAATCCTACACATTCATATTCTTCTGAAACATTTAGAGTAACCCATCTATAAAGAGTCTGTATTGAGTATCCACAATCTTCACTATTAGTCTCAATTAGAGTTCCCTTTCTAAACTATCCAGTAGCAACCCATTCATGATTAACTAATTCTTCCTGCTTTTCTTTAACATACTTATGGAATCCATCACAGATATATTCCTCAGTTGGAACCCATCTATATTGTGGCTACTAAGTAGTTGTTCCTTTAAGATTACTTCCAGCAACTCCTCTCATTACTATAGTAAATCTATCAGTACCACCTTCTTCGGCAGTTTGTCTTGTATATTGTGGGAATAGTGAATATTCAATTACTTCATCATTAGCTGTCTTTATTTTAACATCCCACCTATTCTATGGAAATGAAATTAACTAATAATGGAAATCATTATCTTCTATAGGATAGCTAAAGGTTATCTATATCTAGTCATAGCTACCATTATAGACTTTCTAATATTCAGCAGTTATTATATTTATTTCTTTCCACTGATTATTAGTTTTGATAAATAACTACTTAACTCCTATTCCATTATATTCACAAGGAGGTCTAGATATTTCATTATATTCCTTAGCTATTATTTTAGACTACAATATTCTTGTAGGTATATTACTCTATGTAGTAAAAGTGAGAGCATAAGCAATTCCTTCATTATTAATTGTGTACTCCCCAGTAAAATGAGCATCAAATTCCGGACTAACAATGTATTGTTGTCCTTTAGTATCTTCAACAACTACTTTATAATTGTTCTACCTAATACTAGAATCATTATATATTCTATTTAATGTAGCTGTGACTGTAGTTGTAAATTTAAACCTATCTGCATAACTCTCTGTCTCATTAAATGTAACTAAGTTAGCATCTAGCTTATATACTTCACCACTAGTTATATAAACCTTATAACCTGATACTCTGTATTTAAGGTCTTTAATTAGATAAATGAAGTTCTTTAATTTTCCGACTTTGTAATTACAACTCATAAATCCTTATAATAAAAATAGCCCCCTAATCCCTTTAATTAGGTTTAGGAGGCTAAATTGTTATTTATTTAATCTTACACTGTTCCAAGAACTGTCTTAACAGCATCAGCAGACAGAGGAAGTGGAGATTCCACTGTAGCATTAGTAAAGGTTACTGTTACTCCATTGAAACCAGTAGCTTCAGCAGCAGAACTCAAAGAAGCAGTTTCAGCTTCCATCGGAGTCAATCTACCGAACATTACATAGTTACCATCAGAAAGTCTAGCAACAATTACAAATCTACCCAGAGAAAGTGCATCGAGCACATCTACCATTTCTGCGGTATATTCTCCAGAAATATTCCAAGTAATAGAACTCTGTCTGTACTTAGAACCACCATCACCAACTTGCAAAGAATCCTCAAATGTAGCTGAGTCCTTAGCAGGCTCAATCTTATAGAACTTTGCACTATTAGCAAGAGTGATACTCTTTACTTCTACACCAGTTCCTTCAGTAGGAGCACCTACTGTAGTTGCAGTTACATCTTCTGCATTAGCTAAATAAAGCTCAACAATCTACTTCAGTGAATAACCACAGAAAGTAGACTTCAAAATATCCTGTGCCAATTTACATACTGCCATATTCTTATTCTCCTTTCAAAATTAAGCTGCGGGTTTAGAAATAACAATCAACTCAGGATAAACATAACCAATAGCAATGTTAGTAATAACACCAACTCGGAATGTATTGTCAAGAGTAGTTTGTCTCATATCAATCATCTTATAACTGATTTCAGAATCAGCAATGTCATAACCAAGAACCAAATTCTTAGCAGGAGCAAGAACCATTGCATTCTTAGCAATCAAGCAAGGAACTACTTCAAAGCCAAAAGCATAAATCTTCTCACCATCTCTACCGAAGTTAGCCCATACCTGGTCTCCAAGGATAGCTTCCTTAGACAAAGCAACTTTCAACAGTCTAACATCATTAATGTTCATAAAGATTTTGAAGTCTTCCATATCAGCTTCACCAGCTGCTTCAATTCCCTTCAAAGCTACAGCCTCAACCTGAGCAACAATGTTATCAACAGTAAGAGCTGCGCCTGCAACCTTATTAACATTAGCATCGGCATTAAGCTGGTTTACAATACCATCGGCAATCTTCAAAGTGTCAGTAGCACCTGCTGCTTTATCACCATTCCAGAAAATCTATTCATATTCCTTACCAAGTTCGGGAACAAGAACACCATTGAAGAACCAATCGAAGAATGGTTGTGGAACTCCACCATTCAAAGATACTTCTGTCTGAGCAGCCAAGAAAGTTGACCAGAAGCTATCATAGCATTGTTCCAAGTTAACCTTCATAGGTTCACCTTCAATCCACTTTTCTGCCAATTCAGCTTCACCAGAAGGGCTGAAAGGACAAGTAAACTTTTGGAATAAATCTGATACATCACCACTTACTAATTGCTGTTTGCTCTTTACTCCGGGCATGTAAGTGATTCCATAAGTCTTTAATTTAGACTCATAAAGGTTCTTGATAAAAATCTCTTTAGCATATTCGCCTTCATAAGTCAAGTTTGTTACATTAACAAAATTTGCCATACTTTTCTCTCCTTATTTTAATTAAATTATTTCAACATCAGTTTTACTGCGGCAGAGTAGTTTTTACCAGCAGGAGCTTGTTCATTTCTCTTAGGCTCAACTGAAGGCTGCTTACTCATTTTAACTATTTCAGACTTAGCTGATTCAAGCTCAGTCTTAACTGATTTCATCTCTTCATCCATCTTCTGTTTACTAGCTTCTGAATCTTGCAATTTAGATTCTAGTTCATCTCTTTCACTCTTCAATCTCTCAACCTCAGCTACAAGATTAGCTATATCTTCTTTCAGTTTAGCTATCTCTTCATCCTTAGCATCAAGTTGAATCGGTTTCTCTTCAACAACCTCTTCAGCAGTTTCTTTAACAATCTCATCAGCCTTATTAGTCTTGCCAATAGCTTCATAGATTATCTCTCGAAGTTTTTCAATCAATTCCTCATTCATACTTAACTAGTTATTTAATTCAAGGTTTTCATCTAAACCAACCATAGCCTCAATAGAGAATCCTTTATAATCTCCATTTTTGACTTTATTCCATATCTCTTCATTATTTACTTTCACACTAATAAACCAAGTACCAATAGGCTCATTAAGTCCATATCCGACACTCTTATCATTCTCACTAGTCTTAATCCAGCTTTCTACAACTACAATATCATCAACTCCCTACTAATGTGCGATAGTAATGTTATGTTGATAATCATTAGCTAAGAAATCCTGAGCTAACTTCTCAATAGTAGCCTCATCAAAACTAATGTAGAACTCTCTACCATTAATATTTCTATAAATAGGTTTATTAGGTATTAAAGCAGCTCCAACTAGTAATCTTTTTTCATTCTCTAACTAAACAATCTATTTCTGTTTACTTAGAGCAATGAAGTTCGATTCAATAGCAGGGTCTTCAACAAGACTTACAGCGAATAAATCGCCACCAGTAACCTTATAGCACTTCATTCTTCTTTACCTCCAATTTACTCTTATAAGTAGTATTAATTCCAAGAACACTTCCTGCAAAAGTAAATACTTCTCCAGCACTTATCAGCACTGACTCATGTATTTCACCTGTAGGCACCACAATAAAGCCTGCCACAAGCAATCCACACCCAAACAGTGTTAGGAATCCTGCCAAAAGAAACATAAAAGCTATCTTATGCTCTTGCAATGCTTGCATCATACCTTTTATCATCAGTTATTCTAAACATATAAGATTATTTTTAACTATCTCTAAGTCAATAAACTAGTTGACTATTTAATGTATAAAGCTCCGAAAATTAATCCGGAACTCTACACACTATATAGTATCATAATTAATTAGACTGTTTTACCACCCAATCCTGACAGTACTTGAATCTATCTATAGTTATCAGCACTATTAACTATATCTACAATCTGTGCCACAATGGGTCTATCATCTTCTATTACAATAGTCTGTTCTTGAGATTGATTTGGTAATGTAGGAATAACTCCTCCAGTAGCAAACTTAGTCTTAGTCTGTTTAGTAACATTCTACTTACCAGAATCATACCAATTAAGTAAGTCTTCTCTAGTAAGTCTCTTATTACTTCTATTTATATAATCAATAAGAGGTAAGTTCTTCTTAGTACTATTCTTATTAATTACATATTCATCACCTTCTACTTCTATTCCAGTCTATCCAACAGGAATACCTCCATTAGCATGAGAATTACCTTTCAATAAACCTCCCTTAGCATATTTCTATTTCTTAATTTGAGCTACCTAAGCCATACCCATAGCTAATGCTACAGCACTCAATGCAAGTCCGACAAACCAAGGCTGAACAGCTAAGGCATTAGTTACAGCAGTGAAAGTATTGATAGTAGCTTGTACTATACTATTTTTCTTTTCCTGCTCTCTTCTCTTCTTTTCTAAGGCATCTTGCTTCTTTTGGTTAATCTCTTTCTCTTTCTCTATTCTCTGTTCCTCTTGCAAACTAGCTAATTGAGCTTCTCTCTCAGCATTTAGCTATTCAATAAGATGTGCTCTTCTATCACCTCTACTAGTTTTCAATTCATCTTCAATATCGGCAAGTTTATCAGTATGTTTCTAAGTAAGTTCTTCTTGTTTCTAATAGGCTTCTTCAAGCATATCATACTCTTCTTCCAATCTAGCCTGTTCTTGCTCAAATCTCATCATCTAGATGTCATTATAAGTAGACCATATATCTCCTAATGCAGAAACATACTGCCCGACATATTGAGTAATACTCTAAACTACTGTAGTTAGTAATGTATCAAGTTGCTGTCCTATACTCTGTTGAGATTTGACAACATCTTGTTCCAAACTATCTAACTCTTTCTTAGCTTGTCTAAAGTCGCCGAAAGAAATCTCTTTACTGTCAAATGACTTCTGTAAGTTATCTCTTTCTACACCTATCTATTTGAGAATAGTAGAATATTCGCCCTTGGCTTTTTCTAACTCCTTTTTTGTGGCTCCATAGTCAATAATTCCGAGTTTGGAAGTCTTGGCTTGTACATCTACATTACTATAAGCCTCATTGATAGCAGATATTCTCTCATTAATAGCAGTAATATTATT
>NFYY01006710.1_pt1 | contig 12394 bp, 9 predicted proteins | sample 1092491 | NCBI WGS metagenome assembly NFYY01 (sample SAMN03609884, study PRJNA323583) | gut metagenome | isolation source: feces | host: Rattus norvegicus | place: Denmark: GeoCenter | collected 2013 | reverse complement strand
AGAACTTCGGCAGGTTTTAATCTCGAATTAAAATTAGAACTCATTTCAAAACCATAAGCTCCAGCATTTCTAAAGACCAAAACATCACTTTCTCTTACTTCGTGTAATTTTCTGTCCCAAGCAAAAGTATCTGTTTCGCAGATGTTTCCAACCACGGTGTAAATTCTTTCTGGTCCTTTTGGGTTACTAAGGTTTTCTATAATATGGTAAGAATCATAAAACATAGGCCTTATTAGATGATTAAAACCAGAATTTACGCCTACAAAAACAGTAGCGGTAGTCTGTTTAATCACATTAGATTTTACCAGAAAATGACCAGATTTTGACACCAAATATTTACCCGGCTCAAACCAAAGTTCGAAATCTTTTCCTGTTTCTTCTTTGAATTTTGAAACTGCTTTTTCTACTTTTTTACCCAAAGATTTCACATCCGTTTCCATTTCACCTTTGTTGTAAGGCACTTTGAAACCGCTTCCCATATCAATATATTTAATATTTGGGAATTTCTCAGACAGCTCAAACATAATTTCTAAGCCTTGAAGAAAAACTTCAGGGTCTTTAATTTCGCTTCCTGTATGCATGTGAAGCCCTTCTACATTTACACCTGTAGTTTTCATCACACGTTCAATATGGCGCAATTGGTGAATTGAAATTCCGAATTTAGAATCAATATGACCTGTAGAAATTTTATAGTTTCCACCTGCAAAAATATGAGGATTTATTCTGATAAAAATAGGATAACTGTTGCCAAATTTGTTCCCAAACTGTTCTAAAATAGAGATGTTATCAATATTTATATGAACTTGCAAGCTCATAGCTTCTTCTATTTCCGCTAAATCTACACAGTTTGGTGTAAAAAGGATTCTTTCTGCCGAAAAACCAGCTTTAAGACCAAGTTTTACTTCATTTACGGAAACGCAATCTAAATTTGCGCCCAACTTTTCTACATATTTTAGAATATTGATATTGGTAAGCGATTTACATGCGTAGAAAAACTTAGTTTGTTCGGAGAAAGAAGTTTTCAGTTTTTCGTACTGCGTTTTAATAGAATCTGCATCATAAACATAAACCGGCGTACCGAATTCTTGTGCAATGTTCAATAAATCTTGGTTGGTCATACGTTAAATTTTAATTTTTAAAACATAAAAAAAGCAGGACTTTTCTATCAAGAGCCTGCTTTGTATGTGAGTTTATTTTTTCTTTACTTAAAAAAACTATTGCAGCTCCTCCGAAAAAGACATCTTCTTAGCCTTAGGGAAATGTTTTTTTCCTCTAGCAGAAGTAGATTTTATCTTTAGAATTGCGTTCATTTTTAATATTTATCTAAATTTTCTTCAAAAGTAAGAGATAATGTTTAATTACACAATATTTTAACTCTATTTTTCAGGAAGTTGTAATATTTCGTATTCTTTTTTGAGAAGAGATAGTTTTAGTTCATTAATAATTTCTGGTGTTGTTTTTTCTACTGTTACTTTCAATTTATCAATTTTAGACTTAGATTGTATTTGGTGATACAATTCGTAGAAACCATATGCCGTAAGCTTTCCGTTTTCTAAAATTAAGAAAGATTTCTCGCCTAAATTTCTACCTTTTCCTATCCAGATTTCGTTTCTTTTTTTGAGACTTATTTTCTCTAATAAAATTTTTAAATCGCTTAATTCTTCATGCTTTTTGAGGAAATTTCTGACTTTATTTCCTTGAGAAAAATTCTTGAATTTTATAATCGGTTTTTCAGTATGTTTAGAATTTTTGTCTACCAAAAATTTATCATTTTCAAAAAACAAACCGTACGGTAAAAATTGTCTTTTGGGTTTATTTTTATTTAAAAGGATTAGTCTGGCAATAATATCTGTACCTGTAAGTTCGTAATTAATTTGCTCTACTTCTTCTTGAATATCAGTGAATTTCTTAGATTTAGAATTAAATAATTTCTTAGAAGTTTTGTACAAATCATCTACATATTCTTCAAAGATAATAGCTCCAGAAGCGTTTTGAAAATACAAAAAACCTCTTTCCGAAGGAATATCTTCTGTTAATTCTTTTATCTTGTTGATGTAATTTTTAGCATTGCTTTCTTCGCGATGTTGCTGTATAATTTCTTTGCTGTTGTCTTTTGTTTTCAACAATTTGAAAAGTTCTAGCGTAGCTCTGGCATCACCGCTTGCTCTATGTTCTTCTATTAAAGGAATCCCAATAGATTTGCAAAGCTTACCAAGAGAGTAACTTGCCTCGTTTGGAATAAGTTTTTGCGCCAACGGAATTGTATCTAAAGTATTGATTTCGAAATCATAACCCAATCTTTTGAAACTTTGACGAAGCATTCTGTAATCAAAATCAATGTTATGACCAACAAGCGTAGTTCCTTCTGTAATTTCGATAATTCTTTTGGCAATTTCGTGAAATCTTGGTGCCGTTTTTACCATCTTGGAGGTAATTTTGGTTAATTTCTGCACAAAAGGAGTAATCTCGCTTTCGGGATTTACCAAAGAGATAAACTGGTCTGTAATAGTATGCCCATCATACCGAAAAATAGCAACTTCTATAATGCTTTCCTTTCGATAACCCGCTCCGTTACTTTCTATATCTATAATACTGTACAAATTAAATTTTAAATTTAAGATTAATTAAAAACTAATCCCACAAATTTACATAAATAAATTTACGGCGAGTTTTTAAAAAAAATCATTTTACTACTGCCCTCGTTGCAGCAACTTTCCTTTCCGCATACTGCACCACATCTTTTATAACAAGCTTTTGTACCGCTCGAATAAAGACCTCCATATAATCATACATAGGTTTACCTTGTACGGAGGGAAGAGAAATATTTAAGTTATCGGCATCTTTTGCGTAAAAGTTTCTAGAATAGCTAAATTGCCCTGCATAAGAAACTTTATGAATAGCAGTTGTGACATATATAGCTGCAAACTTAGGCAAGTTTTCAGTATGAACAACAGCAATATGGTCATCTCCTCCGTATTTGTAATTTCTATATTTTGCAGAGCCAAACATATCTATTGTAGTAGTATTTTCTGAAAAAACAATTACATCATTTCCTATAAAATCCGAAATACCTTCATTGGCTTCGCCAGCAGTTACAAAGGGTAAATTTCCCGAAATTCTATCCTGGCTTCTTAATCTTCTCCCTCTTGTAGATTTACCAAAAAGTTTTTCAAGGTTAAACACCCTCCATTCAACACCTTTAACCTGTTGTTTATCAAGTAGTTTTACCCCCCCCCACGATATTTTACCGTTTCTAAAAGCCTCTAATACTGCTCTTTCTTCTTCTGTTAATATATAATCACTAAGTCCTGTTACACGCAAATATGCCTCCAGCTCCACTATACGCTCCACCTCCATTTCTTGTATTCTTCTTTCCTCCAACTCCAATATAAAATTTTCCATAAACGCAAAATCAATCACACCGTTTTTTACAGGAACTTTAAAAAGTACTTTTTTAGCGATACTCCAATGTCTTGAATACCCTAAATTAGGAACACCTTTCTGCCAAGATGATATAATATAAAGTAAAATTTTAATACTGTAAGAATCTTTTAAAGATAATACTTTTACATTATCAGTTACATTAAAGCTATGAAAAACAATATTTAAACTTCTTGTATGATCACCAAAAACTAAATAAATAGGATTTTCATGACTAACAATAAACTCCGCCTCTCTATTTGTATATCCTATTATTCCATTATTTGATGTGTCTGAAGAATAAACTGGAATTTCTCCATCATCTACTAAGTCCATCTTACTCAACATTTTTTTTATAGGACATAACCTAAAAAAATTTTCATATGTAAACTCACCCCACTCAACTTGTTGCAGTTTTTTGCTGAGCAGGGCATCTACTTTCCCAATGCTTCTACTGGGCTTTGGTTTTTTAATAAATTAGATACTTCCCACGCCAGATAATCGGCAACAGTTTTCTTAAAGTCTGCCAAAGTAGGTTTGGTATCTATGGTTTTGTGCTGGTCAAAGTTCCAATCGGCACCACTAGGAGTTATAAAGTCTTCTACATACATCTCCGCTAGGTTCAATTGGGCTTCTACTTTTGCATTACGCCCTGCTTTATATATTTTTACTATATCGGCATAGCGTTTTGTAGGCTCGTCTATTTCTTGCAAAGCTCGGCTGGTGCGTTTATAACCATCATTACGGAAGTCTATAAACTTCACAGTCTGCTCAAAATCGTGTGGCGTATGTGCTTCTACGATATAAATACTGGTTTGCACCCCAGCCATAGGCTGAAATAAGTCAGTTGGCATTTTTATACTAGCGAGTAGACGGTGTTTTCTCAAAAGACTTTGGTTGGTACGGGTTGCTTTTCCACTCCCTGCCGAATCTTGTATAATAATGGCAGCAATACCGCCTTTTTCCATTTTGTCTAATCCAAAAGCAATGAAGGGCATCCCGTTTTCGTCATAACTAAAAGGTGGATTGAGCAATAATCTATTGGCTTTGAAATTGGTGTATAATTGCTCTGGTGTACTAAAGGAGTTGCCTTTTTGTATGTTACTGCTACCATCACCACGCAATATCATATTGGTAGCAGCAAGGGTAAACATTTCTGCATTAAGTTCTACTCCTAAAAGTTGGTTTTGTTTTATTTCGGTTATTTTCTTTTCGGCTTCGGTGGTTGCTTTGCCATATTCTTTTTCGGCATCTTGTATCATCAATTCCATTGCCGAAATAAGGAAACCTGCGGACCCTGTAGCTAAATCCATCACACGGCTATGCTGGTTTACACCTAGTATTTCTGCCATCATCTTGGTAACATAAGGCGGAGTGAGTACAATGCCTATTTCTTTCCCATCACCTAAGGCATATTTTAGAAATTCAGAATACATCTCACCCATGATATCCAAATGCCCCAAATTCTCTTCAATAGATAGGAAAATGTTTTGATAGATAAAGGTAAAAATCTGTTTGTTGGCACTTGCCTTTCCATTGATGAGTTTAGCAACTTCTTTATCAAGACTGGTAAGCTCATCTCGTTGGGCATCTTTGGCAATTTCGTTAAAACTAGCCAACATAAGATTTTGCTTATCTGTAGGGATTTCTCTAGCGTTTAAAAATTCTTTAATTTGATTAAGAACCTGCATCCCATCTCTTTTACTTTCTGTCTGAATGCCTTTTAGGTCATCAGGCACAAGACCATCTTGTATTTTTTCGCCTTGGCTGTTGATAATATTTTGCATAGAGAGCAACATGCCCGATACATAAAGCACTCTTTGCGGAGCGGTAATATTATGATTATGCATCAGTTTATTCAGAGCTTTGGCTTGTGTTTTTAGTTCGGCTTGTGAGCGGATTAAGATATCGTGTTTTTCCTCCTCCGTAAGTACTGCATCCTTATAAAAGAGGTCAAAGGTTTGTTGGTTTTCTAGGAAATGAAGAGATTTTACACCCTCTAAAAGTTTAAATGCCTTATCTCCACTACCATATACATAATAGACCTTAAGTGTTATATTCTCCTCACTATCACCTGCTATACCTATGGCAACTACTTCATGAAATTTCCCTGATGCTATCATCCCAGTGGCATAATGCAAAGCACCATTTACGGCAAACCCAGCAATGCTTTTATCATCAAATTTTACACCCTCTTTGGTTTCGTTGATGAGTTTAGCTCGTCCTAATTTGTTTTCTATAACCACAGGAACCTTATATTTAGTAAGGCTAAAATCGGGTTTACCAAAATTGGTTTTATTTTCCGTTTTTGCTCTACCTCTCAATGCCTCTTTTAGAAATTCGGGGATTGCAGATTCGGTAAAATAATCTATTTGATTTGTAAGTTTTAGCTTTTTGAATTGGGCTTTTACCCAATCATTGATATGCTCTTCTAGTTTATATGTATTAGTTTTTACCATAATTTATAGTATCTAATATGCTTTTTTTCAAAAATTATTATTTACCTCTTTATTAACTCCTTGAGTAAATCGTTTTCCTTTTTTAAGTCTCGGTTTTCTCGTAGTAGATTTTCCAATTGAGCTTTTAGGTCTTTTTCGACTTGCGTCTCGTAGGGGATATTCATACGCTCTGCTAAGAAGGCAAAGAAATTATAATTGATGGCTTTGCCAATACGCCAAAGAATAACCGTTTGTAAAGATTTTTGTTTGAAATAACTGTTAAGAGTAATGCCCGATACGCCTAAAGATTCTGCCACATCTTTTTTCTTAATGTGTTTTTCCTTAATGAACCAATGCACCAGATTGCCAATCGGCGTTGGGTCGTCTGCTTTGGTCTGGGTAAACTTTTTAATAATAGGCATGTGATATATTATTGTCTTTTGCTCACAAATATACAATAAGTTCACAATAAAAAAATATAAAATTTATAAATGAATATTAACTTATTTATATTTTTAGCTTTATGTATTTTAATTTTATAATAAACAAAAATTTTATTTTTTATTATATAAGTATGTTTTAAATATTAGTTAAACTATAATAAAACGTTAGTATAAATTAAAATAAAATATATTTAATCATATATTAAATACTAAATAAATTTATTATCATATTTAACTTATATTAATAAAAAAACAATACGATTTCACAAAGCAAAATTGGGGCATGCTTCCAAAATATTGATAGAAACATACTAGAAACCTAAACTAGTTAAGTACTATTATAGCTAGCCTCCTATAACAAAAGGGCAAAAAAAATCCTGCCAAAAGCAGGATTTTATTGAAGAAATAATTTTAAGGATTGGTTGGCTGCTGCCCGCTTCCGCCTTGGTTAGAAAATCTAGCACTTAACTGACTAACTACAGCATCAGCTCCTGGCACTCCTGCCTCGGCTGCGGTTTTACTAGCTTGGTAAAATAGCCTTGCCGCTTCATAGGCCTCAGATCCTGCTAGTATTTTGGTATCTTCTATTCGCTCACATAATTGGCGCGCCAATAGTAAAATTTCGTCTAGCTGAGAAAAGAGGGTAAGGTCGTTTTGCAAATTAGCCACATTAATATAAGCTGGCACTAAAGTAGGATTATTGTTCGCAGAATTAAGAGCATCTTCTGTAAAAGTCTTGTTATTAACATCCATAGAAGAAAGCGAAGAACGTTCTGCGTCTGTAAGCCCCACCAAAAATGGCAGATTGGTATTAATGGTTTGCAATGCAGTTTTTACCGCTGTAATCTGTTCAGCGGTAGCGGTTATATTCAACCTGTTGTTTTGTAAGTTTGCCATAATAATTATAGTTTTTAAAATAATAGGCAAGTTAATCATTTTTCTTTGCAAATCTCATAAAAAATTTACCTCCTCATCTTCAAACCAAACATTCCTAAAACAAATTTTGCACCTTCCCTTGCTAAAGTAGAAGTAAAAGTTCTGCCAGCTCTAGATTTCAAAACTTGTTCAAAAACACTTGGCTCTTCTTTAGGTTGGCGAGCAGTAGATTTTTCTTTTTCCACTTCTTGTTCTGCTGCTACGGCTTGTTCCATTCTTTTGGTTAGAATTTCATAGGCAGATTCTTTATCTATTTCTTTATTGTATTTTGCGGCTAAATCCGAAGCGTTAACCAAATCATCAATCTCATCATTCGTTAAAACATCCATTCTAGATTCTGGCGAAATAAGATACGTGTGAACAAGTGGCGTTGGGATTCCTTTTTCGTCCAAGGCTGTTATAAAAGCTTCTCCTATTCCTAAATTCTGAATAAGATTTCCAGCATCATAATATTCGGTAATTGGATAATTTTCTACGGCTTTATCAATTTCTTTTCTATCTTTTGCGGTAAAACCTCTCAGTGCATGCTGAATTTTAAGCCCTAATTGAGACAAAACATTTTCTGGCACATCACCAGGAATTTGAGTAATAAAATAAATCCCAACACCTTTAGAACGTATCAACTTTACCATGGTTTCAATTTGTGAAAGCAATGTTTTACTCGCTTCATTGAAAATTAAATGTGCTTCGTCTATAAAAAGAACCAACTTGGGTTTTCCGCTGTCGCCTTCTTCGGGAAAAGTCATATAAATTTCGGCAAAAAGCGAAAGCATAAACGTAGAAAACAATTGTGGTTGATTTTGGATATCAGCAACTCTCAAAACATTCACTACACCTTTTCCACCCCTTGTTTGCAACAAATCTACAACGTCAAAACTTGGTTCACCGAAAAAATCCGTTGCTCCTTGTTGCTCCATCGCAACAATAGAACGAAGAATTGCGCCCAAAGAAGCCGGCGAAATAGAACCATAATTATTGGCTAAATCTTTTTTCCCTTCGGCATTATCTGTTACATATTGAAGAACTTTTTTCAAATCGTCTAAATCTATCAGCGGTAAACCTTTGTCGTCTGAATATTTAAAAACGATAGACATAATGCTTGCCTGAGTATCATTTAATCCTAAAATTTTAGAAAGCAAAACCGGACCGAACTCTGTAACGGTAGCTCTTAATTTAAGACCTTTTTCGGAGGAAATGGTCATCAACTCTACTGGGAAAGATTGTGGTTGATAAGGCAACTTAGTTTTGGCGTACCTTTCATTTATTTTATCATTTTGCTCACCTTCTACCGCAATACCAGAAAGGTCTCCTTTTATATCCATCACCAGAGAAGGAATTCCTTTGTGCGAAAGTTGTTCTACAAAAACCTGTAGCGTTTTGGTCTTTCCCGTTCCTGTAGCTCCAGCAATAAGACCGTGTCTGTTAATGGTTTTTAGTGGAATATTTACATCAACTTCGGTGATTACTTCTCCGTCTAGCATTCCTTTTCCTAGTACGATATATTCACCTTTTGGTTGATATTTTGCGTTTAATTCTTCAATAAATTTTGTTTTGTCTGCCATTTCTGTTTTTTTTCAAAGTCTAAATTTAATAATATTTCAAAAACTTCTTCATTATTTCTCTCAAAAAATGAATTTTATAACAATCTTACCCTATAATGGATTATCAAATAAAAATATTAAATTTGTTAAGTACTTATTTCAAAATAAAAACACCATCTAAAATGTCTATAACTACAGAATTCAGTGCTTCTTCGGAGCTTTTATCACAATTGTATGAATTTAGCATTGTAAAAAACTACAAAACAGGAGATGTAATTTTAGATGAAAATGCAAGAATTCGCTCTATTCCTATTGTTACTAAAGGTAGTATAAAAGTAATGAGAACAGAAGAAGATGGCAGAGAAATTCTTTTGTATTACATAAAAGCTGGAGAAAGTTGCGTAATGTCTTTTCTTGGAGGTTTGCATGGTGAGACTTCTAAAGTAAAAGCTGAAGTGGAAGAAGATGCAGAAATTCTTTTTTTGCCTACCGAAAAAGTTACCTCACTCATTAAAACACATCCAGAATGGCTAGATTATATTTTTAAACTTTACCACAAAAGGTTTGAAGAATTGCTAGAGATGGTAAATGAAGTGACTTTCAAAAAAGTGGATGATAGACTTTTGTCTCTTCTTCATAAAAAATCTGAACTTAATGACACCAAAATCATTAATTCTACACACGAACAACTCGCCAACGAATTAGGCACTGCAAGAGTGGTAGTTTCCAGATTATTGAAATCTTTGGAAGAAGACGGAAAAGTAAAATTAGGAAGAAACAAAATAGAGCTTTTATAAATTTGTCTAAGTGCAACTTTTGTTGCATTTTTTTATTTTTTAAATACAGATTTTTGTAAAAAAAATATAAAATGGAATTCTTAGGGTACTTTTTCGCACTTCTTATTGGCTTAATTTTAGGAATAATAGGCGGAGGAGGCAGCATATTAGGAGTTCCTGTATTTGTATATCTTTTTAAAACAGACGCTATTTCAGCTACTACACTTTCTCTTTTTGTAGTAGGAGTTGTAAGTGCTTTCGGTGCTATTGGAAATGCCAGACATGGAAATGTAGATTTCAAAACAGCTCTGGTTTTTGGTATTCCTTCGGTATTTTCAATCATATTTGTAAGAAAAATAATTTTACCTCATCTTCCTGAAAACCTCATCAACATTGGCGAAATTCATATTCAGAAAAACGTTTTCATCCTTGTAATGTTTGCTTTTCTGATGCTACTTTCATCCATTAGAATGATTTTGGGAAATTCAAACATCGAATCTAAAAACCACACTCCTCAATATCCTTTATTGATAACTCAAGGCATCGCTGTTGGAATGATTACAGGAATGATTGGTGCGGGCGGAGGTTTTTTAATTGTCCCAGCTTTGGTGATGCTACTCAATTTAGAAATGAAAAAAGCAATAGGAACATCATTATTTATCATTTCTATTAATTCTTTATTAGGTTTCGTAAGCTCTGAGAACATCTCTTCCATTAATTGGGAATTTTTATCGATTTTCACTTTTATTTCTATTATCGGACTCATTATTGGAATTAGAATTTCCAGAAAGATTGATGGCAAAAAGCTAAAACCAGCTTTTGGATGGTTTGTTTTAGCAATGGGAATCTATATAATCATAAAAGAAGTGTTTTTCCACTAATCATAATCATAGTAAGCATCTATAGCTTGTGTAATATTTGTTACACAAATCCTTAACAAAAACTCTCATCTTTGTTTTTTACAACTTATATCTCTCAAAGTTTTTATTCAATTTTTTAATGTAACTTCGTAGGTGTAAAATGGTAAAATTTATCAATATGAATATAGAACAAATTTATACAGGTTGTTTAGCTCAAGGTGCTTATTACATCACTTCTGATGGTGAAGCTGCCATTATTGACCCATTGAGAGAAGTACAACCATATTTGGATAGATTAAAAAAAGATAATGTTAAACTGAAATATATTTTCGAAACACATTTTCATGCAGATTTTGTTTCGGGACATGTAGATTTGTCACAAAAAACAGGCGCACCAATTGTTTACGGCCCAACAGCTCAGCCTTCTTTTGAAGCAATAATTGCAGAAGATAATCAAGTTTTTGAAATCGGGAAAATTAAGATAAAAGTTCTACACACACCTGGTCACACTATGGAAAGTTCTACTTTTCTTTTGATAGACGAAAACGGCAAAGACACTGCAATTTTCTCAGGAGACACCTTATTTTTGGGAGATGTAGGAAGACCAGACTTGGCGCAAAAAGCAGCAAATCTTACTCAAGAAGAATTAGCGGGACTTTTGTACGATTCTATTTATAATAAAATTCTTCCATTGGCAGATGATATTACGGTTTATCCGGCTCATGGCGCAGGTTCGGCTTGTGGTAAAAATATGCAAAAAGAAACCGCAGATACTTTAGGCAACCAAAAACAAACCAATTATGCATTAAAACAAAGCTCTAAAGAAAGTTTCGTAAATGCTGTTTTAGACGGACTTACCGCTCCACCGAAATATTTCGGTATGAATGTAGCTTTAAATAAAAAAGGCTACGAAAGTTTTGAAGATGTAATGAAAAAAGGGAAGAACCCACTTTCTGTAGAAGATTTTGAAACTGCTGCCGAAGAAACAGGAGCTTTAATTTTAGATACTAGAAATGCTGCGGAATTTAGCAAAGGTTTTATTCCTCAATCGATAAACATTGGCTTAAAAGGAGATTTTGCACCTTGGGTAGGAACAATGATAGTAGATGTGCAACAACCCATTTTATTGGTTTGTGATGCCGAAACAGAAGAAGAAACCATCACAAGACTTTCTAGAGTTGGCTTTGATAATGTTTTGGGTTATTTGAATGGAAGTTTTGAATCTTGGGAAAATTCAGGAAAAGAAATTGATACTATTGATAGAATTTCCGCTGAAGAATTTGCGGATAAATTTGATAAAAACGCAATTGTTATAGATGTAAGAAAAGAAGGAGAATATGCTGCGGAACACGTAGAAAATGCCTTCAGCAAGCCATTGGCCTATATTAATGATTGGCTAAACACCATTAATAATAATCAACATTTTTTTCTTCATTGTGCTGGCGGTTACAGAAGTATGATTGCAGCAAGCATTCTACAAGCAAGAGGTTATAGAAATTTTTCTGAAATAGAAGGTGGTTTCAATGCGATAAAGAGAACAGAAAAAATCCCTACCACAGATTTTGTTTGCCAAAGTAAAACGCTATCATAGTTAATATTTTTTGATTTTTTAAAAACGATAATGACAGAAGAAAATTTTGATAAAAATTACTGGAATTCTAAATGGGAAAATGCTCAAACCGGTTGGGATATTGGCTCAGCATCTACCGCAATTTCAGAATATTTTTTACAAGTTGAAAATAAAAATGTAAAAATCTTAATTCCAGGATGTGGTAACGCTCACGAAGCAGAATTATTATTAGAAGAAGGCTTCAAAAATATTACACTCTTAGACATTGCACCTAAAGCTTGTGAAATTATTTCGAAGAAATTTTCTCATCATGAAGTAAATGTAATTTGTGAAGATTTTTTTAATCATAACGGGAAATATGACATTATTGTAGAACAAACTTTTTTCTGTGCGCTTCATCCTAATTTAAG
>NFYY01002642.1_pt1 | contig 12586 bp, 10 predicted proteins | sample 1092491 | NCBI WGS metagenome assembly NFYY01 (sample SAMN03609884, study PRJNA323583) | gut metagenome | isolation source: feces | host: Rattus norvegicus | place: Denmark: GeoCenter | collected 2013 | reverse complement strand
AAAGGAATAAAAATTATAAATATAAATAATATTAAGAATATAATAAGTATTTTATCTATGTCATTTCTATAATAAAAATCATTAGTAAGATTATTACTATCTAAACAAACTGGAATACTACTATAATGAGAAAAAGTGGTAACACCATCTTTGTATATATAATCTGAATTTATATAATAATCTCTATAATTAGTTGTTACGTCATTAGCTGGTAATTGTTCATAAGCTCTTATTACTCCCTCACTCTGCACAACATAACACTGATAATTTTCTAAATCTGGCACGTATATCTTCATAACTTATCACCTACCAAAGAAAAAACTTCCTAAAAAATCAAATACGATATATATAACTATTACAACGGGAATAATTTCAATAAGTTGTTCTAACATTAAAAGTGAATACTCGATCATAATTTAAAATCTCCTTTCAAAAAAGACAAGGTATTAGAGTTTAACCTTGCCTTTTGATGCACCTTTAACTAATTTTTTTGCTTCATATATTACAAATGCAGCACCAATCATAGCGCCTATCCAAGGTAAGATAGATGTAAACTCACTTATAATTGATGAAGGTGTAACACTATTAGTTAAAGCTGTGTTCAAACTTGAACCCATACTTGCAGTGCCTTCCATAATGACATCCTTTCTATTTATATATAAAGAACATTTAGTTCTTCATATCAATTAATTTTTCAATAAACTTATCTATAAGCTTATTTTTAAATGTTCTATGGTCTAGTTCATTCTTTTTATAATATCTATCTTTGAACTCATTAAAATTATCACATTGGAATAAGCCTTTTTCAGTTATTGCAAAGATATTTACTAATATATGACCATAATAATTTTCTTGACCTACATAATAATTTTGACTATAATATCCTCTAACCAATTTATAGTTAAATGTTCCATTACTTGGCTTATACCAAATTAATAACAGTTCCATTGTATTCAATACTTGATAAGATATTTTTTACAGTTAATGGATCTTTATAAGATTGTACTTGTTTGAAATTTACATCCAATGATTTTCCGATCATGTCGGCTGTTATTTTATTAAATACACTATCTCCTTTATAGTAACTTACTACTTCGGTATATCCTTTAAAATTATCATTATTTGAAAACTTATCTTTGCCTATTAACAAATAACTTAATCTTGTACCTGTATTTTCTTCTTTTCCGTATTTTAGAACGCTATTAATCATTATTTTTTCTTTCATTTTCTTTTTCCTTTCATAGCACTATATTATTGCTAAATATATAGTACCAAATTATTGCTAATAAGTCAATGCCAAATTAGTGCTAAAATTGAACTATTTTAAATAGTACTAAAATAATAAAATATTAGTATAAAAAAGGAGAAATAATGATAACAAGTAACATAAGAATACCTGAAGATTTATGGGAACAATTAAGAGTAATTTCAGAAAAAGAAAAAAGAAGTATTAATAGTCAATTAATTTATATAATAGAAAAATATATTGAAGAACAAAAAAAGAAGAGCGAATAGCTCTACTTTTTAAAGTGTAAACAAAGTGTATATTATGTTAACTAATTAGTTGGTTATGTTCCTTGACTAAATTTATAAATAAACTTTGCCCACGTCTTAATACATCAAAGTATCCATTTAAACAACACCACTCTACTAATTGGCTAAAAGTTATATATTCTTGACTATCGTTTATATAGTTTAATATCTTTAATCCTTTTTCATTTTCATCTATATCATTAACTTGATTATATATTTTTATTAATTTACTTTTTAACGTCCCATATACTTCTTTTGGATCGTATTTATGCTTATCAGGTTGATTATTATGAACTAGATATAAAAGCGCTGTATTAAGTGAATTATAGCTTTCTATCATATTAATTGGTAGTGATGTATCTTCACTAACCTGCTCTATTGACTTCTTAGTAGGGTAGTACAATACAAAATGACAATGCTTTTTTAATTTTTGACCAGCACTATCTAAGTCCTGGTCATGATATATGTATGCATAATCAGTTATATTTTGACACCTATCTAATTGCTCTAAAAACCCCTTATCATCTGGATAAATCGTGAACATGAATGCTCTTGTTCGATTGTCTTTTTTACTCATAAAAACCCTTTCTTGACCAGTGACCAGTAAATGCATTATATAGACGTAGCCCTATAATGCATTTACCAGTATGCTTTTTGATTAACTATTTATGCCCATTCACCTAGGCTACGCCTACCGTTCTCCATTCTGCGGGGAGCCGCACCGAATGGGCTTCAGGCCGTATGGACTCAACCCACCAGCCTAATTAGTACACGCAAGCGTGTACGCCTCTACTTTTAAATTAATTTACAAGTAAATTTATTTAAAAGATAGAGGTAAAAGTCTTAATATAGAGTGTATTCCTTACGGTATCTCTACTACACCAACAAATATAAATTGTAATTTTATTATTTTATAAGGTATTAATTGCTTCAAATGTATCATACATTTCGGCTATTTTTTTGTTCCTTTTATAAATAACTTTCTTAATTGTAGGACATTCATATTCTCCCTCATCTTTATTAAAAACTAAATTCTCTGCATCACCAACTACTGTTGTATATATGCCAAAATTAGATAATATATTTTTTTTAGTGCTAACCATAATTTTAGCAGGTCGTCTTATCCACATTGGAAGCTCTCTCCACTCTTGAGTAATCATTATTACTATTCTTTTTCTTTTTCTAGATTGATTAAGCCAAGCGTAAAATTGAGTATCAGTACGACTAGTTTTATCATATTTTCTAGATATTTCATCAATTAAGAAGATACAATACTCATCAATGTTAAAATATAATTCTTCTACTTTATCAAAATAGATAATTTCTCTATCGGGAATTTTTAAACTTTTTACATTTGTGTATACTCTAGCGCAGGTGCCTTTATCCTGCGCTAGAAGTAATTTAACAGAATAATAACTTTTTCCACTACCCTGCCTACCTGTTACAAAATAAACACCATATCTATCATCTATCTTTGGCAAACCCTTTTTAAAAAATGTATTAAATTCTATTCTTGTTTTAAATATCTCCATTTTATTTTCCTTTCTTATCATCTATATATCGAAGAATAGTAACAGCAGTAGCTGTAATAAAATATAATATAATTGCTATTTTCATAAAATATACCTCCTACCAAAATTTTAATTTTTGCAATATTGACCATACTTTAGATGTTAAATGAGCACTACGCATAATTAAAAGCATAGACAATTCTATTGTAAATATAAATAATAATGTACTTCTAACCATTGGTGGCAATATAGATATAGCCCATGACAAACTACTATATGCAACATTTAATCCGCTCTCAATTGTAGATATTTTATCTGAAAAATCAGGAAAAACACTATTAAATAAAGCGTTTAATGGTAGACAAATAAGTTGTACTATCGTCATTATGATAGATAGTAAAAAATTAAAAAAAGCAGTAATTAATTTCCCAATCATATCAAATAACACCCCATTCATCATCAGCGTTAGAATTCATACTAACGGCTCTATCTACTTTTTTATATAAATGCTTAAAATATTGAATTAATATAAAAGCTGATGGAATTAAATTAAGAAAAATCATTAGAGAATCGGGAACATCATCATAAAACATTTCTGAAAAACAAGGTATTTCTAAAGTAGAATCAAAGATAAATGTCCCTTTAATAGGTTTACATACACCACCAAAACTAGTAGTAACTACGCTCAAAAACATAAAAGGAATATTTAATAAACTATCTACAGGACCAGCAGGCAATAATCCTTGAACGTTACCTAATGAAGATATATCAGTATTTGGAGCAGTATCATCAGTTATATAATCCATTGTTTCATCATGATTATTCTGATTTTGGTCTTTTATACTATCTAACCTATCATTAGTTTGACTTTGATTTTTATCTTGGTTATTTACTATAGAACCTGCTCCATTGGAAATACTTGAATTAATATTATTAATTGCATCAGTATAATCTACCTCAAATTTAGATAAATCACTGTCAGTAGAAAAATATACACCATAAATAGTTAAAGGTACTACATGGCCAGCACTTGTTCCAATAGAAATACGATCAGATACATAACCCATTTCTTCGCCGGAATTTTTTTCCCATTTTAATATTGAATAACTTAATCGGTAAATATTACCTTGAAAACCTCCAGAAGAACAAACATATTTAGTTTTTTGAACTGAAACTTCATTATTAATACATGAATTAGTACAAGATGAACCTGGGGCAGAATAACGATAACCCCAAATTTCCCAAGTAGAACATATATCAATGAATCCAAAAGAATATTCATCAGAGACACTTAAAGCAGTACCAGTCATAAGCCTAAAATCAATATCTTTATTAGCTGTTACATAGAACATATTATAATTCAAAGGACTATTATCTATTAAAACGTAACCATCTGCAGTATTAAAAACATTAATACTTGAAGCAAATACATCATTTTTAAATAAGATAAAAGCAAGTAAACCACCAAGTAATAAATAACATAATATTCTTCCTAAAGTTCTAAAAAATGAACCAAAAACAATATTAAATACTTTCATTAGTTAAACCTCCTAAAGAAACGTAATACAATTTTAAAAGGAATAAAAATTATAAATATAAATAATATTAAGAATATAATAAGTATTTTATCTATGTCATTTCTATAATAAAAATCATTAGTAAGATTATTACTATCTAAACAAACTGGAATACTACTATAATGAGAAAAAGTGGTAACACCATCTTTGTATATATAATCTGAATTTATATAATAATCTCTATAATTAGTTGTTACGTCATTAGCTGGTAATTGTTCATAAGCTCTTATTACTCCCTCACTCTGCACAACATAACACTGATAATTTTCTAAATCTGGCACGTATATCTTCATAACTTATCACCTACCAAAGAAAAAACTTCCTAAAAAATCAAATACGATATATATAACTATTACAACGGGAATAATTTCAATAAGTTGTTCTAACATTAAAAGTGAATACTCGATCATAATTTAAAATCTCCTTTCAAAAAAGACAAGGTATTAGAGTTTAACCTTGCCTTTTGATGCACCTTTAACTAATTTTTTTGCTTCATATATTACAAATGCAGCACCAATCATAGCGCCTATCCAAGGTAAGATAGATGTAAACTCACTTATAATTGATGAAGGTGTAACACTATTAGTTAAAGCTGTGTTCAAACTTGAACCCATACTTGCAGTGCCTTCCATAATGACATCCTTTCTATTTATATATAAAGAACATTTAGTTCTTCATATCAATTAATTTTTCAATAAACTTATCTATAAGCTTATTTTTAAATGTTCTATGGTCTAGTTCATTCTTTTTATAATATCTATCTTTGAACTCATTAAAATTATCACATTGGAATAAGCCTTTTTCAGTTATTGCAAAGATATTTACTAATATATGACCATAATAATTTTCTTGACCTACATAATAATTTTGACTATAATATCCTCTAACCAATTTATAGTTAAATGTTCCATTACTTGGCTTATACCAAATTAATAACAGTTCCATTGTATTCAATACTTGATAAGATATTTTTTACAGTTAATGGATCTTTATAAGATTGTACTTGTTTGAAATTTACATCCAATGATTTTCCGATCATGTCGGCTGTTATTTTATTAAATACACTATCTCCTTTATAGTAACTTACTACTTCGGTATATCCTTTAAAATTATCATTATTTGAAAACTTATCTTTGCCTATTAACAAATAACTTAATCTTGTACCTGTATTTTCTTCTTTTCCGTATTTTAGAACGCTATTAATCATTATTTTTTCTTTCATTTTCTTTTTCCTTTCATAGCACTATATTATTGCTAAATATATAGTACCAAATTATTGCTAATAAGTCAATGCCAAATTAGTGCTAAAATTGAACTATTTTAAATAGTACTAAAATAATAAAATATTAGTATAAAAAAGGAGAAATAATGATAACAAGTAACATAAGAATACCTGAAGATTTATGGGAACAATTAAGAGTAATTTCAGAAAAAGAAAAAAGAAGTATTAATAGTCAATTAATTTATATAATAGAAAAATATATTGAAGAACAAAAAAAGAAGAGCGAATAGCTCTACTTTTTAAAGTGTAAACAAAGTGTATATTATGTTAACTAATTAGTTGGTTATGTTCCTTGACTAAATTTATAAATAAACTTTGCCCACGTCTTAATACATCAAAGTATCCATTTAAACAACACCACTCTACTAATTGGCTAAAAGTTATATATTCTTGACTATCGTTTATATAGTTTAATATCTTTAATCCTTTTTCATTTTCATCTATATCATTAACTTGATTATATATTTTTATTAATTTACTTTTTAACGTCCCATATACTTCTTTTGGATCGTATTTATGCTTATCAGGTTGATTATTATGAACTAGATATAAAAGCGCTGTATTAAGTGAATTATAGCTTTCTATCATATTAATTGGTAGTGATGTATCTTCACTAACCTGCTCTATTGACTTCTTAGTAGGGTAGTACAATACAAAATGACAATGCTTTTTTAATTTTTGACCAGCACTATCTAAGTCCTGGTCATGATATATGTATGCATAATCAGTTATATTTTGACACCTATCTAATTGCTCTAAAAACCCCTTATCATCTGGATAAATCGTGAACATGAATGCTCTTGTTCGATTGTCTTTTTTACTCATAAAAACCCTTTCTTGACCAGTGACCAGTAAATGCATTATATAGACGTAGCCCTATAATGCATTTACCAGTATGCTTTTTGATTAACTATTTATGCCCATTCACCTAGGCTACGCCTACCGTTCTCCATTCTGCGGGGAGCCGCACCGAATGGGCTTCAGGCCGTATGGACTCAACCCACCAGCCTAATTAGTACACGCAAGCGTGTACGCCTCTACTTTTAAATTAATTTACAAGTAAATTTATTTAAAAGATAGAGGTAAAAGTCTTAATATAGAGTGTATTCCTTACGGTATCTCTACTACACCAACAAATATAAATTGTAATTTTATTATTTTATAAGGTATTAATTGCTTCAAATGTATCATACATTTCGGCTATTTTTTTGTTCCTTTTATAAATAACTTTCTTAATTGTAGGACATTCATATTCTCCCTCATCTTTATTAAAAACTAAATTCTCTGCATCACCAACTACTGTTGTATATATGCCAAAATTAGATAATATATTTTTTTTAGTGCTAACCATAATTTTAGCAGGTCGTCTTATCCACATTGGAAGCTCTCTCCACTCTTGAGTAATCATTATTACTATTCTTTTTCTTTTTCTAGATTGATTAAGCCAAGCGTAAAATTGAGTATCAGTACGACTAGTTTTATCATATTTTCTAGATATTTCATCAATTAAGAAGATACAATACTCATCAATGTTAAAATATAATTCTTCTACTTTATCAAAATAGATAATTTCTCTATCGGGAATTTTTAAACTTTTTACATTTGTGTATACTCTAGCGCAGGTGCCTTTATCCTGCGCTAGAAGTAATTTAACAGAATAATAACTTTTTCCACTACCCTGCCTACCTGTTACAAAATAAACACCATATCTATCATCTATCTTTGGCAAACCCTTTTTAAAAAATGTATTAAATTCTATTCTTGTTTTAAATATCTCCATTTTATTTTCCTTTCTTATCATCTATATATCGAAGAATAGTAACAGCAGTAGCTGTAATAAAATATAATATAATTGCTATTTTCATAAAATATACCTCCTACCAAAATTTTAATTTTTGCAATATTGACCATACTTTAGATGTTAAATGAGCACTACGCATAATTAAAAGCATAGACAATTCTATTGTAAATATAAATAATAATGTACTTCTAACCATTGGTGGCAATATAGATATAGCCCATGACAAACTACTATATGCAACATTTAATCCGCTCTCAATTGTAGATATTTTATCTGAAAAATCAGGAAAAACACTATTAAATAAAGCGTTTAATGGTAGACAAATAAGTTGTACTATCGTCATTATGATAGATAGTAAAAAATTAAAAAAAGCAGTAATTAATTTCCCAATCATATCAAATAACACCCCATTCATCATCAGCGTTAGAATTCATACTAACGGCTCTATCTACTTTTTTATATAAATGCTTAAAATATTGAATTAATATAAAAGCTGATGGAATTAAATTAAGAAAAATCATTAGAGAATCGGGAACATCATCATAAAACATTTCTGAAAAACAAGGTATTTCTAAAGTAGAATCAAAGATAAATGTCCCTTTAATAGGTTTACATACACCACCAAAACTAGTAGTAACTACGCTCAAAAACATAAAAGGAATATTTAATAAACTATCTACAGGACCAGCAGGCAATAATCCTTGAACGTTACCTAATGAAGATATATCAGTATTTGGAGCAGTATCATCAGTTATATAATCCATTGTTTCATCATGATTATTCTGATTTTGGTCTTTTATACTATCTAACCTATCATTAGTTTGACTTTGATTTTTATCTTGGTTATTTACTATAGAACCTGCTCCATTGGAAATACTTGAATTAATATTATTAATTGCATCAGTATAATCTACCTCAAATTTAGATAAATCACTGTCAGTAGAAAAATATACACCATAAATAGTTAAAGGTACTACATGGCCAGCACTTGTTCCAATAGAAATACGATCAGATACATAACCCATTTCTTCGCCGGAATTTTTTTCCCATTTTAATATTGAATAACTTAATCGGTAAATATTACCTTGAAAACCTCCAGAAGAACAAACATATTTAGTTTTTTGAACTGAAACTTCATTATTAATACATGAATTAGTACAAGATGAACCTGGGGCAGAATAACGATAACCCCAAATTTCCCAAGTAGAACATATATCAATGAATCCAAAAGAATATTCATCAGAGACACTTAAAGCAGTACCAGTCATAAGCCTAAAATCAATATCTTTATTAGCTGTTACATAGAACATATTATAATTCAAAGGACTATTATCTATTAAAACGTAACCATCTGCAGTATTAAAAACATTAATACTTGAAGCAAATACATCATTTTTAAATAAGATAAAAGCAAGTAAACCACCAAGTAATAAATAACATAATATTCTTCCTAAAGTTCTAAAAAATGAACCAAAAACAATATTAAATACTTTCATTAGTTAAACCTCCTAAAGAAACGTAATACAATTTTAAAAGGAATAAAAATTATAAATATAAATAATATTAAGAATATAATAAGTATTTTATCTATGTCATTTCTATAATAAAAATCATTAGTAAGATTATTACTATCTAAACAAACTGGAATACTACTATAATGAGAAAAAGTGGTAACACCATCTTTGTATATATAATCTGAATTTATATAATAATCTCTATAATTAGTTGTTACGTCATTAGCTGGTAATTGTTCATAAGCTCTTATTACTCCCTCACTCTGCACAACATAACACTGATAATTTTCTAAATCTGGCACGTATATCTTCATAACTTATCACCTACCAAAGAAAAAACTTCCTAAAAAATCAAATACGATATATATAACTATTACAACGGGAATAATTTCAATAAGTTGTTCTAACATTAAAAGTGAATACTCGATCATAATTTAAAATCTCCTTTCAAAAAAGACAAGGTATTAGAGTTTAACCTTGCCTTTTGATGCACCTTTAACTAATTTTTTTGCTTCATATATTACAAATGCAGCACCAATCATAGCGCCTATCCAAGGTAAGATAGATGTAAACTCACTTATAATTGATGAAGGTGTAACACTATTAGTTAAAGCTGTGTTCAAACTTGAACCCATACTTGCAGTGCCTTCCATAATGACATCCTTTCTATTTATATATAAAGAACATTTAGTTCTTCATATCAATTAATTTTTCAATAAACTTATCTATAAGCTTATTTTTAAATGTTCTATGGTCTAGTTCATTCTTTTTATAATATCTATCTTTGAACTCATTAAAATTATCACATTGGAATAAGCCTTTTTCAGTTATTGCAAAGATATTTACTAATATATGACCATAATAATTTTCTTGACCTACATAATAATTTTGACTATAATATCCTCTAACCAATTTATAGTTAAATGTTCCATTACTTGGCTTATACCAAATTAATAACAGTTCCATTGTATTCAATACTTGATAAGATATTTTTTACAGTTAATGGATCTTTATAAGATTGTACTTGTTTGAAATTTACATCCAATGATTTTCCGATCATGTCGGCTGTTATTTTATTAAATACACTATCTCCTTTATAGTAACTTACTACTTCGGTATATCCTTTAAAATTATCATTATTTGAAAACTTATCTTTGCCTATTAACAAATAACTTAATCTTGTACCTGTATTTTCTTCTTTTCCGTATTTTAGAACGCTATTAATCATTATTTTTTCTTTCATTTTCTTTTTCCTTTCATAGCACTATATTATTGCTAAATATATAGTACCAAATTATTGCTAATAAGTCAATGCCAAATTAGTGCTAAAATTGAACTATTTTAAATAGTACTAAAATAATAAAATATTAGTATAAAAAAGGAGAAATAATGATAACAAGTAACATAAGAATACCTGAAGATTTATGGGAACAATTAAGAGTAATTTCAGAAAAAGAAAAAAGAAGTATTAATAGTCAATTAATTTATATAATAGAAAAATATATTGAAGAACAAAAAAAGAAGAGCGAATAGCTCTACTTTTTAAAGTGTAAACAAAGTGTATATTATGTTAACTAATTAGTTGGTTATGTTCCTTGACTAAATTTATAAATAAACTTTGCCCACGTCTTAATACATCAAAGTATCCATTTAAACAACACCACTCTACTAATTGGCTAAAAGTTATATATTCTTGACTATCGTTTATATAGTTTAATATCTTTAATCCTTTTTCATTTTCATCTATATCATTAACTTGATTATATATTTTTATTAATTTACTTTTTAACGTCCCATATACTTCTTTTGGATCGTATTTATGCTTATCAGGTTGATTATTATGAACTAGATATAAAAGCGCTGTATTAAGTGAATTATAGCTTTCTATCATATTAATTGGTAGTGATGTATCTTCACTAACCTGCTCTATTGACTTCTTAGTAGGGTAGTACAATACAAAATGACAATGCTTTTTTAATTTTTGACCAGCACTATCTAAGTCCTGGTCATGATATATGTATGCATAATCAGTTATATTTTGACACCTATCTAATTGCTCTAAAAACCCCTTATCATCTGGATAAATCGTGAACATGAATGCTCTTGTTCGATTGTCTTTTTTACTCATAAAAACCCTTTCTTGACCAGTGACCAGTAAATGCATTATATAGACGTAGCCCTATAATGCATTTACCAGTATGCTTTTTGATTAACTATTTATGCCCATTCACCTAGGCTACGCCTACCGTTCTCCATTCTGCGGGGAGCCGCACCGAATGGGCTTCAGGCCGTATGGACTCAACCCACCAGCCTAATTAGTACACGCAAGCGTGTACGCCTCTACTTTTAAATTAATTTACAAGTAAATTTATTTAAAAGATAGAGGTAAAAGTCTTAATATAGAGTGTATTCCTTACGGTATCTCTACTACACCAACAAATATAAATTGTAATTTTATTATTTTATAAGGTATTAATTGCTTCAAATGTATCATACATTTCGGCTATTTTTTTGTTCCTTTTATAAATAACTTTCTTAATTGTAGGACATTCATATTCTCCCTCATCTTTATTAAAAACTAAATTCTCTGCATCACCAACTACTGTTGTATATATGCCAAAATTAGATAATATATTTTTTTTAGTGCTAACCATAATTTTAGCAGGTCGTCTTATCCACATTGGAAGCTCTCTCCACTCTTGAGTAATCATTATTACTATTCTTTTTCTTTTTCTAGATTGATTAAGCCAAGCGTAAAATTGAGTATCAGTACGACTAGTTTTATCATATTTTCTAGATATTTCATCAATTAAGAAGATACAATACTCATCAATGTTAAAATATAATTCTTCTACTTTATCAAAATAGATAATTTCTCTATCGGGAATTTTTAAACTTTTTACATTTGTGTATACTCTAGCGCAGGTGCCTTTATCCTGCGCTAGAAGTAATTTAACAGAATAATAACTTTTTCCACTACCCTGCCTACCTGTTACAAAATAAACACCATATCTATCATCTATCTTTGGCAAACCCTTTTTAAAAAATGTATTAAATTCTATTCTTGTTTTAAATATCTCCATTTTATTTTCCTTTCTTATCATCTATATATCGAAGAATAGTAACAGCAGTAGCTGTAATAAAATATAATATAATTGCTATTTTCATAAAATATACCTCCTACCAAAATTTTAATTTTTGCAATATTGACCATACTTTAGATGTTAAATGAGCACTACGCATAATTAAAAGCATAGACAATTCTATTGTAAATATAAATAATAATGTACTTCTAACCATTGGTGGCAATATAGATATAGCCCATGACAAACTACTATATGCAACATTTAATCCGCTCTCAATTGTAG
>NFYY01008314.1_pt1 | contig 12989 bp, 11 predicted proteins | sample 1092491 | NCBI WGS metagenome assembly NFYY01 (sample SAMN03609884, study PRJNA323583) | gut metagenome | isolation source: feces | host: Rattus norvegicus | place: Denmark: GeoCenter | collected 2013 | reverse complement strand
ATTGGATAGTGCCTTGCGCAATACATTCGATAGAGGAGGTTTTCAAGAATTTAATCCAAACACAACAGCAAATCCTTTGAACCCCTCAACAACGATAATAAACAACAACATTACAACGCCAACGATTGATTGCGACAGGTTGATTGTAGGTGGCGTTAATATTGCCGAGCAGTTGACAAGTCTAAAAGGTGCAGGATTAGACAATAAACGGAAGATAGACGTAAATCAATTCGTTGGCGAAACAAACAGAAAAGACATAAAGTTCCTCCAAGCAAAGGATGAAGAATTTACAAAAGACATAGAAGAGATTAGAAAACTAATCGAAAGCGGAGAGACAGAAGAAAAACAGTTGGTTATTCCTTTCGATGAGAAGACAAACTCAATAAGAATAAACCACTCTTTTGCAAAAGTCCCAACGGTCAAAATTGTATTGGATGACGGAACTAAGGTAGAGGCAATTATAAACTACATAGACGCAACAAGTATAGTTGTATCTTGGAATGAAAGCATAAAAGGAAACATATATATTAACTAAATAAATAAAAAAATGCAATCAGTTTCAAATTTTAATTTAAGAGGGCATCAGATTATCAATGTATTAGCCGAACACGTAACAAATGATGCAATTCCTGACGCAGGAACAAACGAGGGTCGCTTTTTATACAATAGCGACAAAAAACAACTAAATTATAGCAATGGAACAGAATGGGTTAACGTAATAGAGACTAAAATTGTAAAAGTGTCTAATGGAGTTATATCCATAAATGGCACGAATATGACCGTATTTTCCATTGCAGCAGGTGGAGATGTTACCCTCAACGGTTCTAACCAAGCTATGATTGGGGTAAACAAGGTTACAAATACACACCTTGCTAAAATGGGGGCAAATACACTCAAAGGTAACAATACATCGAGTGCAGCTAATGCAAAAGACCTAACAGCTAATGAGGTACTTACTATGTTAGGCATCAACCTTTCCACCCTGAATGGAAAAGTGTCGGATGTAAAGGTAGACGGCACAAGCGTTGTAACCTCAACAGTTGCAAACATAGACCTTGCGGGCAGGCTTAACACATTCAAGACATCGCTCAAAATCGGCGCGGCTAACGGTCTTGCGACCCTCGATGCGGCAGGCAAAGTGCCGTCTTCTCAACTGCCGAGCTATGTGGATGATGTGTTGGAATATGACAACAAGGCTGCGTTCCCTGCAACAGGAGAAAGTGGAAAGATATACGTGGATAAAGCCACAAACAAAACCTACCGTTGGAGCGGCACTGCCTATGTCGAAATATCGGCATCGCTCGCAATAGGCACAACGACAGGCACAGCGGCGGACGGAGGCGTGGCAAAAGCCCACTACGACAACACGACTATACACATTACGTCAGCAGAACGCACTGCGTGGAACGCCAAGCAATCGACCAGCGTAACCCTTGCGGCAGCAACGTCGGACGAAAGTGGCATACCGACAGAGAGCAGTTCGAAGACGATAACGCAGTGGTTGCAGGGAGCATTCAACGCGATAAAGAGCATCAAAGGAGCATTCAACGACCACACGCACAACGGTACGAACTCGCAAAAGATAAATTACAACGACCTCTTGAATAAGCCAACAATCCCTGACGTTTCAGGTTTTCTAAAAATAGACGGTAGCAATGGAACAGCGGCAGGAGTAAGTGCATTGGTAACGAAGTTATCAACAGATAATACTACACCTACCGATAGTACGTTATTTGTAACAAGCGGAGCGTCCGTGCAGACGACATTTTACAGACGCTCTGCATTAAATCTTTGGGACTACATAAAGGGTAAAGCTAACAGCGTATATGCCGCAAAGAGCCATACACATACAGCAAGTCAAGTTACAGGCTTGGCAACAGTCGCAACATCGGGTTCTTATAACGACTTAATAAACAAGCCAAAATTGATGAAAGCGTTCAAGTCAGCAGCATTGACGGGAACGACTGGAACAATCACAGCAGCAACTCACGGTTGCGGACAAAATCCATTGGTGCAAGCATTCCTGAACGGAGAACTTATCTTTTGCGACATTAAGGTTGCAACAACAGGAGATATTACGTGGGCTGCAAATGAAGCATTTACTGCAAGTAGTAACTTCTATCTCGTAATGAACGGAATAGCATAGAACAATATGAAATCATTAAAAGATATAGACCTACGAGGGAATAGGATATCTAAGGGAGGGTTTGAGGTGGTGAATGCTCTGCCGACGACGAATTTGTTCGCAGGGAGGGAAGTGGTATTCAAGGGATTGAAATATATGTATGAGAATAGTGAGCAAGGGTGGATACGTCAGCGACCATTGCTTGATTCGTATTTTAAGTCAGGAGAGATTAATAATTATGGTAATTCTTTCTCCTCACAAAAAACTATGTATATATCAACAATCCACGATGCTTTATATGCTGCGGATAAGAGATATAATGTCAGTGTTGTTATCTATAATAGTGATGACACCATATATACCAATGTGACAAATGTTAGTACGCTATTCAACGGTTCATATGAGACCCTCTTAACCATTCCAGCAGGGAAGAAGTGTGTGATAACTATTGAAGGGCATTATATATTTAATAACTTACCCTACGGAAATATATGGCTACAGACTTATTATGGGTCGCGAGAAAAGAGTGTAAGTTGTAGAATATATGGTAATTATGCAAGTACAGGCATCGGTTGGTTCGACCTGCCGATGACCCAATTTAATCAATATAACACTAATACCCATCAATATAGGAGTGACTATAATAACAGACACCTAATATCTATAATCGAATTAACAGTTGTTGCAGCTGATGATAAGCCTGCTATTTTGGCGGCGATAGAGATGGCTCTTAGCAGACCGAATATATCGGATTATCCCGTTCTGCTCAAATATGGGGGTATAATGTATGGGGACCTCCAAGCTCCTAAATTCATCAAGTCTGGAGGTACTGCTTCACAGTTCTTGAAAGCGAATGGAGATGTGGACGGGACTACTTATACGCCACAAACAGCTACAGGAGCAAATAACTTAATTAGCGCACTGCCCGTATGGACACAGAATCCTAACGATAATACATATATAATAAGACAAGATACGGGCGGTTCTAATACCTATGGTAGGGTTAAGGCGTCCGCTTTGTGGGAATACATCAAGAGTAAAGCTGGAATATTATATCAACCTAAGGGAAATTATGCGGACGGAGACGAGCAAGGATTTCTCGTAAAAAAGCCGAAAATATCCATTGCAGGAGGAACGACTGCGGGTAACGATATGTTCACGTTTGACGGAAGCGATGAATTTCATCTCGACCTTGCAAAGGTGGCGGTTTCAGGGTCTTATAACGACTTAAAAGACAAGCCGACAATACCGCAGCCTCAAATGGTGGGAAGCGGCGTATTGACGATAATGCAGGGAACGGTAAACAAAGGTATGTTCTCGGCAAATGCAACGGCAGGAAAGACGATAACTCTTGACGCACCTGAGACAGGGGCAACTATAAACGGCGTGCAGGTCTCTTTTGCGGCACAGGCAAATAACATACCGTGCTACATCGATTATAACAACGTCTTGTATCATTGCCGCATAAGCACGGACGGAACGGCTTTGCAGATATTCAGGAACGGCGTTTGGGCAGACCTTATCAAGTCGTGCAGTTGCAATCCAAAGATAAATGAAACGATTGAGGTGGACGACTTGGAAGCGATGAAATCCGCGATAAACGAGGGCTATTACTCAATCGAGATGACGAGCAACTTGACGACCGAGTTCATAAACGGCAAGCTGCAATTCAGCCTCGGTTTTGCGCCAAGCAGAAACGTAACGGTAGCCACAAAGCCCGTAAGCCTCAAAGGCATAAAGGTGGACACGATTAAGCAGCAGTTTCAGGAGTTCTTAAACGCAGGCGGAAGGTTCTTTATTGAGAACGACCTGAGCGCGATGATAAGTTCGGGGCAGACGGTATGTTTGCAGGTTACAATGCAGCGAGAACCAATACCTAAGGTAGTTGTAGAATGTTATATAGAGTATTAATTAGCAATTGATTATACATAATAAAAATCGGAATTATCTACTTTAATCTTGTATAATTGTATATCACAAAGATACGATTTATTTGGATAGCAGGGCATTTAGCCCTGCTATTTTTACTTCGGAGGTTTATTTGCGTCAAAGCGTTTAATTGAATCTTCGCCTTCTGTACCAAACATTTTCCCCAAATCATCCTTTATTTTTTCCAATTCCATTTTTGCCATTTTCTCCTTTTCCCATGACGCAAGTACACGATTTGCGTATTCTTCCCTCCGCGACTCTTCTTCAAAATATGGAATCTCCACATCTTGTATCTCTTCCCATTTCACCGTACTTCGTCCCATTCCGACAGCACTGTCAAGTAAATCCGCTCTTATTTCCGTAGAACGTAATACAGCCCATGCGTATATTCCGTCAATATAGCTGTGAGGTTGTAAAACTATATAGCTCTTACTTGCAAAAGCTCCGTCTTCTTCATCTGAGATATATCCTATTGCTCCATAATAAGCATTATAACGGCTCATAACAAGATTCCCCTTTCTCACGATGTATCCTTTTCCCTCAATGTCTTCTCCAATTCTTTCTTCATCTACACTATTACTTCCATTATACTTAATCGTCAGTATTCTGAAAGTGGATGAATTGTTGTCTTTCTTTGGATCCACAAGCGTTGTGCATTCATCAAATAATTCAGACAATCTTCGTGTTCCGAATCCTTTTGAATGCCACATTTTCACATACCTTCCTTTGAAAGGAATACAGTATTTCACATCTAATCGGTCTTGTAACCTGCCGCTATGGACTCTCCACATCCCCTCATTGCCATGCTCAAAATCCTTGTAATCCTTTAAGATTCTTTCTATTTCTTCGTTAGCTTCTTTCCTCGCTTTATCTATTAAGGTTTGCGGTGTTGTTATTGGCATATCATCAACGCCCAATTTTGTCGAAAAGGTCATAAACGCATCAGCCTGCCTCTCATTACAAGTTTTCTTTTCCAAGTATAAAAGCGATGTCTTAACCCGAGCTTTTGATTGTTGAAATGCGTCGCCATGAAGAGATATAACAGCCTTAATATTGAAATGCTCCCGTATATAATCCCTGACATATCCCATTTCAGCGGAATTTAACACGGTATTATCCAAAACAGTTATCAATTTCCCTCCTTTCTTTAACAGCCCTTCGTATCTTTCAATAAACATTACTCCAGTCCTTAAAGACCTCTTGCTTGCACCATAGGAAAGCAATTTATAATCTTTCAACACCTCATTTTCCTGTTTGTTATCAATACTTAAAGACATGGAGAAAGGAGGATTTGTAATTACCACATCGAAACTTTCTGGCAAGAATTTATTTTGCATACTTTCCATTTCATCTTGCATTTCTTCACTATCTGTTTCATCGGGTTTCATCGTTTTGCTTAATCCATCGCCCATATATATATTGCTTCCGCCATCTCCGTGAAGATACATATTTATCCTTGCGATTCTTGCCAATTTCGGATCTTTTGCGGCATCTATCCCATAGATACACTCCTGCGACAATACATCATTTATCAAGTGTTCTTTCTCTTTGTCTGTATAATTCCCTATACTCAATATTTTATTCTTCATATAAGAAAAAGCCTCGATAAGGAATCCGCCAGTTCCACAACTTCCGTCCAAAACCTTGTCAATATGTTCTTTTGATACTTGTATATTGGCTAAAGCAATCCCCAGCTTTACTATACTTCGTGGAGTGAAATATTGCCCCAAATCATTTCCACGCATCGTTGCATTTAAGAATGTCTCAAACAGTCGTCCATTTAGGTCTTCATCTATGCCGTACAAATCCATTCTCTCTAACTTGGAAACAATACCTCTTATTGTACCAGCTTTCAGGTTAATAGTCTCGTCATTATCAAATAATGGTTTCTTTTTCTTTTGCTTTATCTGTTTCTTGAGATTATCCATCAATTTACGGAATTGAACATCCTTCATGGGGTTCTTTTGCATTTCTGAAGTATTCGCATCTATCCAAGAAATTGAAAATAAAACATCATTCTTATCTACTTTAATTGCGTCTTCACATTCTTCATATTTGTATTTGGCGTGGATTTTCTTGTCACTCTCTAATTTCAAGAAAATAAGTTTTATAAACTCCATGAAAGCCGCATTCACTCCCATTTTCTCGGCATTCCATATATACCTATGGCACGCCTTAAATGCTTTTTGAGCCTCTTCTTTGCTTACCTTTCGTATGTTTATCGAATCTGTTTTAGCAATTGCATCAGATTTGATAAGGTTGCGAAAAGACATCAGTTGAAAGAAGCCATCATATTTGTCAGTTTTCTCTTCAAAGTCGCAATATGATAACTCTTGGATTTCTTTCTTCCCCTTCCAGTCATACACAACCGTTCTAATCCCGTTGCTCAATACGAAGTATTTGACAGTTTCATTTATCCCATTCAGATGCAAGCAATAACTCGCACACTGCTGTATGTGATTTTCCAATTTTTCATTAGGACTTTTTGCGTCGATAACCAATAGCGGAAATCCATTATCATCTTGAACGACATAATCGGGTTTGTATAGGAGCTTCCGTGTGCCATTCCCGCAATTATACTCGTCCAAAGAGCACTTATGCAGGATATTTTCAGTTTTATATCCAAGCCAAGATAAGACTATTTCAATGAACTTAAATTCTACTTCCGCCTCATTAGTAAGAAGGTTTATAGATGGTAAATTACCCCCCCCCATTTGTAAATTATTGTTATTCATATTGTTATGCTATTGCGAGTTCGACAAGTGAGGTAAAAGCCTCGTTATTATCCCTGTGGTTAAGACGGTAGCAGAACTCCGTCACATACTTCTGCATATACTTGACCGATACGTTATGGAACACTCCATATACGCCTCGTTTGAGTATCGCCCAAAAACTTTCTATTCCGTTTGTGTGGATTCCATCTCCAAGAGAGTAGGTTACGGTATGGTCTATTTTAAGGCGGACAAAGTTGCACTCATTCTCCTTATCAAGAATGTTGTACCCAGAAAACTGGTCTGTCATAACAGTATTGTTGCCCTTGCATACCTTTTTGATATGTTTTATGGGTTTTCTTTCGTCTCCTCTTTGGCAAGACTTGAAACGCCATCTAATCCACGCGCCATTTGCTCAAACTTTGCATCCAATTCAGGACTTTCCAATTGCTTCAATTGCTCTTCCGACAATTTCTGCATATTCTGTATTCCGTCAATCAGTGTATGAGCAATTTGTAAACTCAATTCTTGATTGGTAACAGCAATTCGGGGCGTTTGCAAACACCAAAACATAGCGGTCTGCAATATATCAAAGTCAGGTTTTTTTTCCTTGTCGATAGTAGCATCCACGCTATCTGTATTTTGTTCTTTGGTCTCAGCCGAGCTTGCATTCACTAAGTCTGCCATTTCTGACAAAACAAAGTAAAGCAATTCTTGTTCACGGGTTGCCAAAATATCATATCCGAAAGTGTGAAAATGTGCCACCTCGGGCGTTACATTGATAGAAAAGCTGTTTCCCTTACAACTCTTTTGTACGTCTTTCCTTTCAACGTGTACAATTGTAGGCTCGATACCCAATTCTCCTTTGACAGAAAGCAAACGGTCTAAATAATACGCCGCCAACTTAACATCCTTGCTGTTATTGATTATCAAGGATTTGAACTCCGATAACTTCTTATTCAATTCCGCTTTGTCCATATCTTTGCTCGTTTTGAATTACTGCACCTGCATAAACTACATACTTATTCAACTCATCTAACCTAAACTCGGAGAAGTCTACATCGTCATACACCCCTGTCTCTTTTAGGTAGTCAATACGTTCTTTCAGCGTCTTGCCTGCAAACTTGCGGACAAACTTATCTTCCAAGAACTCAAAAGGATAAAACTCTACGGCTTCCACGATAGGAGATGTTGGGTTGAAAATCTTAATATAGGCGGGCATACCGAACCTATCCTTTTTCACAACAGCGTAGCAATTGTTGCCGTCCCTCAACTGCACTTTCGCAATTGCTCTTGTCCACACTGCATTTCTTCCCTTGTCCTTTGCGGGGAAATCATCCAAATGCAAAAAACGTAATACCTGAATTTGAGCCTTTGTCAAATTCCCATTCTCTTTTTCAAACATATCTATCTAATTTTGTACTGTAATTGCACTCCATATAAAGTTCGTTTATCATACAAGCCTAAAATCGCCGAAATAAGCCACTTTCTCGGAGTAACCAAAGAAATACTCACATTCGGCGCAAAAGTCCCTCCAACGGCGCAAAAAACGCCTCCAACGTAAAGTTTGAACTTATTCTCCGAAACGACCTGCGTAATATTATTCGTTATTATCTCCTTTTGAGGATAAACGCAGATACTATCTAATGCCAACGGCTCAACTCCACTAATCCATAAATTGAACAAGCTATCGGAGAACTGTTTTTGCACCAACGGTAATTTTATCTCTACTTTGTTCAGTTGAGAACTATCTATCACGAAAACACTATCAACAACTGTTACCGTTGTTGGTATTAGTCTACTAATGAACACCGTATCTCTAATAACTTCAACAGAAGTTTCTTTATGTGTCTCAACAACGGATTTTTTTATCTTCTTTTGTTCTTTTTCGCTACCCATACACCAACCAACTATAAACATAATGGCAAAGCAAGCAAGCATTGGAATAAATCCACAAAGAAAAGTTTTCACCTTACTCCACATAATACTAAACATTTAATAAAGAAGCATTTCCACTCAAAGATTGAAATGTAAACGTTGCCCTAATATAAGGGTTTGACCCAATGAAAACATCTTCACTTATTTCTACTTTGGCTTTTAGAACCATATCAACCTCAACATTCCGATAGTCGTCCCGATACTTGATTAAACAGCCCGTGAGACGTTTACAGAATTTCTCAAAATTGACACGCCTATCCGTTCCTCGAAAGGCTATATCCATTTCAATTGTCGTTGGTTTATGAAAAGGAGTAACTGGCGTGTAGGCACGTGCTTCACTACTGTCCGCATACGTTTCAACGAGTACATTCGTAGTTTCGCCTACATCCATTAAACCTTTGACAGAAAGAACATTCAAATGATATATATCCTCAATATCTACGTTTGATTGTGTTCCCCAGCCCATTTGTAGACGTTGCCTAAACGTCATAAAAAACTTTCCCATATTTGCCTCGTTATTAGAATACTCGATAATGTGCAGGTTTCATCGTGCCAACATACGGCGCACGGTATCCCATTTTATCCAAATACTCGCGCGTCTTGTCGGTCAGCATAGGTTTAATGTAATGACTTCTACCTCTGTTTACGTGTGCCATTTCAGAAGCACACAACGACAGATATACGTGTCCTGAGGCATAGTGCTTTTGTATTCCATTCTCTTTTATCGGAACAAAAACTCCTTTAACTTCTCGTCCGTAGTCATCGGTTATTGTCATCTCTCGTGCGTCTATAAGGCGCGTAAGCCATAGTGTAATATAGTAATTACTCATCATCCTTTGTTTTTAGTCGTTTAATATTGCCTTGTAATACGTCAGGTTGCTTGCCAAAGCATTGAACGTAAACCCCTTGTTTGCTCTCAATCTTTACTCTATTACAGCCAACAATGAATATTGTAGCGGTAACCATTGGCGGTAACACAACCTCAACATCACAATTGATTAACACAAGTAGGTCGGTGTTACATTCGATAGTCTCTTTGAATTTTAAGTAAATAGCAGAGCTATATTCTCCTCTCCTCACGTATTGCCCATTTAGAAAAGAAGAGAAGAGCGTCTCAATGACCTGCGGAGTAATGATAGAACCCTTTGCTACTTGCTCGCACACGTACTGAGCCCCCTGTCTGCTCAATGCAACATCGAACAATTGCTTTTTATTGATACACGCAGCAACTTGGGCAGAGTATTCAGCGCAAATATCGTCTGCTAATATATTCTCTTTCAACGTTTCTACATTCATATTGTCTTGGCTTGAAAGCAAGGTAACAAAAATGTTACTAACAATTTTATTACAAAGTTACAACTTTATTGCAAAAAAAATTGTTTTTACATCAAAAAGCACTGTCATTCTCGTTTTCTTCATCCAAAAAGCCCATAAACGAACTTTCAGATGTTTCAATCTCGGCATTATACCATTCTTGCTGTTGAGGTGTTGTCGGAGCTATTTCAGACGGAACATCATCGGGGGTTTCCCACTCATAATGCAAGTTCTCGGCAATATCGTTTTTCAGCCTATTACTCTCCACTTCAAAGTATAGCTTTATAAATTGGTCAGCCGCCGTTCCCTTGTCCCTACACTTGCAAATTTCTATGCAATTTGTGCAGTTGCTATCATCAATTGCTGCTATCATAGGACGCGATAAAAATTCCGCTGCATTGATAGCAAAGTCCTGATTTATTCGGTGGATAATAAAGACATTTTGTGCAAGGTCTGGAATGTGTCCCGAACCACTAATATTGTTTGGTCGTAAGAATGTACCTGACTTATTCGGGTGCGCTACTATGTGAATGTGTATATTAAGCTCTCTTGCAAGATTAGTCAGTTCTATCATTAAGTTCTTTTGCTTGTCGTATTTATCACCGTCTAACCCGTCCACATTTAGCGTCATCAAATTATCCAACACAACCATATCGAGGCACTCTTTTTCTACCAACTTTCGTATCTCATCCAAGATATTTTCAAAGTCATTTCCATAGTTATTGTTGAATATCCAAAAGTATTTATCAATCCAAGGGTCTATCATCTTACACACATCGTCAGGAGTGTAAAAAAAGTTTTCTCTTGCTTGTCTGTTATAGGTTTTGCCTGCCGCTTGTAAGTATAGCCATTTCTTCTCTTCGTCCCCGTCTAATTCTCCTGTCCACAGCGCGGATTTATAACCTTGGTTCGCTGCATTCAAGATAAGCATATTAAGGAGAGAACTTTTGCCGCATCCACGATAACCCGACCAAACAGAAACGTGTTTCCGCTTAAATCCAATCATCAAGTCGTCTATTTGCTGTACTCCCGTAGGAATGTAGTCTGCCAAGTTGAAATCGGGACGGCGGATTTGAGACATTTTGAGCCACACTTCTCCCTGCTCTTTATTCGGCACAATGGGTACAAATTTCTTTGTCTCTTGAAAGTATTCCTTACGCCTTGGATAGTCCGACCATTTGCGATTGTACGCATTAGGCTCATACATTAGGCGGACTTTGCGCCAATCATTACCTGCACAAGAGTTATGGAAACAGAAGTATGATACTGCACCGTTGTTTCGTTGGAATAAGACCGCATCCTTGCCTTTGTGGTTACTGTCAAATAGGCAATGTTCAAGGTAGTAACGCGTTCCTTCCGCGACAACCTTTTTGCCCGTTACTGGAATGTGGTGTTTTTCAATAAACGTTTCCAAGTCAAAGCGTTCCGTTGAATACCCGTTAAATCGATTTGGTATTGGGTTGTCCTCTGGAAAGATATTTGCGACCTTTTCAAAATACGATATATGATTGATTGGCGTGTAATTAGGAAACTTCACAACCTGACATAGACGTTGAGGACGTGCAGGGTCTATGTTGTTACCCTTGCGAGAATAAGAACCGGGCAGACGCGCTATTCTTGCAGGATTGAAAACAGAAGTATCCACTTCTACATCATCATCGGAGAATATCATTGAAAGAGACTGAATGAAACGCTTAACAATGAGGTTGTTTTCCTCGGTTATCCGCATTGCACAACGTAGGTAAAGATGCACACCATTGGAGCTAAATATGACGATAGGGTCATAAAACCCATTATCTTTTAGAAATTTGTACACCTCGTTTGCTTTCTGCTTTGTCTTTGCTATCTGCTCATCAGTAGCATTTATTCCCGATGCCCGCTTACTGTCAAGGTCTATGTACACCCAATCGCGAGCTATTATTTCGCTATCGGTTGTTGATTGTTTTGGGCGTTGAATAATCTTGTTGTATTGAGGTCTCCCCATACATTCGGGGTTGATACTATTCACGGTGAAATAGACATTGTACCTGTCTGCATAAGGGCGGATAGCGTCAAGCATTGAATAGATATTATCAAAATACCCGCTTGCCGTGTACCCCTCGCTATTGATTAGGCGTATCTCGGTAAGCATATCCGCTTTATTGTTTTTGAACCCCTTGAAAATCTCAAACCACTTGAAGATTTCACTCTCGTTTAATGACTGCATAATGTATTGCGTTTTAATGTTTGATTTTAGGCGGTTTTTAGCCCGCGTACTGCATTTTATTTCGATTATTGATATTCTATCCCACCAATGACTAATTTGTCCTCTGTACGGCTTGTTTTCAATTCTTCCTCCATTATTGCCCGTTTGCACTGTTGCCTTTGGCGAAAGACAAGGCTTTTTTTGAAGTTGGCTTTGAGGGTAGCGTACATATTCATAGATTTGCTCTTAGTCGCACGCTTCTTGTATTCCCACGCTTCTTCCGTCCCCCAAAACGACACAACGGACATTTCTATGCTCTTCTCGTAATCCAACGTAGGGTATATGCCCAACATCGTATTTCGGAACGTTTCATCGGCAAGTAGCCTTTGTTTGCCTTCTTCTACCAATTGCTGATAAATCCCGAAGTCCAATCGCCAAGGCTCATCGGCTTTTCGCTTACGTCCTCGTTTCTTTGGTTTATCCTCTTCTGTAATCTGTTCATTATCAATGTTATAATCATTTTCATTTGCATTTGATATACATTCGTCATCCTCTTTGGTTAAATTTAAGGACTTCGCCCTACCTCCGCCAACGGCGGAATGAGTTAGGCAGGCAGGACAAAGTCCTGAATGACTACCGAATGACGGCGTACACGAAGAGACTGCGCAACGAAGAGACTGCGATGAGGAATACTGCGCAGCAACAGCAACACGAGACTCGCTTCGAGTAGAATCGTTACAATACTCATCGTTGAAAGTCTCGTCATTTGTCTCTCTACTCTGTGCAT
>NFYY01010612.1_pt1 | contig 14100 bp, 16 predicted proteins | sample 1092491 | NCBI WGS metagenome assembly NFYY01 (sample SAMN03609884, study PRJNA323583) | gut metagenome | isolation source: feces | host: Rattus norvegicus | place: Denmark: GeoCenter | collected 2013 | reverse complement strand
TGCATATTGGGCCGGTGATGAAACCTCCAAATTGGGTAGAACATTGCTGGGCATCTCTGCCTCCCTGATTGTGCTTAGATTTGCTCCAGAGCAAAACTAAGCACAATCAGGGAGGCAGAGATGCCCAGCAATGTTCTACCCAATTTGGAGGTTTCATCACCGGCCCAATATGCAAGTTCCGCCAGTACACCAATGGTTACGAATATCGGAATCGTATTAAGCAATCCTTTTAACAAACCAAGCGGCTTCATCAAAGACATGATTTTTAAAACACCCATAAACGCGAGGATCTCGAAAGCAAATAGCATTAGCCCTGCCATGGAACTGAACTTAACCTCTCGCATTCTGGTCGAAACTAGGGAAAAGAGCCCCATTGCGGCGCCGATAATTAGCAGATTCGGACCAGCGCCCGTGATGTCAACGTCCGAGATCATCTTTAACGCCCCGACAATAAGAAGCACAGCGGCAGAGAAACTCAGGATGTAGAAACTAGTCTCTTTAAGGTTCTTCACATACTTACCGATTAGACCGGCTGTAGTGATCATACCAACCAAGACAGTGGCGAGAACAAGAAGCTGGTGACCAATGTCGGCAGTATCAACTGTGGATAAGATGGCAAGAGCTCCAGATAGCATCATGACAGATGCACTCATTCCAGCCATTGCGAGAGAAACTGTCTTCAGATTTGCTGCCATCTCAGGTGTTTTGACGAGGAATTTGTTGATAGCAGCCATGCCGGCTGTGAATATCATCAGTGAACCGATAATACTGATGAGCGCCAAACTAGCAGCTTTCAGCCGTTCAGGATCCACCATACCCAGCACAACAAGTGCAGCAGCTAATGCGCCAATTGCAACAGCAATCTGAAGAAGTTTGTTGCCACGGATACGTTCGGCAAAAGCCGTCAGGACGCTCTCCATACCGCCGAGAACCCCTATCACACCTTCTGCAATCGCCTTGAACGCTGCGATTGCTTTCGCCAAATTCATCATCGTCCAGGCAAGCGAGACACCAAATGAGAAGACTAGTATCTTAGCTGGAGTCAGTCGAGCAACTAGCTCCTGGGCAGCTTTAGCTATCCTATACAGAACGTTCCCAAATGCTCCGGCAGGTCCCTCGAGTTTCTCGAAAAATGCACTCAGATCGATGGACATGATCTTATCTCGAATGGTTAAACCGAGTTCGTTGATCATTCCAACGAGTGACTTGAAGAACGAAATTGGATCGGTGAAGTCAATCCCAGAAGCAAACTTTGCAATCGCTTCCCGAGCAGAATTCAACCCATCTGTGATCCAAGTAAAATCGGCATTTGCGATCCGATCGAGACCCTCAACAATGGAATCCAGAAGAAAATCTCCAATTGGTGACAAGACATCAAGTAGTTTTTGGAACGTCCTGACAGCTACCTCGAGTCCGTTATCTTTTGCGGCCTTCAAGAAATTCTTAGCATTAGTTGCAAGCTTTCCGAATGAGTCACCCAGCCTCGACGCGATTTTATCAAGTGATGCGGCCATACGTTCGTACCGTTCATCCCCAAATATGCCGCGGAGAGCGTCCTCTACTTTGGAGAATTTGGACGGCCAGGCTAAAATCGTATCGGCAAATTGCACCATTTTGACGATTAGCGCTGCGACAAGTTTAATGCCGAATTGGAAGCCATGCCAAAGAAAATTAAAGGGGATGAGAAGGGCCTTGACCGAGACCCGAAGCGTATTGATCGCCTCATCGCTCAGTGTGATTTTCTTGAAAAACGCCTCGACCGCCACCGTCAACTTAGCAAGACGCATACCCTTCTCTTCGGTTGTCCCAGGAGAAAACACCTCTCCAAAGGCTCCTGTGACTGCGGTAATGATATTGTAGAGATTAGAGAATGCCGCAGATACAGCTCGAATCGCATGATCACGACCACCGAATGTCTTCCAGAATTGGAGCATCTCGTTACGAGTCGACGATCCAGTAACAAAGAGCTCATACATCGTCTCTGCGAGGTTGCTCCAGAGAACCTTTGCTTCTTCGTAGTTACCGAAGATAATTTCGAATGTTGAACTCCATCCAGTACTAATTGCTTCTCGAGTCGAATCGATTACTTCGGCAAATGTTTTGGCTTCCTGTGCAGATTTAGCGGCCCTAATTCTGTAATCATTATATGTTTCAGAAAGAATCTCGTATGCTTCTGTGGCCGTATCCGCCATACCCGATTGAACCATTTCGAACGCTTCCATGCTGATTTCACCAAACCGAGTATATGCTTTCTCCATAACTTCTGCATCGGCCCATCTTTTTTGCAAAGTCGAGGCGAAATTGGCCTGGGTGATACTCCCCTTTTGAATTTTACCCATCTCTTCAGCGGTTTGAATGATCACTTCCTGCAATTGCGTTGAAGTAGCTCCGGCTTCTTGCATAATCGCCCAATCTTCATAACGAAGAAACCCTGCGCTATAAGATTGCTTCAGATTATACATGACCCTGGAAAATTCAGCCGCACCTTTTCCGGCAAAAGCTGTGGCATTAGCCACGCCCATAATCATGGGGATCAAACTATCTATATCTCCACCGACAATCAACATGTTTGAAAGTGCTTGTTGCATGTCGTTAAATCCGTAGCTAGTTTCGTCAGAGAACCACATCAATTTATCTAGATATCCATTTACTTCATCGATGGATTTACCTGTCGCATTCATGATTGTCTGGACAGCTCCAGTTTTTTCGGCATACTTTTGCCATCCAGTTGTTATCGGATCAATCGTAAGTGACTTGGCAAGGTTTTTGCCAGCGGTAATTGCCTCATTAGTTATTCTTTGGAGTGCAGAGATTGCGACGACAGACATCGCGTCGAATTTCGTTCCCACTGAATCAGCCTGGGCGACCAACTGATCCATGGAGAATGTATTAGCAGCTTTTTGAAGTTCTTGGAGACCTTTTCCGGCTCCTTTGAAATTCAATTTCTTCTCGAAACGATCGAGGGACTCATAAGACCGAGAAATGTTCTTTTCAAATTGCGCGTTATCGAATCGCATCTTCACAACGCGCTCTTCAATATTTGTGCTCATCCTCCAATCACCTCTTTCCAAGCACCTTTTGCAATTTTATCAAAGACCGGCTTCAATGCTGGATTGATGTAATCGATCCCTTCTACCCAACCGCCGGTGCCTGTCCCGTGTCCGTATTGTAAAATTAAAGCAACATTACACCATCCGTCGACCACATTCGAATTGGACCATTGGATGGTAATTCGTCCGTTTTCTCGGACAATCTCATAGTACCACGAGTTCGCAGTTCGTCCGGTATCTTGAGGAGTAGCATCCCTTAATGCCTCGACGCCCATCTCACCGTATCGAGCGAGATCTTTTAGGTCAATCTTTCGATTTCGTTTTAAAAAAGCAAACGTCTTGTTGAAACTACCCTTCGTCGAGAACGTGATCATTAAGGGATCCTCCTCCCATTTTGATTTTACTCCTCGACCATCGTTACGAAGTCGAGTGCAACCCAACCTGCGCCGGAAGCCAAACGGCCCCAGCCTTTCTCAGAACCCTTTCCGGGCTTAATTTCGACAATCTCGTGCCAACCATCGCCCAAGAAATTACCTGTAAACTCCGCATCGATGCGAGGAGCGGTTCGAATACGGACATTTGCATCGTTTTCCTTCACATACATCGTCTTTTTGGAAGCTGTCTCCTCCGTTACAGAAGCGACCTCTTCCTCAGAAGGCATCTTTCGTTTTGCCATTGTGAATTCCTCCTATCTTCTTCGTTTCGACCTCTTAGATTGTCGCATTGCATTCAGCGCGGCGTTCTGCTTCATAACTTCCTTCTTACTCATCTTGTCGGACGAGCCGTTCTCAATCGCACAGACCTGCAGGAGCATTAACAAACGATTGAGATGCCATTTCTCACAGTCAAATGACACACCAGTAGCAGCCATCCAAGAATAGATCTGTTCGGAAGTAATCACTTTTTGTGCAGGCGCTCGACGCTGATTCTGTTTGCGATAATCTCGAATTGTTGTGGCGGTCATCGGATCCTGAATGTATTCTCGAATCTGATCGATGATTTTTGGGGTCAGAGAGTAGTAGACAAATTGGTTTACCGATTTGTTAATCGTCATGCAACGAACATAATCGATAAATTCTTCTCGGGTGAGGCCCTTCTCAAAAGAACTTAGGAAGGGAACCATATGTTTGGATTCCCACCGCGAGATAGAAATTAACGAATGCTCAAGCATGAGAGTCGTCTCTTTGGAGTGAATTACTTCGTTGGTTCCGTCGTTAAACCACTCCGTCTCCGGGACCACTACTTGGAGCATCCGAACGCCCTCCTTGTTATGTAGCAGACTCCCTCAGCATCTTAATATCAGAATCCGCTATCTGAGCGGCTTGCGCCACGATCTCTTTAGGCATGATGCCATTAATGAATTCTGCAGCTTTCTCTTCGTCACTCAGAAGCTCAACAATCAGCTCAGAATATGCCTCGGTCTCTTCGAAATTGCGAGAGATTTCCTCACTCTTCATGAATCGACGCCCATCGGCAGAAATATCGCCAACCGAGCGATGGATAATATCGCGAAGGACCTCCATAATTGCCACATTGTCCTGGGCATTGACGATCCGCTCGAGTTTCTTCCGGAAACCGCCCACCTCGGAATTTTCCATCATCGCCAGTTCCGCGCGACTGATGTTGAAACAAATCGTCTCCTCACGGACGTTGTCCTCAAAATCGGTGTACTTAATCGTCTTCTTCAACATAGCGAAAAGCTCCTTTCAAGATTAGTAGCAGGAGGAGCCAGCCGAACTGAATACTCCTCCCATTTTGATTTTTTGTGATTAACCAGCAGCAGTCAGGATGGTCTTGATCTCATCGGGCAGAGGCAGACGAGCCTCCACATCATCAGTGCCATAGAGAATATCCTCCAGAGCCTTCAGACGAGCCTTGCCGGCCTCATCCTTAAACTCGGTGGAGTCAATCTCGACGATGGAGGTGGGCTTATAGCCTTCAACAGGGACAGGGACCGTGGTCAGCTCCCAGCTGAACTCAATCGCCTCAGGGCTGTCGTTCACCGTCTGGTAAGCACGCTCAGAAGGAGAGGCAGTGCAGCCATACAGAATGTGGATCTTGTAGCCATAGTCGTTGCCCAGAACATCGTTACCAACCAGGGTCTGGTAGGCAAAGCCGAAAGACCGACGGGCCTGCTGACCGATCGTCATGCCGGGAGTCACCGAAGCGGATCCATCGCACTCAGCGAACTCGGGAGGGTACATATAAGCGGTCAGAGTGCCCCCCAGAGTCTCGGCAGAACGAAGAGTCAGGTACTTGATATTGTCAGCATACAGATCGGTGGGCTCAGCGCCGGAAGGACTCTGAGTAAAACCCGTCAGACCGTTCCAAGCCGTGCCGCTCGGATAGGCGCCAGTGTCATCGCGCTTGTAGAGAACCCCCTTGCTTGCGCCAGTTTCATACAAACGCTCGGAATCAGCATCCCAAATCAGTTTAGCCATTAGTAGTTCCTCCTTAATAATTAATAATAGAGCACAAGGACATTATGGTACAGATTGTTCATCACATAGCTTCGCTCAAACTCGCACATCGGGAACGAGCGAAGAATATATGAGGGAACCTGGGATTTTGGGTCTCGAGTGATGTGGATCAGGGTGTACTTATCCGTCAATCGATACCCTAGGTTGTTTGCTCGCATCGTGTGAATACGTTCTTTGCTTACACGGATGCAATCATACTCCATCGCCAGACTCGCCGGGGGCTGGTAATATACCTTCTTGATCCCCGGAATCGATTGGAGGCTCGTCAGGAGTTGCTGGAGTCGGTCCATTGTAGACACCCCCCAAAGAGAGGATCAATCTCGGACGCTCGGGGCGGATGGAAGTCACTTTCCATCTCACCCCCATAAGCGTCGCATAGCGAATCATGTGGCAATTTCGATAGGCATAGTCATCCGCGAGAATACTAATGTCGTCAGAGACAACCAGATTATCGTTCAGAGATTCCCCCGAATCATTGCGAATCTGATGTTTAATCACATCTCCATAATAGAACCGCTCCACGATTTCTTCTTCGTAGATGCCAAGTTCTACCTCGGGGGTTTCGGCATAGCCGATTGCTCCATAATACTTACTCAACCGAAATCACCACCATTTTGATTTTTATCAACCTACGCCAGGGGTAGACTCAGCCTCAACACCGGCCTCCTCGAGGACAAGAGCGGAAGCGGGCACCACCAGAGCACCAGAGCAACGGGTCTCGATCAGATAGCGATACTTGTTGTACTCGATGTCAAAGTCATCGAACATAGTCGTCTGGCCCCCGCGATCGGCGCCGATATTGTAATCGCGAAGATTGACGATAATGGCATGCACCTTGTGGGTCTTACCATCGGCATCAGTCCGAACGATGTCCTTCATGGGAGGAACATCGACGATGTTGGCTACGCCCAGAGCAGAGGCGATCTCGGACACATTGGCATACATCCGACGACCGTTATTATCGCGAGCAACGCGCAGAGTAGCCAGGATCTGAGGAGACATGAACGCGATGGGGCTACCAGTACCCTTGTAGTCGACCATAGCCTTGACAGCTGCGTCGATGAACGCGTTCGCCTTGGCCGTGTCGGTGGTGGCGCCAGTCAGATCGATCGTGGTCTTCAGAGAATAGAAGTCGGCGTCGTTCAGAATGGAACGAATGTGAGTTTCATTGATCTTGCTCTCATCGGAACTCAGACGACCATCGCCGATCAGGATCGCACGGGAGAGCTCCTCCTGAAGCTTCATCCGCATCTCTTCCTTCAGCCAAGCGACGACATCGAAATCAGTGATGTCAACAACATCATCCCGATCGAGCTTCTGCAGTTTGTAGACAGTCTGAGGATCGGTGGTGCGCTTCATGAGGCTAAACTGCTCCTCAACCTTCTTCTTACCCTTGATATACCCTCGAGCCCGCGCCTCGTCCTTTGTAATGTCCGCAAACGCGGACTTCACACGAGAGAAGGGTGTTTTACGAGTCCCGTTCCACACCGTATCGACCCACGCCTCGGGCTTACCGATCCACTCGGGAGGATTGTTGAAAGACTTATAATCAGGAAACAGGGACTCGATATCGGTGATACCGTGCTGGATCGCCATCTCCTGAACAGCTTCCCTCAGAGAACCGCACCGCTTTGCCTCTTTAAAGATGTTCTCGATGTCATCATGGCTCAGAACATTCACATCCTTGCTTTTATCCTCAAACACATTGTAGGACATATTATTACCTCCTTCAAAATTTTCAGATTGCTCCACATCTTCCTCGTCGACGCCCGCATTCGCCAACGCCTCGCCGACCATTGCATAAAAAAGTGTCTTCTGATCCTCGTTCAGAGAGTCAAAAACCTCTTTAACAGTGGCGGCCTTATTGGTATCTCCATCATTCTCTTTCGGGTCGGCATGCTCGATAGATTTGTCCTTCGGATCGCCATCATATGTGTCGTCCTCAGACTCCCCATACTCGATGTTCCAACCGTTATAGATCACAACTTCGTCGTCGAGGTAGACCTCTTCGTCGTCGCTGTGGGAGATACATACGTTGTCGATCAGCGCGCCGGGATTAGCACCCGCGATCACGAGAGAAACCTCCCGAATATCGCCATGGGTCACATTGGTCCCCTGTTGAGCGATATGATTCGCATAGATCGACATCGCCTTCAGATCGCCGTGCCGAACGAGCTCCTTAGCCAGCTGAGCCTGCTCACTATTGTTCAGACTCACATAGCCATAAACGCCGTCCTGGCGATGCTCAAGACGAGCATTTCCGATGACATTCTTCGGATCGTCCCTCATGTGTTGCCACACAAAAGGAACAGTCATCCCATCGCAATGCCGAAAAGCATCGCGACGAATCAGTCGGCCATCACTACAACGAATATTCGCTTTCGTGACATAGCCACTGAAATCGTACTTTTCACCCATATCGTTTTAGCCTCCCATTTTGATTTTTACTTAAAAACAGTGTTGTTGGTTATAGTATCAACACCATTCTCAGTACTTTGTTGATTCGGATCCGTCGTGATTGGAACTTGGTCTTGATCCTGATTAATGTTCGCATTACGCAGTTGGTTCGCTCTCGGATCATCAACTGGGATGTAGCCGATGATGGCGCGGACCTCGTTCGACGAAAGAATCTCGTTACGAGTGAACTTATCAGCAATCTCCGCAATCTGGCTAACGGGAACCAAGCGAAACGGATCTCGGAAGAATCTGATCGCCTGCCCCTGTGTCTTCGCTGTCTTTGTGATAAACTTCACGTCGATCGCATCCACAATCGCAGATAGCATTGGTTCAATGGTTCTGTTATGGTAATTGAGCATAGTCTTCTCATCGGCAGTCCCATCAAACACACTCTTATCCATACCAAGCTCGGAGAACAACTGCTCGGTATTATACTTGATTTGCTCTAAGAGATTGTTCTCGATGGGTCGATTCAACTGCGTAACATGCTCTTCTGCCCCAATGTAAGCAACACCAAACTTTGAGCCTGTCAATTGCATCTCGATGTCTTTTAGTCGTTTTGCCGCTTGCTCGCGACGTAACTCAGATCGAATTGTGTAGGGCAGTTGGATAATGATATCAAATTTGTTCGCTCCGATCTGATTATCGACCTTATCGAGAAGATTCAACTTGCTGACAATACGGTGAACCGTGGAATTATATTCGTTCATGACTGCATAAAGCGGATTTTCCGCAATAGCGCAGTATTCTTTTGGGATCCAAATATCTTCGCGACGACCTGTCTTATCATTGTACAGATTGACTTGGATAGAATCTGGGGCCCATTGAACGATCTTCCCGCATCGAAGTGACGTCACTTCGGCCAACGGGCATATGGATGGCTCTTTTGGTAATTCGACTGGAACAATTGCCGCCGATCCTTCTTCGCAAAGTGTCCACACAACATCCTGAATGAATGCACGCCCGGTTTGATCTTTATTGGCTCGTCTTGTCAAACAATCGTTCAGATTCGAATTGATAATCGACTTGTAGCGACCGTTCTCGTCAAGTCGAACATGACGTACAGTGATGGCCGCGACATCAATGGCAATACGATTATAGATTGGTGTGATGATCGTCCTGACCGTACTGGGACGACTCAACGGACGATCTGGACGGTAGCTACTTGTCGCGCCGAACCAATCAGATCGACTCCAACGATCGTAGTCGCGACCTGTGAATGCGCTCCAGGCGTGCTGCAGACGTTCTGAAAGACTCATAGATAACCTCCTTCCTACAGAATTTCCACCATTTTGATTTTTAACGACGGCGACTCTTATTCTGGTAATAGGAGCTGAGTTGCCTCATATCAAGATCAGTCCCGACATTCTTCATCAAAGAATCAATTGTCATGTCAACATACTTTTTACCAAGATTACCATTCTTTTTATTGAGGGTGTTGACTGCTTTCTTACCGAGAACCTGCTCCATGGAATCATACCACTTCTTCGCCTTCATGGCCTTGCGTTGAACCTTAACATGTGCCCGATTCAACGCATCGATACTAGCAGCAGCCTTGCGAGCTTTGCGCTTCTTAAAGAGAATAGCAGAATCGGCCTTCTGGCGTTTCTTGAGAGATTTTTGAGCAACCTTTTCAATACCGCCCTCCGCTACTCGAACCCGCCGATCAAGTTTAGTCAATTTTTTGTTCGCTCTCTGTGCAGCGCGTTCTGGATTTTTTCGTACGCCCCACTTCATTCCGAGAACACCGTAATGTTCCAGATCATCATCACGATGATCCTCGATAAACACACTCATTCGAACTCCTCCTTATTTAGTTTCCACGCCACGTATGCATCCATCATAGCGGAAACGTTATCGATTTTTTCTTCATAGCGTTTCTTGAGTAATTTGCGGTTGCCGTTGGTGTCTTCCAAAACAATACAATTACCCATAGCGAAAGACATAAGTTGCTGATCGAACAGAAGCTTCCTGTCCTCCGATAAATCTTTCAATTCACCGAGGGGAACTGATTCGGTCTTGCTTCCTTGGATCACTTTCTCAACTCCATAGGAACCGTTCTCTCGGCACCAACGTTCAATGAAATCCTTTGCGTTATAAGGGTCATAGCCAACTGCTCGAACATCATACTGCGATTCGTCGATAAACCGATCCAGATCATCATAGATAGCCATCATGTCAAGAATTGTTCCGTCCATAACATAAAGGCTACCTTCTTCGATAAACGTATCGTACTTCTCTCTCATCGCACGAGGCAATTTAGATAGTGTTCGAGAGGAAATATACGCTCGAACTTTGATTCCGAAATCGCCATTGGACACTGGGAACCAAAATGTAAATGCGCAGAAATCATCTCCCTGGGAAAGATCGATTCCGAGCGAACAAGGCATTTGCCAGTATTCGCGTTTTCTATGTGGGATTGTTTCCTCATATGGGAAGAAATAAGTATAGCCCTCCATTGGGATTCCAAACCGTTTTGCTAAGATCTCGTTTCGTGTCGCTGGGGCTTTTTCTGCTCTCTCAACGGCAAGCTGATACGTCTCATAGGAAACGGTTTTGCCCAAGTTAGGGTTCGCCTTAATCCACATTGCGGGATCGTTAACTTCTTTAATGTCGTCAAGACGATAATACCAAATAGAGACATGAGGATTGATGTAGTTCCCTTTCAGAATATCCATCAATTCCATTTTGATTGTGTCTCCGCATCCGTTACGAACCGTACCTTCTGAACTCATCGCGATAATCAGGTAGTCGTCCATTTTGGAAGCGCCCTGCTCGATCGCTTCGATCGGGTCTTCACGAATGTCGCCAGAAAGCCACTCATCAACGGTGGAGACTCTTGGTCGAAGACCCTGCAATTTATCAATTGCCATCGGTCGAACCTCGAGAATAGATCCGGTGATAAAATTCTCGATTCCTTTCTTAGTAGAAGCCAATTTTATTCGATTCGCTCGATTGCCGGTCGTGTTCTGAAGACTACCAGCAGTTAAAAACTTGAAGAACGGCCCTCGAGAACGTACGATCGACGTTCGAATCGGCGACATAACTTCGTCAGCTTGGGCCATGGTCGGAGCCACTGTAATTTGTTTGGTAGTTGTCGAATCGACGTTCAGAAAATAGTTTTGAATAGTAGAACCATAGATTGACTTTGCTCCGCCTCGAGCGATAATGAGATATTGCTTTGTGGTCAGACGTTTCTTAATTCGTTTGGTCACATATCGACCGCCGTGGTGATCTGAAGAAGGCTCATACACGCTTCGTTCCACAAAGTAATACCAGCCAAATATCTGTTCTGCCCACAACTTAAACGTATCCAAAAGGATCATATCGGAACCATCAGTCAATGTCAATTCGTTTTCGCAAAACCGGATATAACACTCCGTAGGCTCGGGGTCATAATAGACACCTGGATGAGCGATCAGATTGTCGATCCGGTTCATCTCCATCTCGATTTCACGATTGACTGGGATCTCTCCCCGTAGGACAGCATCTCTAAATTGGCCGTAATACTTGGGGACCGCGGTATTGGACAAACCCATTCGAGAAATCACCTACTTCTCGACGATCAATGTCATCCCGTACTTAAACGCAAACAAATATAAATCTTTCAGAATATGATCGTCGGCCCAGTCCTTAGGGAACCATGCCGCTTGGCAAACACTCATCAAGATGAGCGACGTGCCGAGCATAAATTGGGAAATATTGGCATCGGTCGCCAAACGAATGCTATTACGAAGACCTCTTGCAAAATTATCAGGGTTGTCGTAAATGGTATAGCCTCTGGACTCGATCAGGTCCTGAGCAGCATTCCTTCGCTCCATCGACATCCCATCGGTCGGTTCAAAAAGAATTGCGTAATGATTGTTAGACTCTTCCATTGTGTTTTTTCACCACCATTTTGATTTATTTCTTCTTGTCCTTATCCTTCTTCGAACCTGGGGCCTCAATGTAGGTCCAAGGTTTCTCAGTCAGATTGAACGAGTTAGCAACGCGCGCCGCTTGGTTATAGAGATTAATCGCGTTGATGCTGTAATTCACCATAGACTTGATCTGCTCTTCGCCTGCTTTTCTTCTGGCGGCAGATAGATCTGACAGTTTCTTTTCCCATTCGAATGTTCGGATAGCAGCGTTAATTTCGTCCTGTGTAAACTCTCGCCGATGTTTGTAAAGCTTCGATGGATTACGCAGAATCTCCTCTCGACGTTTCGCCGCTGCTTGGGCTTTCCGTTCGGCGGAGCGCTTTTCTGCTTCTTGCTTTTTTATCTCCTTTGCTTTCTGTTTCTTTGCAAGTTCGGTCATGCGAGCTTTGGACTTTGAAGAAGTGGACTGTTTTCTACCAGAAGATCCGGAAGACTTTTTGTCTTTGCTGCCATAGATACTTTGGTACCACTTCATGCCTTTTCTGCCATAATGTTCAACATCTTCGGCAACAGGGAGCTCGTTGAAATATTCCAAAGTTCATTCACCTCCATTCGACAATTCTTCTTATGTCAAGCTCATTCTCCAGACCAGTAATCGCTTCGATCGGATGCTGATCGGGAAGATCACGATTGATAAGCTTAGAGTAATCGGATGTGCCCTCGATAGGTTCGGAGGGGTTTCTAGTATCAGTTTCCGTCTCGGCTTGGATTGTTAATCTCCACTCGAATTCTGAAATTTGCTGTTTAATCGCATCCAAAAGCGAACTGGACGCTGGGGGATCGAAAAGAAGTTTAGCTCGTAAATAGACATAAGACTTCGCTAAAGAAATTTGCTTAGCATCGCCAAAAAAGTCAGACCATGTTTCGTCTGGGCCAGAAATAGAGTATTCGTAAGTTGGGCCTACGCCGAGTTGTCTCAACACCGTAAACGAACTGTTGATCGCGACGATGAGATCCAGATCAAACGCTCCGTAATCTTTATCGAGGCCGATTAATTTTTTGATGGTATTCAGAATGCTAAGAGATTCTTCACCCATTTCGTCACCTCCATGGACAAGTGTCATTTGGTCGGCGAGGAATATAATCTTTTACAAGACCTTCCTCGTTCCCGTAGTGAAGCGCATTATGCGTTCGATGAGAAACACAAATCAAGTACTCGGGGTTCGTCAGGAACTCTGTCATATCCCGAAAATCATCCATTTTGATTGGATTCATATGATGAATCAGGATTGTCCCCGAGACGGGACGGTCTAGGATGCCTAAATCACACCCATTATCTCGAAGAATTACTTGGTTTCGAATCCGCCGCCATTCAACAGATCGATAAAACCTTTGGTTTGCGAAGCGATGCCCGCCAAATGTCGTGTCGCCGACTACCCCCTCCAAAGACAAATATCGAAACCGATCTTCGAATGTCGGAAGCATAAGTAGTTCCGAGTAAGTCCTATTCCTCATCGTTGCCTCCGGACGAATAAGACTTGTAAGCCTCCATCGCCTCAGAATATAGTTGACTGATCTCCTTCATGTTTTCAAGAGATTCGATCTTTGCTCGAAGATGGTCATTCTCGGCCTTCAATCGTTCTCTCTCTAGCTTCTCTCGTTGAGAACCCATTTTGAGAAAGTGAGTCGTTACCATAGCCGACGCAGTTCCCTCAGCAAATTGTTGTTCCGCAAGATCATACGCCATGTTGATTAATTGATTTTCTCGAGCTTCTGGAGTGCGGGCACGCCGTCTTGGCATACTAGTCACCTCCTCGAATTTCATCGGCCAGACACATCACATGATTTACGTACGCCCAACTATGATTGTAGACATAGAGAGCATCTCGATAATTACCATACTTTTGATAAGACTCATTTAGTAAATCCATAGCGACTAGAATATTCGTGTATGGATCCCATAAATCGTGCAACCCGTACTTTTCGGCTCGATGAATATGCCATTTCGGGATAACCTGCATCAAACCGATCGCTCCCGACGAATTACCAACATTTGGATTGTAATTTGACTCGATTTCCATGACGGCCTGGACAATAGCGGTGTCTAGGGAAGGATAGTATGTCTCGGCGATGTAATCCACCATGCTGAGGTAAAGTTCTTTCCCCTCAAGAGGCTTGTTCTGCTCTTCATAAATGATCTGAAGTTCATCAATTAAACCATCGACCGTATCTCTCAAAGTTTCCCCATCGAAC
>NFYY01000685.1_pt1 | contig 15277 bp, 30 predicted proteins | sample 1092491 | NCBI WGS metagenome assembly NFYY01 (sample SAMN03609884, study PRJNA323583) | gut metagenome | isolation source: feces | host: Rattus norvegicus | place: Denmark: GeoCenter | collected 2013 | reverse complement strand
CTGGTTGGCCTCCGATTCATGTTAAGATTAGGAGGTTGGCTACTAGGATTCAGTAAAGGATTTGGGTGATTGGGCGGAATGTTAAGCTGCGTTGTTTTGAAGTATGCAGGAATGGTAGGAAGGCTAAGATTAGGATTGATAAGATTAGGGCTACGACTCCTCCTAGTTTGTTGGGAATGGAGCGTAGAATAGCGTAGGCAAAGAGAAAATATCATTCTGGTTTGATGTGGGGTGGGGTGTTGAGGGGGTTAGCGGGTGTATAATTGTCTGGGTCTCCTAGTAGGTTTGGGAAGAATAGTACTAGGGTTATTAGGAATAATAGTAATATAAATACACCTAGGAGGTCTTTAATTGTATAATATGGATGGAATGGGATTTTGTCTGCGTCGGAGTTTAATCCTGTGGGGTTATTTGATCCTGTTTCGTGGAGGAAAAGAAGATGTACAATTGCAAGGGCGGCGATAATGAATGGGAGGATGAAGTGGAATGCGAAGAAGCGTGTTAGGGTTGCTTTGTCTACTGAGAAGCCTCCTCAGATTCATTCGACTAGGGTAGTCCCAATGTAAGGGATAGCAGATAATAGGTTTGTAATTACTGTAGCTCCTCAGAATGATATTTGTCCTCATGGGAGTACATAGCCCATGAATGCAGTTGCTATGACTGCAAATAGTAGAATGATCCCAATGTTTCAGGTTTCTAGGAAAGTGTAGGATCCATAGTATAGTCCTCGTCCCACATGGAGGAATAGGCAGATGAAAAATATTGAGGCGCCGTTGGCGTGTAGGTATCGGATTAGTCAGCCGTAGTTTACGTCTCGGCAGATGTGGGTGACTGATGAAAATGCTGTTATGGTATCAGACGTGTAGTGTATTGCTAGGAATAAGCCTGTGAGGATTTGTACTATGAGGCATACTCCTAGTAGAGAACCGAAGTTTCATCATGATGAGATGTTAGATGGGGCGGGGAGGTCGATAAAGGAGTGGTTGATGATTTTGAATAGGGGGTGAGATTTTCGGATGTTTGTCATTAGATGTTTCTATAGTTGAATTACAACGATGATTTTTCATGTCATTAGTCACAGTTAAATGCTGTGTAGAAATAATGACAAATTATATGTTTATTTTAAGTTTACTGTTTTTGACTGGTTGTCTAGGGTTGGCGTTGAAGCCTTCACCTATTTATGGTGGGCTTGGATTGATTGTTAGTGGATGTATTGGGTGCTTAATAGTTTTAGGGTTTGGGGGTTCGTTTTTAGGTTTAATAGTATTTTTAATTTATTTGGGGGGGATGTTGGTTGTATTTGGGTATACAACTGCTATGGCTACTGAGGAGTACCCGGAGACTTGAGGGTCTAATTGGTTTATTTTTAGTTTTTTTGTTTTAGGGCTTTTTATGGAGTTGGTAGTGTTCTACTTGTTTAGTTTGAATAATAAGGTGGAGTTAGTTGATTTTGATAGTCTAGGCGATTGATTAATGTATGAGATTGATGATGTTGGGGTTATGTTGGAGGGGGGGATTGGGGTTGCGGCTATTTATAGTTGTGCTACTTGAATGATAGTGGTGGCTGGGTGGTCATTGTTTGCGGGGATTTTTATTATTATTGAAATCACTCGGGATTAAGTGTGTGTAAGATAAAAATTAGTGAAATAGTGATGAGAAATGATAGGAAATATAGTTTGATTAGCCCTTTTTGGTTGGATATTATTTTAGATAGTTGGGTTTGGGTGATTGAGGTTGATTTTGGGATTGTCTTTTCTAGTCAGATTAGGTCTAGTAGGTTTAAGGATAATTTGTAGCTAGAATTTAGAGTTTTTTGAGGAATAATTCGGTGTATAATTGGTGGGTAGTAGCCTAGGGAGGTTGAGAATGATGATAGTTTGGTGGGTTTGCTTATTGATAGATTTAGTGTTAAATTGTTAAGTTCTAGGGCAATGGCAAATCCTAGGATTGTAATGAGTAGGGCTGTTATTTTTAAATGTCAGGGTATTGTGAGAATTTGAATGTTAGTTGGAGGAATATTTAGTGAGATAAGGAAGCCTGCTAGGATGCTTCCTAATGCTAGGCGTTTGATTGGATTAATGAGGTTTGGGTTGTTTTCATTAATAGTAATTAGTGGGGAGTATCGTGGTTTTGTCATGGTGACGAAGTAGATGATGCGTATACTGTACACAGCAGTTATGGATGTGGCGATTAAAGTGATTATTAGGGCTCAGGCGTTGGTGTTACACGTGTTGATGGCTTCGATGATGAGATCTTTTGAATAGAATCCTGTGAGGAAAGGTATTCCGGTAAGGGCTAGGCTCCCGATAATGAGACAAGATGATGTGAATGGTATTGCTTTTATTATATTGCCTATTTTTCGAATGTCTTGTTCATCGTTGAGGCTATGGATGATTGATCCGGAGCATATGAATAATATGGCTTTGAAGAATGCATGGGTGCAAATGTGGAGGAAAGCAAGGTAGGGTTGGTTAATCCCTAATGTGACTATTATAAGGCCTAGTTGGCTGGATGTTGAGAAAGCTACAATTTTTTTGATGTCGTTTTGGGTGAGAGCACAGATTGCTGTGAATAATGTGGTGATTGCACCAAGACATAGTATGGCTGTTATAATAGTACTATTGTTTGAGGTTAGGGGGTGGAATCGGATTATTAGGAAGATCCCTGCCACAACTATTGTGCTTGAGTGTAGTAGGGCAGAGACGGGAGTTGGGCCTTCTATAGCTGATGGGAGTCATGGATGAAGTCCGAATTGGGCGGATTTTCCTGTGGCTGCAATTAGTAGTCCTGTGAGAGGGACTAGATTGTTGGTATTGGTTAAGAAAATTTGTTGGAGTTCTCAGGAGTTTATGTTTAGGCAGAATCAGGTTATAGCTAGGATGAAACCAATGTCTCCGACTCGGTTGTAGAGGATTGCTTGGAGGGCCGCTGTGTTGGCGTCTGCACGGCCATATCATCATCCGATTAATAAGAAGGATATAATTCCTACTCCTTCTCATCCAATAAAGAGTTGGAATAGATTGTTAGCTGAGGTTAGAATTAGTATAGTAATTAGGAATATTATTAAGTACTTAATGAATCGGTTAATGTGGGGATCAGAGTGTATATATCATGAAGAGAATTGTATGATTGATCATGTTACGAATAGGGCTACTGATAGGAATAGGATTGAGAAATAGTCAATTTTGAAACTTATAGTAAGTTTAATAGAATTAATAGTTAGTCAATGTCAGTTAGTAATTATATATTCTGTGTTGTGGTGGAAGAATAGTAGTAAAGGTAAGAGGCTAAGGAGGAATGAGAATTTAATTGATGAAGTAGCATATGACGGAAAGTCAATAAGTTTTGGTAGGTTGGTTATGGAAATGATGATTGGTGTTGTAAGTAAAATCAAGATTATGAGGATTGAGGATGTTATTATATTTATTACTTTTATTTGGAGTTGCACCAAGGTTTTTGGTTCCTAAGACCAATGGATTACTTCTATCCTATAAAAGTAAGAAAGCCATATGTTTTAGGTATGGGTGCATGAATTAGCAGTTCTTGCATACTTTCTTGGTAAATAAGGAATTTGATTTCCTGTTGTTAGATTCACAGTCTAATGTTTTTTGTAAACTATACCTACATATTGTTAGGCCTGTGATGAGTTTAGGGTTGATTGTTAATAGTATGAGGGGAATAATGTGTAGAGCTATGAGTGTTAATTCTCGTGTGTGGGAAGGTTGGAGGTTGTTTATGTGGCTGGTTAGTTTTCCTCGTTGGGTTGTGATAATTATATATATTGAGTAGATTCCTGTGATGACAATGTTAGTTGCTATAAGGATGATAGAGGGGTTCGATCAGGAAAATGTTGCTATAACAATGAATAACTCGCCTATGAGGTTAATTAGGGGTGGTAGTGCTAGGTTGGCTAAGCTTGCTAATAGTCATCATGTTGCTATCAATGGAAAGATTATTTGTAATCCTCGAGCTATAATTATAGTTCGGCTGTGAATTCGTTCGTAGTTGGTGTTTGCTAGGCAGAATAAGAGTGAGGAGGTTAAGCCGTGGGCGATTATTAGTATTGTAGCTCCCATGAAGCTTCATGGTGTCTGGATTATAATGGCTGTGATGACTAGGGCTATATGGCTTACTGATGAGTAAGCAATTAATGATTTTAGATCTGTTTGGCGTAGGCAGATTGAGCTAGTTATAATTATGCCTCATAATGAGAGGATGATGAATGGGTAGGCTAAAGATTTTGTTAGGGGGTCTAGAATGATGGAAACTCGTATTATCCCATAACCCCCTAGCTTTAGGAGAATTGCTGCTAAAATTATAGAGCCTGCAATTGGAGCTTCTACGTGGGCTTTTGGTAATCATAGATGGACTCCGTATAATGGTATTTTGATTATAAATGCTATTATACATGCTAGTCATAGAATGGTGTTGGATCATGTTGAGGGTAGGGGGTGTGTTGTGAGGGAGAGGATTAGGAAGTTGAGTGTTCCTATTGAGTTTTGGATTGAAATGAGGGCAATTAAGAGTGGGATGGAGCCAATTAGTGTATAAAATAGGAAATAAATTCCTGCATTTAAGCGTTCTGTTTGGTTGCCTCATCGTGTAATGATAATTAGTGTTGGGATTAGAGTGGCTTCGAACAGGATATAAAATAAAATTAGTTCTGTTGCGGAGAATGTTATGATGAGTAAAATTTGGAGGCTAATAAGTATTGAGATGTAAAGTTTTTGATGCATTATATTTTCTTTTTTTATGTGATTTTGGCTAGCGAGCATTATTAGTGGGAGGAGTCAAGTTGTTAGAATGATTAGTGGGGTGGATAATGGATCGGAGGAGAATATAACTGAGAAATTTAGGTAATTTTCGTCATTTTGTCATAGGAGTGATAAGCTTAATAGGCTCACTAGAAAGCTGTAGGAGGTGACATTGGTTCAGATTTTTTTGTTGGCTGAGAGTCATGTTAGTGGGAGGAGTATGATAGATGGGAAAATAATTTTTAACATTGTAGAAGGTTGAGGTTTTGTACGTAGTCTGTTCCGTAAGTATTTGAAATTTTTACTAGTAAGGCTAAACCTACTGCTGCTTCGCAGGCTGCAAAAACTAGAATGGTAATTGGGATGGTTATGGAGATTATGGAGTTGGAGTTTAATGTGGATGTTGAAGTTATGACAAATAGTGATAGTATTATTCCTTCTAGGCAGAGGAGAGTAGATATTAAGTGGGAGCGAAATATAAAAGTACCTAGTAGAGATAATGTAAAGGCTATAGTTAAATTTAGGAAAGCAGATGTCATTGTTGGTAATTATGATTATTATCATAATCTAATGAGTCGAAATCATTAATTTTATTTAAACTAATTACCAATTATTCTGTTCATTCTAGTCCTTTTTGTGTTCATTCGTAGCTTAGGCCAAGAGCTAAAATAGTGACTAGAATAAAGGCAGTTGCTATTATTGTAGTAGTATTGGTTGTTTGAATCGCTCATGGGAGGGGGAGTAGTAAGGCGATTTCTAGGTCGAATAGTAGAAATGTAATGGCTACTAAGAAAAATTTTATTGAAAAAGGAAGGCGTGCAGAACTTGTTGGGTCGAAGCCACATTCATATGGGTTTGCTTTTTCGGAGTATAAGTTTATTTGAGGCAATCAGAATGCAATTGAAATGAGGATAAAAGATAAGGTGATGTTAATTGTGATGATAATAAGTAGGTTAATTACTCTCTTCTGAGTTTTTTCAGAATTAACTGATTGGAAGTCAGTTGTATTGTTTATACTAAGGGAGTAGGATCCTCATCAATAGATAGAAACGTATAGGAATAGTCAAACTACATCTACGAAGTGTCAGTATCATGCTGCGGCTTCAAATCCGAAATGATGTTTTGATGTGAAGTGGAATTTTAGTTGTCGTAGTAGACAGACAATTAGGAAAGTTGAGCCAATAATTACGTGGAGGCCATGAAATCCCGTTGCTATGAAGAATGTTGAGCCGTAAATTCCGTCTGAGATAGAAAATGATGTTTCGAAATACTCTGAGGCTTGTAAGATAGTGAAATATAATCCTAAGAGAATGGTGATTAGTAGGGCTTGGTTTATATGGTTTCGGTTGCCTTCTATTAGGCTGTGATGGGCTCATGTAATTGAGACTCCTGATGCTAAGAGGACTGATGTATTTAGAAGGGGTACTTCTAGGGGATTTAAAGGGGTAATTCCTGTTGGGGGTCAGCAACCGCCTAGGTCGTGGGTAGGAACTAGGCTGGAATGATAAAATGCTCAGAAAAATCCGGCAAAGAAGAATACTTCGGAGACAATAAACAGGATTATTCCGTATCGGAGGCCTTTTTGTACAATAGGGGTGTGGTGGCCTTGGTATGTTCCTTCACGGATGATATCTCGTCATCATTGATATATAGTTAGGATGTTTGTCAGGAGGCCTAATGATAGGAGAATTGTGGAGTTGTAATGGAATCATATTACTAAGCCGGATGTAAGTAGAAGAGCTGATAGGGCTCCTGTTAGTGGTCATGGGCTTGGGTTTACTATATGGTATGCATGGGTTTGGTGGGTCATTATGTGTTATCATGTAGGTACAGGCTTACTAGAAGGGTGAATACATAGGCTTGAATTAAGGCTACGGCAAATTCAAGTACTGTAAGTAGAAGTAGAATAATAAATGTAATTGTAGCGGTTGGTGGGCTGATGTCTATAAGTACTAGAGTAGCTCCTCCGATTAGATGCATTAATAGATGGCCTGCTGTAATGTTTGCTGTTAGTCGTACTGCTAGTGCTATCGGTTGAATAAATAGGCTGATAGTTTCGATGATAATTAGTATGGGAATTAGGGAGATGGGGGTTCCTTGCGGTAAGAAGTGGGCTAAAGAATTTTTTAGTTTGTGTCGGAAGCCTAGAATTACGGCTCCTGCTCATAGGGGGATGGCTATGCTTAGGTTTATAGATAGCTGAGTGGTAGGGGTAAATGTATGGGGAAGAAGCCCTAGAAGGTTGGTTGAGCCAATAAATATAATTAGGGATACAATTATTAGGGCTCAGGTTCGTCCTTTTGGTGTGTGGATTAACATTATTTGTTTGATGATAAGTTTGATTAGTCAGTGTTGAAATGAGTGTAGTCGGTTGCTGATTAGGCGTTCTGATGATGGGAATAGAATTGATGGGAACATAATAATGGTTACAACAATTGGTAGACCTATTATTGTGGGGGTAATGAAAGAGGCAAATAGATTTTCGTTCATTTTGATTCTCAAGGGTTATTCGTTTTTTCTGTGGCTATAGTTTTGGGGGAGGGAGGTGCAGGAAAGGTTTGGGAAGAAATTTTTAATTGAAATAAAATAAATAGTGTGGCTATTGAGGAGATGATTGTAATAAATCATGTGGATGTGTCTAGTTGTGGCATGTCATTGTGGAGATTTGTTGTCTCTAACTTTAACTTAAAAGGTTAACGCTCTAAGCTTCGCAATGAGTTTAAATTATAGAAGCTGATCAGTTTTCGAAATATTTTAGAGGGACTATTTCTAGTACAATGGGTATGAAGCTGTGATTTGAGCCGCAAATTTCAGAGCATTGGCCATAGAATAGACCTGGTCGGTTTGATGTCACTGTAGCTTGGTTTAGGCGGCCGGGGATTGCGTCGGTTTTTAACCCTAGTGAAGGGACGGCTCATGAGTGCAGGACGTCTTCGGATGAGATTAGTATACGGATTGGAAGTTCTATTGGTAAGACTACCCGATTATCAACTTCTAATAGACGAAGTTCACCTGGTTTTAGGTCATTGGTTGGGATTATGTAGGAGTCAAAGCATAGGTCTTCATAGTCAGTATATTCATAGCTTCAGTATCATTGGTGTCCTATAGTCTTTACTGTTAGAACTGGGTTATTAATCTCGTCTATTATGTATAGAATTCGTAGGGAGGGAAGGGCAATTAGAATAAGAATGACAGCTGGGAGAATTGTTCAAATTGTTTCTACTTCTTGGGCGTCTATTGTGCTTGTGTGTGTTAGTTTTGTTGTTAGTATTAGTGAAATAATATAAAGTACTAGGGAGCTGATGAGGAATACAATTATTAGGGTGTGGTCATGAAAGTTTGTAAGTTCTTCTATGATAGGTGATGTGGCGTCTTGTAAGCCAAGTTGAAATGGGTAAGCCATGTAAGATATATAGATTTAAGTCTATAACTTAACCTTGACAAGGTTATGTAATTATTTTACTAATATCTCATTGAGAAAGACATAATGGTTATGAAATTGGCTTGAAACCAGTTGTAGGGGGTTCGAATCCTTCCTTTCTTATTTAACTTTTACATAGGAAGGTTCTTCGAATGTGTGGTAGGGTGGGGGGCATCCATGCAGTCATTCTAGGTTAGTTGAGGAGTAGGAAATTGAGAGTACTTCTCGTTTTGATGCGAAGGCTTCTCAAATCATGAAGATCATTACAAGGACGGCCGTAAGTGAGATGAATGAGCCTATAGAGGAGACTGTATTTCATGTGGTGTAAGCATCTGGATAATCAGAGTAACGACGAGGTATCCCTGCTAATCCTAGGAAGTGTTGAGGAAAGAATGTTATGTTTACACCTACAAATATAATGGCAAAGTGGGCTTTTGCTCATGTGTCATTTAGGGTATAGCCTGAGAATAGTGGGAATCAGTGGACGAAGCCAGCTATGATGGCGAATACTGCTCCTATAGATAAGACATAGTGGAAGTGAGCTACTACATAGTATGTATCATGAAGTACAATGTCAAGGGATGAGTTAGATAGTACGATCCCTGTTAGGCCCCCTACTGTGAATAAGAAGATAAACCCTAAGGCTCATAATATGGCGGGGGATCATTTGATATTTCCTCCATGTAGTGTAGCGAGTCAGCTGAATACTTTTACGCCTGTAGGAATTGCGATAATTATAGTGGCAGATGTAAAGTAGGCTCGGGTGTCTACATCTAGGCCTACTGTGAATATGTGATGTGCTCATACAATAAATCCTAGGAAGCCAATAGATATTATGGCTCATACCATACCTATATATCCGAAGGGTTCTTTTTTTCCAGAGTAATAGGTAACTACATGTGAAATAATTCCAAACCCTGGAAGAATTAAGATGTACACTTCTGGGTGGCCGAAGAATCAGAATAGGTGTTGATAAAGGATTGGGTCTCCACCTCCAGCGGGGTCGAAGAAAGTAGTATTTAGATTTCGGTCTGTAAGGAGTATAGTGATACCTGCTGCTAATACTGGCAGTGAGAGAAGTAGTAGGACGGCTGTAATTAGTACGGATCATACAAAGAGAGGTGTCTGATATTGGGTTATAGCAGGGGGTTTTATATTAATGATAGTGGTGATAAAGTTGATAGCTCCTAAGATAGAAGACACCCCGGCTAGGTGGAGGGAAAAAATAGTTAAATCTACGGATGCTCCAGCATGGGCTAGGTTTCCGGCTAAGGGGGGATATACTGTTCATCCTGTTCCAGCTCCAGCTTCTACTATGGAGGATGCTAAAAGGAGTAGAAATGATGGAGGAAGCAGTCAAAAGCTTATGTTATTTATTCGTGGGAATGCTATATCAGGGGCTCCAATTATTAGTGGTACAAGTCAGTTCCCGAAGCCTCCAATTATTATAGGTATTACTATAAAGAAAATTATTACGAATGCATGGGCTGTGACGATGACATTATAGATTTGGTCATCTCCTAGGAGTGCGCCTGGCTGTCCTAGTTCAGCTCGAATTAGAATACTTAAAGCTGTCCCTACTATTCCTGCTCAGGCTCCAAATAATAGGTAGAGGGTTCCGATATCTTTGTGGTTAGTTGAAAAGAGTCAACGGTTTACGAACATAGGTAAAATGGCTGAGTAAGCATTAGACTGTAAATCTAAAGACAGGGGTTGAGCCCCCTTTTTACCAAAAAAGCCTTAAGGTGATTATCATGTCGAATTGCAAATTCGAAGGTGTAGAGAATCTCCTCTACTAAGGCTTCTCCCGCCTCTTTTTCTGATAGGCGGGAGAAGTAGATTGAAGCCAGTAAGTAGGGTATTTAGCTGTTAACTAAATTTTCGTAGGTTTGAATCCTTCCAATCTAGTTGAGGATTTAGCTTAATTAAAGCAGTTGATTTGCATTTAACAGATGTAAGATATAGTCTTACAGTCCTTATCAGAAGTTAAACTTGTTTGTTTTCTAAGGGCTTTGAAGGCTCTTGGACTGTATATCCTAAACTTCTATGTGATTAGTTGGGAGGAAAGCGGTAGGGTAAGGGTACTTAATACTGTGAGGGTTGGGAGGATAAAATTATGTTTTGGGTTTTGGTGGTGGTGGGAGATTATTTTGGAGTTGTTGTTGGTTGGGAATATGGTGAGGGATATAGAGTAAATTAGTCGTGTATAGAAGAATAGGCTTAATAGGGCTATGATAGCTATTAGTGTTGATAGGGTTGAGCAGTTGTTTTTTAGAAGCTCGGAGATAATTGCTCATTTTGGTAAAAATCCTGTGAGAGGGGGGAGTCCTCCTAGTGATAGGAGGATGATGGATGTTATGGTTAGGATTATGGGAGTTTTATTTCATGCGAGTGAGAGTGTGTTGATTGTTGTTGCTGAGTTTGTTATGAGTGTGATGAATATTGGAACAGTAAGTAGGATGTAAATTGTTAAGTTTAGGAGGGTTAAGTTAGGGTTGTATGGAAGGATTGCTGTTATTCATCCTATGTGGGCAATTGATGAATATGCTATGATTTTTCGTGTTTGGGTCTGGTTAAGTCCTCCTCAGGCGCCAACAAAGACTGATGAAATTGCGAGAATGGTGGTGATAGTTGGGTTTAGGAGTTGATAAAATTGGTATAGAATTGATAGTGGAGCAATTTTTTGTCATGTTAGTAAGATTAATCCAATGTGTAGGGGAATTCCTTGGGTGACTTCGGGTAGTCAGTAGTGGAAGGGGGCTAGTCCAAGTTTTATGGCTAGTGAAATGAGTATTATGTTGAGTAGTATGTTATTGGTTTGTTGTTGGAGGGTTCATATTCCTGATTGTTTGTAGTTGAGGATGATGACTAGTAGGATAATTATTGAGGCTGTAGCTTGGGTTAGAAAATATTTTGTTGCTGCTTCAGTTGATCGTGGGCTTTTTTTGTTGGCTAGAAGTGGGATGATAGCTAAAAGGCTTATTTCCAATCCTACTCATATTAGGAGTAAGTTGGAGCTAGATATAGTGATTACAGGCCCTATGAGGATAGTAAAGTAAATAATGATTAGGGTGATTGGGTTTATTAGTACGGGAAGGGTTTAGACCAACATTTTCGGGGTATGGGCCCGATAGCTTAGTTAGCTGACCTTACTATGTAGGATAGGGTGTATTGGTAGCACGGAGAATTTTGAATTCTTAGGTGTAGGTTCAATTCCTATTGTCCTAGAAATAAGAGGATTTAAACCTCTATTATTTACTCTATCAAAGTAACTCTTTTGTCAGACATATTTCTATGTGTAGGGTGGAATTCCTGCTAGGAAAATTGGCAGGGAAATGTATCATATGCAGAATGCTAGTGTTAGTGGGAGGAAATTTTTTCATAGGAGGTGCATTAGTTGGTCATATCGAAAACGGGGGTAGGATGCTCGGATTCATAGGAAAGTTGTGGATAGAAGTAGTGTTTCTGTTATGAAGCTGGTTGAGTATAATTCAGGGTAATTGATGTGATATAAGGGGCCTAGGAATACAATTGATGTTAGGGCGTTTATTAGGATAATATTGGTGTACTCGGCTATGAAGAATAGGGCGAATGGTCCTGCGGCGTATTCGACGTTAAAGCCTGAGACTAATTCTGATTCTCCTTCTGTTAAGTCGAAGGGAGCTCGATTTGTTTCTGCTAGGGTTGAAATGTATCATATTATGGCTATTGGTCAGGCGGGGATTAATAGTCAGATATGTTCTTGTGTAGTGATAAGTATTTGTAGGGAGAAGGAGCCGCTTATTAGGAGGACGGATAAGAGGATAATGGCTATTGTGACTTCGTAAGAGATGGTTTGGGCAACGGCTCGTAGGGCTCCGAATAGGGAGTATTTTGAATTTGATGCTCATCCTGATCATAGAATGGAGTAGACTGAAAGACTTGATGTGGCTAGAATAAATAGTATGCCTAGGTTGAGGTTGATAAGGGGGTGAGGTATTGGTAAGGGGATTCATAGGCTTAGAGCTAGTGTAAGGGAGAGGGTTGGGGCGATAATAAATAGTGATATTGAGGTGGTTAGGGGGCGTATGGGTTCTTTTATGAATAGTTTTATGGCATCTGCAAATGATTGTAGAATACCATATGGGCCTACGATGTTGGGGCCTTTGCGTAGTTGTATGTAGCCTAGGATTTTCCGTTCTACTAGGGTGAGGAAGGCCATGGCAATTAAGATTGGGATTAGGAGTGTTAGGATATTAATAAAGTACACTATTAGGGAGAGGATTTGAACCTCTGGGAACAAGGTTTTAAGTCTTACGCAATTACCTGGCTCTGCCACCCTAATAACCTGGGCTAGGTTTAATTTATTGTACATATATACTTTATTGAGATTTTTTTCATAAATTGGTTGGGAGCACTTATGGTAAGGAGGCTCCATTTCTCTTGTCCTTTCGTACTGGGAGAAATTGTAAATAGATAGAAACCGACCTGGATTGCTCCGGTCTGAACTCAGATCACGTAGGACTTTAATCGTTGAACAAACGAACCATTAATAGCTTCTGCACCATTGGGATGTCCTGATCCAACATCGAGGTCGTAAACCCTAATTGTCGATATGAACTCTTAAATAGGATTGCGCTGTTATCCCTAGGGTAACTTGGTCCGTTGATCAATAATTGGGTCAATAAGATATTAGTATTACTTTGACTTGTGAGTCTAGGTTAAAATCATTCGGAGGATTTTTTATTCTCCGAGGTCACCCCAACCGAAATTTTTTAGTTCATATTTATTTTGTTTTAGCCCATTAGGTTGTTTTTATATAAGTTGAACTAGTAAATTGAAGCTCCATAGGGTCTTCTCGTCTTATTGGGAGATTCCAGCCTCTTCACTGGAAGGTCAATTTCACTGATTGAAAGTAAGAGACAGTTGAACCCTCGTTTAGCCATTCATTCTAGTCCCTAATTAAGGAACAAGTGATTATGCTACCTTTGCACGGTCAGGATACCGCGGCCGTTTAACTTTAGTCACTGGGCAGGCAATGCCTCTAATACTTGTTATGCTAGAGGTGATGTTTTTGGTAAACAGGCGGGGTTCGTGTTTGCCGAGTTCCTTTTACCTTTTTTAATCTTTCCTTAAAGCACGCCTGTGTTGGGCTAACGAGTTAGGGATAGGTAATTTTATTGTTGGGTTAGTACCTATGATTCGATAATTGACAATGGTTATCCGGGTTGTCATACACTTGTGCTAGGAGAATTGGTTCTTGTTACTCATATTAACAGTATTTCATCTATGGATCTATAGATTAGCCCAATTTGTGATATAGGAATTTATTGAGGTTTGTGGAATTAGTGTGTGTAAGTATGTATGTTGAGCTTGAACGCTTTCTTTATTGATGGCTGCTTTTAAGCCTACAATGGTTAAGTGATTGTAGTTGTTTATTCACTATTTAAGGTTTTTTCCTTTTCCTAAAGAGCTGTCCCTCTTTTGGCTATATTTTAAGTTTACATTTTGATTTGTTGTTCTGATGGTAAGCTTAAAGTTGAACTGAAATTCTTTTTTGGGCAACCAGCTATCACCAAGCTCGATAGGCTTTTCACCTCTACCTAAAAATCTTCCCACTATTTTGCTACATAGACGGGTTGATTCATGAAATTGTTTTTAGGTAGCTCGTTTGGTTTCGGGGTTCTTAGCTTAAATTCTTTTTGTTAAGGATTTTCTAGTTAATTCATTATGCAAAAGGTACAAGGTTTAATCTTTGCTTATTTTTACTTTAAATTAGTCTTTCACCATTCCCTTGCGGTACTTTCTCTATAGCTCCTGGTAAGTAAATTTCTTTCTCCAATACTTTTTGAGTTAAATGTTTTAGTTTATGTGGGGGGTTTAGTTATGTTGGTTGGTTGTAGGGCTAGGATTAGTTCAAAGTGTTCATTTTTATGAATTCTTCTGGGTGTAGGCCAGATGCTTTGTGATTAAGCTACACTGTGATTATTCCAAGCACACTTTCCAGTATGCTTACCTTGTTACGACTTATCTCCTCTCATAAATTTGTTAGTGAAATTATGTATATATGAATGCCAATCTAATTTGAGGAGGGTGACGGGCGGTGTGTGCGTACTTCATTGCTCTATTCAATTAAGCTCTCTATTCTTAATTTACTACTAAATCCTCCTTTGTCCTTTAGTTTCATAAAGGGTTTCGTAATGTTCTCTGGGAAAAGAAAATGTAGCCCATTTCTTTCCGCTTCATTGGCTACACCTTGACCTAACGTTTTTATGTTTGTTCTTGTGCTTACTTTAGTGCCTTTTTAGGGTTTGCTGAAGATGGCGGTATATAGGCTGAATTAGCGAGAAGGGGTAAGGTATAACGGGGTTTATCGATTATAGAACAGGCTCCTCTAGATGGATATAAAGTACCGCCAAGTCCTTTGAGTTTTAAGCTGTAGCTAGTAGTTCTCTGGCAAATAATTTTGTAGGTTTAATTATTAAGGTTTAGGGCTAAGCATAGTGGGGTATCTAATCCCAGTTTGGGTCTTAGCTATCGTGCATTATATAAATGATTAGAATTACTTTCGTTATTGGGCTTAGGTCCTAACAATGAATTTTCACATATAAGTTGGATTTTAATTCTATTATGAGATTTATAGTTGGCACGTTTTACGCCGAAAATAATTAGTTTGGGTTAATCGTATGACCGCGGTGGCTGGCACGAAATTTACCAACCCTGAGAGGTATAGCTTAGTCAAACTTTCGTTCATTGCTTAATATTTATCACTGCTGAGTCCCGTGGGGGTGTGGCTAGGCAAGGCGTCTTGAGCTATATTATGTGCTTGATGCCCTCTCCTTAAGTTTTAGGCAAATGTTTAAGGGATTTTACACCGGTTTATGGATGTTTGCATGTGTAATCTTACCTCCAATTAATTATAAGGCCAGGACCAAACCTTTGTGTTTATGGGATTTTTGAATCCATCTAAGCATTTTCAGTGCTTTGCTTTATTATAAGCTACATTAACTTTGGTGTATGTGGAATTTTCTGAGGGTAGGCAAGTAAAGAGGGTTTAGTTAGAAGGAAAGATTTTGTGTCGGGAAATTTTACCAATGCTAAGATTTAAGTTAAAATTTTGTGG
>NFYY01002037.1_pt1 | contig 15299 bp, 11 predicted proteins | sample 1092491 | NCBI WGS metagenome assembly NFYY01 (sample SAMN03609884, study PRJNA323583) | gut metagenome | isolation source: feces | host: Rattus norvegicus | place: Denmark: GeoCenter | collected 2013 | reverse complement strand
TGTGACTCTCATTGCCATCACCGCCAACAGTATTCACAACAAAATCAATGTACTTGTCACCAACGGCAGCACCAGTGTAAGGATCATCGGCAGTAGCAACCACCTTAATATCAGCAGACTTCACCAGATAATCCTTCGGAATGTTAATATCAGCACCAACCACAGTGCCATCCACTGTCACCTGATAAGAGGCAATATAACCAGCATTAGCAGTAGCCTTCTTTACCACATCAACAGTGTGATCCTTAACATACAGGCCATCAGCCTTCTTCTGCAAGCCGTTATCAGCGTCAGCAGACACGTTCACACCGATTGTCTTAGCGGTTGCATCAACGGTCACAGCACCATCAGCAGCAGTATAAGTAGTATCGGCAGTAGTAATCCGCACAACCTCAGTGTAAGCGGCATCAGCCAAACCCTTTGCGGACAGAATCAGAATGTGAGGATCGGTAGCATCCTGCTCCAACTTGTACTGAGTATCGGTATCCTGCACCTTACCAGAAATGTAAGTATCCAGATTCTTAATCTCGTTAGCAGCATACTCAGGCTTAGTAGCAGCCTTCGCCCAATCAGGCACATCGCCAGCCAAAGCGGTAATATAAGGCAGATCGTTAAAAGCAGTAGTACCATCACCCAGCTTCAGCAAAGTAGCAGCCTTAGTACCAGTATCGGTATCAGCAGGAACCAGCACAACGATAGGCTCATTCACGCCATAAACCTTATTAGCGGCCTCCAAATTAGCCAGAGTGTCACCACGAAGTTTGTACTGAACATTAATAGTCTTGTTAGCCATAATCAATTACCTCCTAATATTTTTTAAATATCACCGTCAAGAATGATGTAATCACCATCATCTTGCTCTAATTTGTTTACATTCAGCGAATTGACCTCCATTGTGCCATCATCACTGATAGAAACCATGTTTTCGGAATTACTGGATTTAACTGCGCCAGCAGTAGTCTCATCACCAATAGGAACGTCAGCAGCGACACCCTCTTTGATTGATTGATCTACTTCCGCAAATTTATCCTGAACCTTTTTAAAGTTGTCATTAATCTTTCGAGCAACTTCAGCACCAGAGTCCGAATTAGCCTGTGTAGTGCCAGCCCTCAACAACTCATAAACAAAATTCATTCAATCAGTCACCGCCTCCCTTTTAAGCATACAGAATATAATCTGAACGTAATTCAGCGGTATTAAAAAGAAAGCCTTTATAATCCTCTGGCTGTCCTACAGGTGCAAAACAACTACCGATATTAGTAGGATCGTCACCACCCGGATCATACGGAGGACTATGGACAGGATAGAATACACCCCAATAAAATCCATAAGCCATAGACATATTGCATCACCGCCTTAATAGATAAAACAGATAATACAATCGTTTACTGGCGTTTTGAATTTTACATCTCGAATTTCAGCAGTATTTGTGCCGCCAAGTGCAATACTTGAGAAATTGCCTAATCCGTCAGTTGTAAATTCAAATCCATCCATAAGAAATTCTGTATAAGCCGCTGTTTTAATGGTGATGTGATATAACTTGTCTGCAAGTGAACTTGGCTCAACCTTTTTAACTTCTGCCAAACAACGTTCAACGACATTTTCATTTGCAGCAAAGTTGGCGTGTAATAATCCACCTTGTTTTCTTACCATTATTTCACCACCTTTTATAAATAGAGTTCTTTATGTTATTCTGCGAGTATCACATAATCAACTTCATTCAAAGTCATGTCATCAAAATCGCTCAAAGTAAGATCATCCATTTCTGATAACAAACGATAACGCTTTAATCCTGCACTCGCTTCGCATGATATAGTCATATCAACAGTTGTGGGTTGAACAAACTGAATTATTGTTTCTACAATTTCAGAGAATACATTAAGAATATCCTCCATTCCAGCGGCCTTTGTCATTTCCAAAACATCACTTACATTTGCGCTTAATGTCATCTTCAAATCCAAATCATGTAAAACCTTTTTTAAAACATATTCATCTAAAGGTTGAGCATAAAGGTTTGTTATAGCATTGCCACCAATCGTAAGCAAATAAAAAATATCAGTAGGCGCAACATCCAGAAACATAGATAATTCTTCAACATCAATATCCTTTTGACTTGAAAAATCAACATCAGCAGATAAAACAAACTGATTTTCAAATTTCTCAAGACTGTACTTTAATGTTTGCAGATCATTTATAAGCATTTCCATATTAAACTCAACTCTGCCGAAAGAATGAGCAATATAGTAATCCAAAGGCGAAACTGAAATCTCCAGAACAGAATCACTACTAATAAAACTTTTTTCCAGAATATCCATTTCATCAGCAGATAAAACCATTTCCGTTTCACCTTCAGCTAATACTTGATGAAGTAAATCTGCGCTTGCATCCAAGTACATATCGCTATTGATTTTCTCATAAACATATTCCAAGAAATCTTCAAGTCTGGTATCAAGAATCATTTCAGATTCAACTTTTAACGCTTTCCGAATTTCAAGTTCATCCATAGTAGAAAAAAGTGTCAACCAGTCATACATAGCGAAAGAATCACGTTGAACCAACTGCGTGATAATAACATCAATTTCGGTGAGCCGCCGTTTCAAATAAACGTCATATGTATACAATTTTCTCACCTACTTTCTTCATGTTGATTACGCTGGATTTGCCAAAGTCAATTTCAAGCTACCTGTCTTAACCATAACAATGGTTGCGGTTTCGACACTTCGAGATTGTGATAACACATTAAACATAAGCAAGTTTCCATTTGTCGGAGCATCGTACAGAACAAAGTGTGTCACTGTACCCCAACTTGCAGAACTCTCAGGAAAAGAAATCTCAGATTCATTTGAAATTACACCATTTGAAGGCTCACCTAAATTTGTCAACTCAACTCGTTCATAGCCAGCAGATGTAAGAGGCTCAGAAACACCAGAGCCATCAACCGCAGGAGCAGTAGAACTTAGGCCAAGATAGACTTTGTTAGGCAATGTAGGATTCTCTTTTGTTTTAAAGACGTTTCCCATAATACAGTTCAAGAAATATGTAGAAGTCATTAATCTTTCACCCTCACTTTCTAAATAATATTGTTATCTCAAAAAACTTTCATTGATATTGTGAGTGATAAGTAAAATCCCTTGATTGGGGATTTCTGCTTCACCATCAACATCTTTGATAGTGATTTGATAAATGTACTTTCCGTACAACCCCAAAGTCTCTTTTGGTAATAAATCAACAGAGGCAATATTCTTTGCTCCAGTTTCATCATCACCAACACTAAATGTAAGTGACTTTGTAATTAACGGATCACCAGTCTTGTCAGAGTAGTCCACAACAGAAAAATCACCAATACAACCATCTGCGTTAAATGGGACTTTATTGACAGTCCAAAGCCTCCAGCGGAGGGTTAGCGACTGGCCTGAAACAAACACCACCTCTGGTAGCGTATAAATATCATGTCTCATAACTTTTACCCTCCATAATTTACAGGAAACTCGCACGTAAAATCTAAAATGCAATTTCCCTTTACCTCTAATTTGTTCATACCCTTTTTTAATGGCAACCAATTAAAATTGAAATACTTATACAAATTTGAATAGCTGCTATCCGAAGATTCAATCTTACCGAGTTCCCCATCAACTGAAATCGTCAAAAAGTAATTTTGTGGCAGACCTGTAAATTTCATTTCCTCATTATTACACGATTTATTTACAATAGAGATTGTATTACTGCCATTAAGCTGAATCTTTAATTTTGGATAATATAAGCGATTTATAGTAGATCGACTAATCAATCCGATTGAAGTTGTGCCATTACAAGGGTAATGAAAATTTTGCGGGAACATATATCCATAAGGAGAATCACAGGTTACTTTTGCTGTAAAAGCCCAAGGGAGCCATGATAATTGAATTGGCTCAAGTTCACTGAAAACACAGCGATACCTTATAATTTCTAAATCAGGTTGTTCAATTTCCAGCCATCGATATTGATTTGAACCAGTAAGCCAATTTGCAATAGCATCCATTTCGTAACGGTCAAGATGTTCGTTCATTTTGAGCATAAGTGGATCGAGGCCAAACACCAAATTAAATTCCAGAGGGCTTTCATATGTTCGACCATATAAGAAAACCCGTCCTTTAGACGGGATTACATCAGTCTGTAATTCTCCTGCACTGGCAAAGGGAGTAGCTTCATTATTGTTTCCATCAATATCAAATATCCGAAGTCCAAATTCCTCACATGGGACACGATTGTATGAAAACCTTTTTGCGACAAAACCCATCTACTCACCTCGATTTCAAAAATTTAAGTCCGTTCATCCTCCTGCTTTGGAGGAATAATCTCACAAGTTGCTAAGAACGCAAGAGTTTCCTGAAGAATCGCAAAACAACCAGCAAGATTACCAGCACTCCGAACGTCTGATACGGTAATGCCACCATCAAGATTCTTACACACAGCATCAATACGTTGCAAAACCTCATTCTTATCCATAGTCTTATTCTCCATATAAATCTCCTTTCGATTAAATCATATTATTCAAACAATTTGCCAACGTTGTAAAATACCAACCATAAACTGTATCACCACGACTTACAGTATTAATCCCTGTTGAACAGTGTAAACCAATATTGTATCGAAGCGAATTAAAACGTGTTGCTGTCAAATTTTTATCTCCAGAACTCATTAAAGTAGTGGAATATGAGGAAAAATTGTTACTCCATCCCCATCCTTTTGTATCCACAATTTCTTTCACTTTATTAACCATATCATTCCACACTAAATATGAAAAACTGCTTAAACTGCCTTTATTTCTAATGGCAGAATAAGCAGCACTTGTTTGAGATGCAGATGCACTTCCATTTGATTTTGACCACGACCACGGCTCTATTGACGGTGAATCTGTTTCAGCAGTAGTATCTAACTCAACCACTCGTGTCCATCCGGGGGCAGTAATAGATACAGAAATATCATATGTTGTTCCAGATTTTAAACCAGAAAAAGTAAATGAACCACCTGAAGAAATTTTTCCTCCAAGTCGTGATGTTCCTTTACGACTACCATTTAGATACCATGTACATACACGATCTGCTCCCTCATACGAAGTATCAAGCCCTCGCATTTGTACACGAATAGAATTTTCTGTTGTAGAAAGTACACTTATATATGCCATCTTTCACCACCTTATCCAAATGTTGCTGTAATACCCGTTACAGTAGCCCCACTAAAATCACAATATCCATGAAATGATGTGCGATTAAACCCCCAATAGGCATATGCTCCTGCTGGACTCCAAAATTCTATCTCAGGACTAAAACCTGTATCGGCATAACCAATATTTAACATATGATAAAGTGTGCTACCAAAATATCCATACATACTATATCCACCTGTCCATCGGTTTGAATAATTATTACGTGGCATTACAACAAACTCATCTGCATAAATAGTTGGACTATAAATTTCAGTGCCATTAATGAATGTACCGTTTCTGAACTCACCATTCGCAATTCTTTTAGCAAGTTTCTCGGCATCAGAAGCATAGTCATAAGCATCAGAAGCTAAATCATAAGCAGCATCAGCGGCATTATAAGCCTCATTGATCGTATTCTTTGTTGATTGATCTAAATTCGCCCATGAAATTGAACCATTTTTCAATACAAGATTACCTTGCATCCAAACATTCCCATTAGGATCAACATAGAAATTATAACCCATATTTGCGCCATAATTTCTACCAACTCGAATACCACACCCCTCGATCCAGCCACCGCTTGCATCTGCTGTCATAACACCTTTTAGATTTGGTGCATTAAGCGTACCGCCAAAATCGCCATTCATAGCATGAAAATCACCATTCTTTTTAACCCAAAATGGTGCATTCGCTGGATTTGTTGCGCCAGCCCAAAAAGCATAAGCCGAATAATAATCTGTGCCACCATTAATCGCAACACGTGTATTACCACTACCAGAATATAAATAACTGGATGCAATAGTAAATCCACCAATCTCACCAGATGTTGCGAGAATCTTGCCTTTAAAGTATGCGTTTCCATACATATCAAGCCAGAAATTTGCATTAGGAGAATCGCCAGAAACTAAATCAGATATTTTTGTAATGCTTCTACCGTTTACCGTTCGCACTCCTGTTGGCTGGCCTTTGCTATCATAATAAAATAAATCATTCTTATTTGCCCCAGCAACGATACCATAGATTGCCCCAAGATCAATACGGCCTCCAGTGCTGCCATAAAGATTGAAAGAAGCATTGTGTAAGGATGCACCTTCAGCATCAACCTTAAATACAGCTACACCGCCATCTTGCTTTTCACTTTCAATTACCAAAGATGAACCCGCAAGAATAGTGCCTACAATCGCAGGAGCAACAATGCCAAATATGCTGCCAAGATTTTTGTCAACAAACTCTCCAATGCCGATTGTGGCAGAGTTCCAGTTATCATTTGTAAACATTATGGCATTATGAGCCATCCATACTTGTTTAGGACTATAATCCCCTGTAGATGGATCATATTTTCTCATTCTCATGCCTGTCTGATCTATTGTAAGTTCATTATTTTCTCCTGCCATAATTGCATTTTTCATAGCATCAATAGCAGAGGTCATAAAGTCCTTTACTTGAGTTTTTGCGCCACTGTTTACAAAGTTACTATAATTATACTGACTGAAATCTAAAGTTCTTCCCATTGAATTAGTTTTCTTTACCAAATCTTTCAATACAAAAAGAGGATCATTAGATTTAAACGTATTGCTAAATGTTATTTCAAAATCAGACAAATCATCGAAATCAATATTAACTCCAAGCGCAATAGGTGTAATAACTCCCATATTTGTTTTTAGATATATCTTTTCACCAAGAGCAAATTCTTTTGTGAAAGTAACATAATCATCCAGTGCTGCAAAATTAACAACCGAAGTCTGAAATGTGTAGGTTGGGAATGCCATTTGCTCTAACATTTCAAATCCATATTCAAACAATTCCCATTCAATAGACATTTTTTGATACTCTGTAACATCTTGAGTCAAATATAAAACCGCAGACGCTGTTTTAAATTGTAAAGATGTAGAACTGCTTGAAACTGACGTGTTTAAAGTGCCAGTCATAGAGATACTTCCACTCGGAAATTCAATTCCATTAAAATTGCCTTTATTCAGATACAAAGAAAATACAAATGATTTATCTTTATTAACTTGCAAAGTCCCGTTTACAATTTGTGCATTTAATATAGCATTTGTTGAGTTGACACCAACCGAACCTCCACGGACAATGTAAAATGTTATATCGTTTCCATATGGCGTTTTTGTCATAGATGTTAAGTTTGATAAATTGAAAATTGCCGATAAGCCTTTTACGATTTTTGTGTCAACAGCATATGCGTTTGTAGATGTTGCCACAAAGCTACTATCAGTAAAAGAACCACATTTGAAATATCTATTTAGCACTTTCAATTCTTCGCTTGTGAAAAAAGTATCGAATGATGTTTTCTTGTTTATATTCTTTATTTGGCTGGTATATCCATTGATTTGTGATTGAATAGATTGCAATAATCGTTCCTGCTGTATAATCTCAGCTTTTTTTGCACCTATATCATTGTTGACTTTCGTAAGCTGTGATTTAACAGAATTATCAACAGCAAGCATTTGATGAAGAGTAGACTGAGTGGCCTCTAATGCCTTTAACTCGCTATTCAATTCTGTTAATGCACTTTCTTCAGTTGTATATCTGCTAATTTGCATATTTTGAGCAACAATTAACTGATAATATGGTTGCTGATAACTTGCAAAAGTATTTTTCCAAGCATTCCATTTCGTTACCATATCATCAGAGAAATATTTGTTGTTCATATACGCATCAAGATTATAAATCCTATTAGTTCCCATAGGATTAACACTCCGAATATCAACACCATCTGCACCATAAACATCAAGCGCAGTAATTAAATTATCGGTATCCTCGCTAATTTCAATTTCTTTAATAAGATTTTCAGTTGAAAGATAAGTGGCTTTTGTACTTACAATATCTTTAATACTTCGCACATTGATTTTTCTGCTATATGTATCAAAATCAAAAATACACTCATATTTTTCTTGCAAATCAGAACGCATCCAATCATAAACACTTTTACCATTAACGCTAAATGTTCTATATTTGCCAATTAAATCATTTGAAACAGTGCCGATTGACCATGATGGAACTGATTCTATAATAATTCCAAGAATTGAACTATCTGGTGTAAACGGGTTCCAGAAACAATATGTGCCTTCTTCCAGATTTATTTCTTTATCAGTTAATTCATATTCTAAAGAATATGCTGTGCATTCCTTTGTTTTGATTACACCATTATCTGTTTCTTTTGGATTTTGCAATATAAACTGTCCATAGTTTTGAACATCTATAACTCGCATTCCTGTTAAGAGATCGTATTCGCTTACTTTTTCGCCATTAATTTGTGAAGGAAACTCAAATTCGATTTTTGACATATCGTTATAATTGAAAGAACCATGTGGATTTAAGACATTCTGAAGTACGCCAATCGCATCTCCATTCAGATTTCTAAGAATAAATGTTGGACGTTTCTTCAAATCAATTTTTGAAAAATTAATAATCAAATGATCGACCTCCTTTCCAAGATAATAGAAGGGAGGCATTAAGCCTCCCTAATGTGGCCTCAATGGATTCAAAACTGAATCCATTCCATTTTTTCTAAACACATCATTTATTTCTAACACAGTATGCTTAGAAATATCCTTTGTCAATTTCTTGATTTCGGATTGATCAAGTTTTTGCAATGGATAAACCTGAACAGGAGCAGTAACAACGATATTATAATTACTGTTCTCAACCATATTCTGTGCTTGCTGTGCGTCTTGCCTAATCTGCTCATTCATTCGTGACTCAAATAATTTCGCATCACTCGCAGATGTAGCCAGTTTCCCAAACTTTGCAAGCATAGTTTCTTGCGAATCCAAAATCTGATATAAGTTATCCTGTTGCTTTTCAGGAATAATAGCTTCACCCTTTTCAAGTTTAGCTATTATTTCTTTCTGTTTCAAAGTTGGATCGTCACCAGCAATACCGCCACTATGATATGTACTATAAGGATAGGTGTCATAAAGTCTCTTACCACCAACCTTATCAAGATACCACACACCATCATTGCCACGAACAACAACACGACCTATCAACTTCGCCAACTGTTCGCCTAATGACAAGTTCGCTTTATTCAGACGAAGTTTACCAGCAGCATCTTCACTCCCATGTTGTCTGGAATTAGCTTTCATTTGAGCAACTATTCTTTTGATCTCAGACATTGTTGCTCCACCACTGGTATCATAATCTCCGGGCTTACCAACAGGAGGGTTCTTACCGCCCGTGTCAACAGATGGAGGATTTGCACTTGCCGCCTCCAAAGCTGCAATTTGCCTTTGAGTCTCAAGTACAGCATTCAAATAGCTACCATATTGTTGAACCGCTGCACTGGCACTATTCCAAGCAGACGTAATTTCATCATTAGTAACTGAACCATATTCATAGTTCCAATTAATCAAATCCTGATACAAAGTATCCCAATGATTATTAATACGTTCAATAGCAAGCTGATACAGCTTTTCTTCAGAAGAAATTGTATTTTCAAGAATCTCTATTTCTTTCTTTTTCTCCCGTTCATAAGAATCTGCCATATCATCAAGCATATCACTTGCAGCATCATAAGCATGATCAGACTGGAAATCACTTAAATCATTGATTTTATCTGCTAATTCTTCTTGCAACTTTGCCTTCTTAGCGGCTGCTTCACGACTATCATCTAAATCAAGAGCCGCAATCTGCTTCCGCAAATCAGCAATACCCTTTTCTTTGTCTGCTAATTTTCTTGCGTATTCATCTTTCTCTTTCTCTAAATCTAATGACTTTTTCTGTAAGTCAACAAGTTCTTTCATAGCATCGACTTGATCTTCCAAAGCCTTGACTTGATTCTTAACTTCTTGCTTAATCATTTCTTCAACATATTTAAGCAAATCGCTCAAAGCATCGGATTGATCCTCAAGTGCTTTTTTCGCTTCCTCGTTGGCCTTACTAATTTCTCCTGTAACTTTTCCAATTCCAGATTTTGCGCTATCTGCTAATGCTCTCATATTATTAATATTTGATACATAAGCATTATACAACTCTTCTGAAATCTGTCCTGATGCTTTCATCAATGCTAACTGAGCATATACCATATCCCAAGTTGCACCAGACGCTGTTGTTGTTGCATTGGCTAAATTCAATAATGCAGCAGCATTATTTTCATTAGCCGCATTTTGAATCTGCTGAATATATGCCAACGCCTGTTCAATCGCCATTTGTTCGGTTCTGGCAGCAATAACTCGCTGTATGCTTTCCTCATTTATGACTAACTGCCCATTTTCATCTTTCAAATAAGAAAGATATTGAATACCCCAAGAACAAATCTCTTGTAAAGTATCAATCGTAATAAACCCACTATCAGCATATTCATCTGCGGCAGTATGCAAAGCATCATACAAACCAGTTATTTGATCTATTGCATCATTTGCATTATCTACTACCTGTTGCCATGCGTTTGCAGAAGTCTCTTTGATCTTTTCATAATAATCCCACCACAAATCAGACAACTTACTAACTTCATCACTCTCATTAGTATATCCAAGAGAACGATAATACTCTGCCTGTTGATGAATTGCATCTTGCATTCTACGATAATAGTCAACTATATCAGAGGTATATTTTACAATAGCACCATAATCGCTATCAGCAATAGCATTATCAAGCCAATTCTCAGTAAGTGTTACAGAATTTTCAAGTTCACTAACAATATCCTCATAAGCATCTACAATAACATCTTTAATGCTATCTTGATACTCCCACCATTGCTTTTGCAAATCTTGAATATAATCCGAATTTTCATCAAGTCCCAGCTTACGATATTCTTCTGCCTGATTATGAACAGCCTCTTGCATCTGCTTATAAACAGCAACAATTTCAGAAGCACTTGCACCATTCTTTTCCATAAGGAAAATTTGATGTTCAAAATCGCCTATAATATCGTCCATAGACTCTTTCATCTTTTTGAGTGTTTCTTCTAATTTTTCCTCAAGATTGGCAGTTGCATTAGCAGCATCTTTAATTTGTTTTGTCGTTGTTTTTGTAGATTTAGAAGGAGTCACGGATGGGTATTTCTTATTTGGATTTACACGTCCATATGCGCCGCCATCATAACCACCAGAATATGCCGGAATAAGACCTGTAATTAATCCGCCACCACGCTTAATCTTTTTAGTTTCTTCAGCAGTATAAACCGTATCACCTTTGTTTAAATGAGTGATTTCCGGGCCGTTTGTACCAACCAGATAAGCACGATCACCAGATTTAACAAGTTCTTCGCCTTCTTCGCCTACCAAAGCATCACCATCTGGAGCATCCTTTGTACCTTTAGCAAATCCAAGCCAACTTAAAATTCCGCTTTTACGTTTTACGTCCACATTAACGGTAACTGTTTTACCAGTTAAATTATTGATTGATGTTTGCAGACTTGATACTTTTCCTCTTGCTGTATCAGCCGATGATCCAAGAGCATCCAATGATTCTTGGGCATTATCTGTTCCAGTACCATCAACTTCCTCAATTCCAGTTTTTAATTCATCAAGGCCAGTAGAAGCCGGAGCAAAATCAAGAGTATCAAGAAAATCTAATGCTTCATCCAAAGACTGTGCTTGCCCTTGTGCGTTAGTTAATGAAATACTATCTACTTCTCCAAGTTTACCGATAAGAGTTTCGGCATCATCCTTTGTAAAGCCTAATTGCTCCATAAGAACGGACAAACTTTCTGTATTTACTTTTACCTCAAGACCGTCACCCGAAGCAAGTCCTAAGTTCTTTAAGCTATTTGTTAATGTATCAACATCAGCAGATGCACTCAAGAACGAAACTCCCTCCACGCTCTGCAAGGTTGTAAGCAAATCATGAATTTCTTTATCGGTATAACCAAGAGAAATAAGCTGATCTGTCAATGCAGAAATATTTATCGCAGTTCCTTCAAGCGAATCAGACGATAATCCAATTTGGTCGATTGCATCCAATACCTCATCAACATTGTAAAAATCAACCTCTCCCCACATAGACAACGCTTTCAAACAAGCTAAAGCGGCATCTTCAGAGATACCTAACTTTTCAGCAAGTATATCAACAGATGTAGAGTCAATATTAAATTCATATGAGCCATCAGCAAGTTTCTCTATTTCAGCAATAATATTGCCATCACCATCAAGCACTTTTCCGTTATCTGCAATTTCATTCAGTCTCTCTAAGAATCCAGCACCAGCAGAATCAGCATCTTCAAATATTGCAACGTTTTTCTGCATGGCTTGATAAATTTCATCAAGGCCATCACTCCAACCCCATTCATTCAACTGATCAGAGCCAAATAAAAACTCAGCCGCAGCCCAAAATGCGTTACTGTTGACAGTGCCAGCTTCAAATTGTTCATTCAAAGCCTTAAATGCTTCTGCATAAGATTTGAAATCCTCATCTTTTTCTGGAACAGCCATTGCAGCATCATAGCGTGACTTCGCCTCAGTAACTTTATCAAAGCTACGCTCCATTCCCTCAAGAGCCTGATTAAGCAACAATGCACTATCTGTAATAAGCGCAAACCCATCTTTACCTTCTGCAACATTTTGTAAAACATTTGCAAGGAATTTTGCACTCATACCATCTTGATCTAAAATAGATTTCAACGCAATGCTCTCTGTAGCAAGTTCTTTAATGTTTTCTCCTGTAATACCATCGACCGTCTTTGACATTGCCATCAAAGATTTTTTGGTATCCTCAAAATCTTCTGAATCCCACAACCCCTTTAATGAGGTACGGATATTTTCTGCTTGAACAGCAATTCCACGTCCACTATGCTCAAAATAATATAGTAAAGCCTCAATGGATACACCAGCTTCTTCAGCGGATTCAGTAAGCCCGTCATAAAGACTATTTACTGCGCCATCTGTTCCAATGTAGTGCATAATTCGGGATGTATACTCAGCAGAATCACCAATATCGGCAATTAAACCTTGAATATGTCGCCCATCAATCTCTAAACCTTCAGCATCAAATCTAAATACATCATCAAAAGTCCAATCATCGCCAGACTCTTTAGCCTTATCAATAATTGCATTGATGTACTTATTTACTGTATTGGCATCAAGAAGAACTGCACCATCATCAGTTTGAAGCATTGGTGAGAATGCAACAGGAATACCATCAAACTCACCTAAACTACCAAGCACAGTCGAAATATATCCAACATAATCATCAGTTGTATCACCCCAAGATTCAATAGCTGATTTATATTGTCCAGCTAATTCCTCTGTCCATTCAACAACTGCTCGATTATTAAGATCAATATTTCCATATGTTGTTTTTGCTAAATCAACGCCTAACATTTTTGTTTCATTGATAACTTTTTGATATTCGTCATACAATTCCTTATATTCATCAAGTTTATCTTGTGAAACAATATCTTCAATGCCAGCCGCCTCAATAGCTGTCTTTAATTCATCAAGCCCTCTAACATTTGAAGTAACTACAATATTATAGGCCAATTCAATATCTTCATCTGACAATGATTCAATATAGTCCGCATATTCCAGATATTGCTTTGCTATATCTGCACCAAATGTTAATCCATTATTAAGTAAATTACCAGACTTAAAATCAACATCAGGCATTTCAAACAAAGATGAAAGAATTCTAATTTTCTTATTACCAATTTCATCTGTCGTTCGTTCAAAAGAGGCATTCAAATTATCTACAACATCACTAATCTTTAATCCTGCATCTGTACAGGCTTGCGCAACCTCTGGAAATTCTGATTTAATTGTACTTGCAGTAATTTTGGTTGTTGACGCAAGTTCTTTCAATCTCTTAACATCATCAGCATACTTTTCATTATTGACAATGCTATTCCATTGCATTTCTTTCCATTTGCCGGGGTCTAATGAAGTATAAATAAGTTCGATTGCCGAATTGATTTCATCGAGCGCATCTTTTTGATCGGTAGAAAGTTGATCATATGGAATCGCTTCAAGTTTATTTTTATAATCACTTAAAACTTCAGCTTGCTCCCAAATGCTATCTGTTGTGTCATCAATTAAATCTTGATAGTCTTGATAATCTTCTTCATAATATTCACTACTCTTATCAAGTTCCTCTTGTAGCTTTCTCATTTGCTTTATTCCTGCAAGCAATGCAGAAATATCACTATCATCTGAGAAAAGAATTGCATTATTCCCTGTTGATGTAGAGTTAGTAACATAATAGTCTACTGCATCAGATGTAATTTCATTTTTAAAATTTTTCCTATATGCAGTAACCGTATCCTCTGCGGCCTCTTTACCTTCACGTAATGCTTTCTTTTCTGCTAAGTCAGCTTGAATCTGTAAAAGTTCAACTGATTCACGCAGTTTCTCAAGTTCGGATTCCTCTACGAATGTAAGAGTATCTTTGGACTCCAATTCAGCAATCCGTTCATTTGTTGTTTCAAGTTCTTTGTTTAAGCTATCAAGTGTACTGGTTGCTTCTTCAAATTCAGAAAAAGATTCATTCATCTGCTCTGTTGCTTCCTCAGCAGAAACAGTAAGAGCGTCATAGGCTTTTACCATACCGAAAATTGCACCAGCAGCAAGAATAGCCCATCCAACAGGATTAGTAGTTAAGAACGCTATCAAACCTTTAACAACATTTGCTAAAGCAACACCAAACGCCTGTGTTGCCACCGTTGCAGTTCCTTCGGCAGCAGCAAATGCTTCCGTAGATAATGCAGCTATAATTTGTTCTTCACTAAATCCTGCGGTAGTTAATGCAGAAACAATCATTTCCCTATTATAGCCTTGCATTGCTAATTTAGCTGCAATTTCAGATGCTTCCATATTAACAGCAGACAATGCAACTGCTGTTTGCGCAGCATTTAATCCTAATGCGCTTGCAGCAGCCTCAACTTGTTCTGCCTTCATTCCTTGTAGTGCGAACTGCATTGCAACAACTGCATTTTTACCATTTTGCAAATCAGATGCAAGCACATTAAAGATATTTGACAATGCACCTATGGATTTAAGTGACATAATTTGAAAATGTACTTGATTCTTATTCGATAAAATGGTAAAATAAAATAAGATTGGAGGGATAAAAATGGCATTAATAAAATGTCCTGAATGTCAAAAAGAAATAAGTGATAAATCTTCAACTTGTATTCATTGCGGGTTCCCATTAAAATCACAGC
>NFYY01005091.1_pt1 | contig 15921 bp, 18 predicted proteins | sample 1092491 | NCBI WGS metagenome assembly NFYY01 (sample SAMN03609884, study PRJNA323583) | gut metagenome | isolation source: feces | host: Rattus norvegicus | place: Denmark: GeoCenter | collected 2013 | reverse complement strand
CCGACGCTCTTCCGATCTGCCCCGTTACGCAGACCAAGGTCTCAACCTCATCTTTCCTTTTTTGGAACTCCTTGACCAGCGGTGCCATCTTAATAGCCTCCGGACGAGTACCAAAAACAAGCATTACTCTTTTCATAGGGTTGTTATTGGTTTGAATATCAAATTACAATTTCACAACAGGCACCTTTGCCCAATCAATCAAACTGTCTGCTTGACTTATATCTGTAAAGCTGAAATCAGTCAGCCAACGCAACATCTTTTGTTCCGCATTTGCCAAGCCATAGTACGATTTGAATTTACGAACCGCAGGAAGTTCTTTTATCATCGGCTGTCCTGCGTCAAGATCTCTCGGATGAATATATGCCAACAGATAGTCGGCGCATTCTCTTGTCCATTTCTTGATTAAAGGATAAGGCATCAAGCGAAAATATCCTCCGCCTGAAAAGATCAAGTGACGACCCAATAGTTGTTTGTAGCATATCGGAAATTCCTTTATCCTGATTTCATTATGTTCAATCAGGCACGGACGAGCCGCAGGATATGACGGCATTCCACCGTGTGCGTGATGTGCAGGAAAAACAGAGCAATCGGTTGTTATGCCTAAATCACTAAGAATTTCAAAAGCCCACGTCTCCGTTTTCCTTATCGAAAATCCGGGGGCGCGAAACAGTTCTACCTTTTGTCCCGTAAGGTCTTCCAACAATTTAACCGAATTAGATACATCTTCTTTGAACTCATCAGGTTTTTGTTGCCAAACAAGCCTGTGATTCATCGTATGACTACCAACCTGATACTTGCTTGCAATTTTCTTTACAATATCAGGGTAGGTTTTCGCAATCCATCCAATGATGAAGAAAGTCGCTTTCGTATCAGTCTTATCAAGCAATTCCAATATTCTGTCCACATTCTTATGGATGCGTACTTCAAAACTGCTCCACTGTTCTTCGGTGCGCGTAGAGTTATTGTCGAGAAGATGAAACCACTCCTCGACATCAAAGGTCAATATGTTCATTATTTTTATTTAGAAAAGCAATGCTTAACCCAACTTATGAGAGGCAGACAGATAACAGTTGCTGTTATGGTCAAAAGAAAAGCGATAAATGAATACAGGTAACTGTCCGAAACAACCATTGTACCAATGTGAAATAAGAATCCTAAAACAACAACAATTACTCCTTTAATAGGATTATGTATTGCCATTACATAGAAACTGTTGCGTCCAAACCACCTTAACCAATTCAAATATTTATTTACTCTAAGAACAGATAAAAGCATACAAAGTGCAAGCATCATCACCACTCCGCAGAATGCACATCCATATGCTACGAAAACATTTTTCCCAAGAAAGGCGTGTCCAAACGATATACTACCATTGTATCTACTACCAATCGCGACCACCATTGCCAAAAGACAAATCAATGTTCCAAAGAGAGCTTTATGGGTTTTGACACAATTAACCATTTTCTCGTGTCCCCACTTTTCCACTGCAAGATTTCCTGCCGCAAAGAACGGAATACCCAAAAGTGCCACTTCTATGTTCCAAGGGAGCAATGTAACATCGAAGATATTGCAATAGTTTATCAAAGCATAGCTCACTCCAGCCATAACCACAGCCAAAACAACAACATTCAGCTTGCTTAACCTCGAAAGAAAATAATAAATCAACTCCATAACAAAGAGACAAGTTACAAACCATAGCGGCACGTTATGAACAAGAAACCCGCCTGAGCCTTGTGCAATAAATGTTTCTGCAAGCGGCATCCAATAACTTTCAACTTTTGTATGTGTTAGGAAAGAAAATGTAGCCCACACAGCCCACGTGATAAATGAAAAAACAATGTAGGGAAGTAATAATGAACTTGCTTTTTTGCGCAGGAAAACGCGAAGCGTCGGATATTTGGATCTCTGGAATACCATACCGCTAAGCGCAAAAAACAAAGGGATATGGAATGCATAAACAAAAGCATTGGTCCAATCGTTCACTTTGATATGTCCCCAAATAATGAGAAGCATTCCCAATGCTTTGCACAAGTCATTGTATTCTAATCTTTTACCCCCCCCCTTACAAATTTGGAAACTTGCCATACATTTGTCGTTCATTTTGTTTCAAGATTTTATTTTTGATTTTCTGTACTCCGGATTCAAATATTTCAAGACACCGGACAATACTCCGGCAATCATTGGCAAGGGATCTTGTTTTGAACCGTCTTGATAAAAGACATTTTCTCCCCAAAAGCGAAACCAAGACGGGCGAAAACGAAAACGGTCTTTTGAAAAGATAAACCACATAACATCTAAACCCCAAAAACGCAGAGCTTTATTCGGTTGATAATTATAATGCGGAATTTCCAAATCCTTGGCATCGCAAAGCATCATCTCCGAATAGTCCACTCCCGAAACATACGCTGCGTGTATGCTTGCAGGAACACGAGGATTTATTTCTATAATCTTATATTCACCCTGCTTGGTCTCCATTATGTCGAAATCGGCAAAGCCCTCCCAATCCAACTTCTCCAATGCTCTTTCACATACCTTTATCAAGTGTTCGTCCTCTATGGTTTCGCAATAACAACTCGTCCCACCCTTTAATGGAAAGTAGCGCATTATCCGAATTATCACAGTTTCATGACACAGCCCCTTGCTATCACGATACAACATCACGTTATAATAAACACCGCTGTGGTCTATATACTGCTGCAATGTGCATCGTCCGAAATGTTGTTCAATATCCGCCCATTTCGCATTCAACTCTTCTTCGTTGTTTACAATGACGATTCCCCGCGCCCCTGATGAAATATTAGGCTTTATCAAAGCAGGAAATCCAACATACGATATTGCATCCTTGATATTCTCTTTTGATAGCGGTGCAGTACGAGGATGAGGCAAACCTTGTTCCCTACACAATTGCATAAGGCTTTCTTTGTTGTGTGCCTTTACGAAAACATCATAGTCAGGGATTGCGCACGAAACCTCAAAACGACTTTCTATATCTTTCTTATTGCTGCTGAGCAACTCTGCGCTATCGTTGTACATTGGAATAATTACATCAACCGTATGCTTTTCAAGAAAGTCAGTCAAGAAATCCAAATACTTCCCCTGATGTTTCGACAATATCGGACAAAGAATCTTTTCGTCTATATAACGAGAACAATATCCATACGACACTCTTGCCTCTATGAAACCTATAACCCTATGTCCTTTTTCTTTCAAGGAGCGAGCCACCGATATGGATTGCACCGTGTGGGCATCCAATAACAAAACATTCATCAGTATTTACCTAATTTCAATGCTATCAAGAACCAAATATCCGTCAGAACCCCCTTGATTCTTTTTTTAGGTTCCCAAAATGCTCTGTACACTCCCTCCAAGTTATGATCCGAAAACCACTTTGGGGCTCTGCGAACCTTATTTGTGTACACGTCAAAGCTGCCACCTAATCCTTGGTAGATTGCAGAGTGTTTCTCAAACAACTCCTGCATCAAATACTCTTGTTTGGGAGAACCCATTGCCACAAAGACCACATCGGGCTTTTTGGAAACAACATCTTCTTTCAATCTTTGTTTCTCTTCATCTGAATTGATGTATCCATTGCGACAGCCTACAATATTTATGCCTTGAAATTCATTTCGCAGTTTCGCGACAGTCTCTTCTATGACTTGCTGCGCGCCACCAATCAAATAAAAGGTTCTCTCCTTGTAAAGACGCTCTATGATATGCAACCAAAGTTCACATCCGGGGATTTTTATTGCACTTTTTGCACCTTTATGTTTCAATGCAATAACAGCCCCTGCTCCATCGGCATAACCTATATTTCGATTAACAATACTCCGTATCTCAGAATTTGCTCCTTTGATTTTCTTGGAATTTATCGCAACAAGGATTCCTTTGTGCCTATCGACAAACGATAACAATTCTTCTTCCGAAGCGAAGGGATAAACCTCCACTCCGTTCAATGGTACTTTATTCACTTGATTATTGATTATATATTCGCCAAATAGCAGCTCATCGCGTTGAACATAAAAGCATTGCTCCAACGCATATAACAACATTCTCACTTCCGATACTTAATCACCCGTGCGGGATTACCTCCCACGATTGCATAGTCGGGAACGGGTTTTGTTACAACACTGCCCGCACCTATGATTGCGCCATTACCTATTCTCCCAACGTTGGGACAAATGGTTACTCTTGCTCCTATCCACACATCATTTCCAATAGACAGACTGCTCCTTGGCAAATTGCCCTGACTTCCCATTGGAATATCCAAGCGACTATGCCTGTGTCCCCCCCCCTGAATTAACACATCAGGACCCATCATTACATACTCACCAACTCTAAGATCTGTGCCTACTATTCTACAATTCGGTCCAAGTCCGGAGTTGTCGGATAATTCAATTTGACTACCATTTCCAAAATAAACACCTCTTGCGATGTCAATATGTTTACCGCATTTCTTAAAAATATGACGACAAGCAATTGCCCTCAAATTACGACAGAAATGTCCCACAACAGGCATTGTCGCATTTGGCAGATGCTTCAAAACAGCATAGTAAAGGAACAAACTTATATAATGAGACATTCTTTTCGGTACTTACAATTCATTACTCATCTTACTAATTGACCAAATCTTCGGCAGTGTATATCGGTTCTAATAACTTTAGCAGGATTGCCTACCACAATGCAATTGGACGGAACGTCCTTGGTAACTATTGCACCACTACCAACCACGACCTCATTTCCAATTTTAACACCACACATAATTATTGCATTAGAACCCACAAAACATCGCCTACCAATATAGGTATCCCTATGCAATGCTCTTGAATAATCGTGCGTAAAAATTATTACCCCCCCCGATATATAAGATTCTTCCCCTATATATACGCCTCGCGGATTGGTTTTATCTAATTTAGCAGAATATGAGATGCGTGCAGACTTTGCTATATTCATTCTGTATATTTTCGACAAAACGAAATGCCTGATTGAGATCACAATCAATCGAATTAAATTCCTTACCCTCGTCATATCTATATTATATAAAATTTGACTCAATATCTCTTTCATACTTTTCCGCAACCATAGAAGCCAAGAAATGTTCTTTTGCGTATGTTTCTACGGTTTTAGACATTTTCTTTACCTGCTCAGGGTTGTCGATAAGCGATTGAATTATTTCTGCATAATCCTTTGGCTCTAACGATTCTGTCAAATAGCCCATTTCTCCATTAACAAAGAAATCCTTTACTCCGCCCACAGAGCGAGAAACAATCGGCAAACCGAAAGCCATTGCTTCAAGTACCGATGTTGCCATACCCTCTCCATACGTTGGCAGAATATAGAGGTCTCCGTCTTTGAAACTTTCTATTAGTTTTTCACCTGACACACCTCCGTAAAACACTACATCCGAGAGTTTACTGTTTTCCACATACTGCTTTGCCTCTTCCATATCAGGACCACTGCCACAAACAGACAAACGTATATTCGGATTTTTCTCTTTCAGAATTTTGAAAGCATCTATAGTAATGAAGATACCCTTCAAACGATGAACCCGGGCGAGAAATAATATGTTGTTTATTTTACCTGTATGATGCCTTTCAAATCCATCAACAAGCTCATCTGACACTTTTGTTGAAGTAAGTACAACTGGGGCTTCCAACCCAAGTGTATCAAGACGATGTTTGAAATCGGAACACAGCACATAGATAAACATACTTTTACCGTATGTCTTCTGAAACCTGCGAGGATTTTGCTGGATTTTGTCCGCAACTTTATCATCCCAACCGTGAATGAATGTAACAACTTTTCTCCCAAATAGGCGTGCAATACAAAGATATACCGCATCTCTGGCAAGTTGATAATTCCGTAAAGAAGGATTGACGACAACCACTTTGTACCTGCCGAAGACAAGACGAAATACATAAATAATCAAGTCGGGAATCAGACAAACTACCGCCGGCAGATGTTTTCGTCTTCCATAAAAACAATATCTGACATCTGTTTTCCAATATGGAGCCAACCCCATATAATGGCTTGCAACACCACCCAATATTTTGAACGATGGTACAACTATCAGTATCTTTTCTTTCATTGACATTTTGCTTTCGGATTCAAATACCCAAACAATTTCCTCCACCTTGATGAGAATACCGCAAAATAGCAATCGAAGCCGTTCATTTCGACTTCGATTGCGCTGCGGAATCTTCTCTTTTTACAGATGTGCCGAGTCCAAATTTGCTTTCTCGAAGCCGATAGCCTTGTAGCTGTCGGTCATTTGGGCAGTCGGACGGTAGTTCACGCCTTTGTGGGTTATCGCGCTCGCGTTCACCTCGTCGGGCGTGTTCTTTGCATCACAGCTGATTGCAGGCGTGAAGATGCCCAAGCCTTCAACTTCAACGCGGTACGAATGTGTAATCAGGAACTGCATCGCCGACGCCATTGCTTTTAGGAAGGCATACACTTCGCTCTTGTCCAAGGTCGTGCGACTGTGCAGAAGTTCCGCTATGTCCTTGGTTTGCAGGGTTGCCGCGCGGACAATCTTCGGATAGAACTTGTATTGTGTCGGCTCGGCGGGGTTCTTTTTCTTTGCAACTGTGTACTGTATCATAATCTAAACGTGTGTTAATTTGAATCTTGTCGTTTCTTTCACGGGAGCGTCTTCCATTGCCTTTTTCAATTCGGAGGAAGGTCGGAAATTGACCGTTACTTTCTCGATGTTGTCTGCCGTAACTTCCTCGGCTGTAGTTTCTCCCTTTGTTTTGAGGTTTGGAGAGAACACGCCGAGACCTTCAAGGTTCACTCCGCGTCCCATTTCCACGTTTTCGCTCACAATCTCGCCCAAAGCACGGAAGAGAAGCTCCGCATCTGCCGCCGAAACAGTTGAGTTGCTGACAATTTGCTTGCAAACTTGCTTAGTGTTCGCCTTTCCCTCGACAGCCATTGCAGCAAGGTACTTTTCGCCCGGATTTGCGCCAAGCGTAATCGTCCGCTTGACCTTCTTATACATATAAGCCATATCAAATAATAAATTAAAAGTGAATATTTCTTTTCCACACTGCAAGGCACAAGCCGCACCCCGCAGCCCTGTCCGCTAAGGACAAGAATATGCAGCCTTTTGTCGCAAACCTGCTTACTATTCTTGCGTCAAAGGCTTGTTAAAAACCTATAGTCTCTTGTTTTAATTGATTTTGAACGGATTGTCGTGAGAAATCCTTATGTATTCAAAGCCGAATTTCTCAATATCCTGCGAGTGCAACTGTTCACCCTGACATCCTGCCAATCTTGCAGCACTCCTGTTTGCCCTGTCGAACACCTGCGCTGCGGTGTGTTTGCCTGCATACAATCGATAGGACAGTAAACAAACCTTGCGCGTCATCTCATTCATAAATTGCTTGACTTCTTCCACCCTGCAAAGCAGAGCGAGCGAATCTTCAAGCTGCTTTTCCGCCTTGCCAAACTTGCTGTAAGGTTTGTCGGGCAGTGGCTTTTCGAGATTCTCCATTCCCGCCGTCGATGAGGTGAGTTCATTGAGTATTACCGTCTTGGAGGTTTTATCAACAAGGATGAAATCACATATTTTCTTATTCTCAAACGCCTTGTAGCCCTTATTTATCCTTGTAATGAACTTGTCAAACGCCAAAACCTCTATTTCATCCTGCTTGGAATTTTCAAAAGACGCTTCGCCGCCACCGAAAGCCACAATATATTTCGCCTCATCCTTATCCGTCAGGTCAAACTCTGCCTCGCAGGTAGTTTTCTCTCGGATTCCAACCCTCGAACGCAAGCCGTAATGTGCCTCGAATGTCTCGTCTATGCAGGATTTCATCACCTATATATTATATGGTATCGCTGCAAGAGACCGAATCAATCTCCAAGGCATCGAACTCGTCGTAAATTGCGTTCATCTGCTCCGAAAGGGAATTGGTATCCAAGTAGTGAAGGTTCTTCATCTTCAAGTCGTGCAATTGTCCGTCTCTGAGAGCGAAGACATTCAGTTCATCGAAGTTCACCTGCCCCACCTTCGCCGCATTTTCGCCCTTGTATTTGTCGTAGCGGCGGAGCAGCAGGTTGAGATAGTTCACCAAATACGGACTGTGCGTCGTGATTGTAACGGAATGTTTCCTGTCCTGCGAACCGCAGCAACAACGCACCATAAAATCCAACAGCTTCACCTGCGTATCGGGGTAGAGGTTTTCTTCGGGTTCTTCGATAACGAAGCAGGTTTGTTTGGTGTTTGTCAGCCTGTTTATGTACATCTTCCGTCCTCTCTCGGTCAATTGTCTGTACTCTTTCGCCGAACTGATATACTTCCTTGTCTTAGCCCTGTCTATGTTCTGCTCGGGAGTAAACAGCTTGTACTCGACATCCTTCCCATAGAACCTACCGGTATAGAAGTCCACCACGGCAGCAATCGGGACGGCAGCCTGCAAACCGCTTGACGCCTCAGAAAGGCGAATGTCATAATCGCCCTTTGTCGAGACAATCCTATTGACCGTCTTCCCGTTCTCGTTTCTCTGATAATAATTGACGCCCAATCCCAAGAACTCCAAGCCGTTTTTCTCATCATAGAAATTCCTCGCATTCATCCAATCGAATGCAAAGCTGCTTATATTGTTGTCTCCGTTTATATTGTTTGACGAAATGACCAAGTTCCTTTCGGCGGGGATGTAAATAACTTTCCGTCTGTCGTAGGTCCTTTTGTTCTTCCTTTCAATCTTGCATCTCCCGTTCTCGTACACCACCGAAATGCAGTCCGATTGATAGGATATGTAGCTGTCCGCACGCAGATACGGCATACTGTGGTAACGTTCCAGCTGCGGAGCAAAATTCCATTCATAATCCCGCAGGTTTGAGTGGTTGAACGGATGCGTCTCGACTTCTTTTTCTATCCAGATGCAATGGCTGATGACCTTTGCCATTGTGCTTTTGCCGCTTGACTGTGGACCGATGAAGACGTTGCAGCGTTTCAGTTCCATTTCCGCCTGTTTGACAGGCCCGATATTGCGTATCTCAATCGTACTCATTCCGTTGTGCCTTAATGGCTGCAAAGGTAAGAAAAAAATCGCTTGTTCATCTTGCTCGATAATTTACTCCTCGCAGCTCAAAGCCGCGTCATTGCCCGAAGAGCGCGGCGAGCGGCGGTTGATAGTGAATTTCAACTCTTTGAGAGCTTTTTTAATTCGCTTCGAGGGCTTGTAAATGAGGTTCACTTTCCTGACGGTTTTCAGGTTTACCTCACTCAAAGAATCCACGGCAGCCGCGCTCAGTGAGGGTTCGACCTTTCCGAGCGCGCCAAGTTCCATTCCCGCACCATACTCCAACGCCTCCACCAACACATCCTCCAACACCCTGAGAACGAACTCCACTTCGCCTGCCGCAAGGGTCGTGCGCTCCGAAATCAACTTACTCACCGACTCCATATCCCACGCCTGCACCCGTGGCAAGGCAAGCACATACTTGGTCTGTGCTGATTGAATGTAAGGATTAAATATTTCGCGTTTTATGATTTCGAGTTCCATAATATCTCAGAGTGCTTTATTTGAATGAAAAGCAGCGTGCAAATTTGGAAACATCGATTGTAAATTTGAAAACATCAATGCGGAGCACTCAAAAAGTTACTCTTTTTACCCCAAAAAGTTACTCTTTTTGCCCTGAAAAGTTACTCTTTTTTTACCCTTTTGCACCGATGTTTTCAGATTTTGCATTGAAGATGTCTATTTTGCTGCCGAAATTGTCGGTTTTTGCACCCTTATTTTCTAAGATTTGCAGCGAAAAGAGCTTCGTATTTTGCGGCACAAGTTTCCATTGAATAGTTAGCCTTGTAGTAATCGACAAGTGCCTCAGAAAGGATTGGTGTGGCAACAAAACGCCGAATCGCATCACAATAAGCCTCTACGCTCTGATCGGCGGAAAGATACCCATACTCCCCGTCCTTAATCACATCGGGAATACCGCCGACAGCCGTACAAATTGGCGTAACCCCACACGACAAGGCTTCCAAAAGTGTTATCGGCAGTCCCTCATAATGAGACGTCAAACAAAACGCATCGGAACACATCAGATAGTCATTCACATTGTTTTTCTCCCCAAGAAAGTGTATCCTCTCGCAAGCCGAACTCTGTAATTGCTTTCCTAACTCACTATCATAACCGTTTCCGATAACGAGCAGAACGAAATTCAGTCCTTCTTTATCAAGTTTGTTGAACGCATCCACCAACAACTGCTGGTTTTTCTGCTCATCGCATCGGGCAATGTGAACGAAAACCAAATCTTCAGTGTGTTTTTTATAGATAGAAACCTCTTGTCGCACTTTGTCAAAACATTCCGACGGACAAACGAATGCCCGACCGTTGTCTATGAATGGTGCATTGTTTAATCTGTAATAAGACATATATGATTCCTGACAAAGACGTGAAATGCAAACGGGATATATGAAATTGTGCTTATAGAAAAAGCGATTCAGATAATACTGCATATTTCCGCCACCAGTCTTTGAAGCAATATTGTGCAGAGTGTGAACAAAGACAATATTCCTGTATTGCAAGGCAAACCTATACACATAAGGAATTACGTTCAAGTGGCAATGCACCACATCGGGCATCCTGTCTTTCAAATAGCGTTCCACCAAACGACACTTCGCAAAACTAAAACCGCGAGCCATTTTGAGAGAATGCACCTTGACGGAAGGAGAAAGAAACTGACGATTGAACACTGCTTTATCCTCTGTGTCGTCCCGCAGCATACAAACCTCCACCTCGTGTCCCAATTCCGACAAACGATTGGACAAATCAACCACGAATTTCTCCGCACCACCCGACTGCAGAGAATATATCATTTGAATTATTTTCATAGGATAGAACAATATGCGTCAAGCGTTCTTTGAAAATCATACTTGGCTTCAAAACTCTTGACAACTTGATTTGATAATTCTGCACGTAAAGCAGAGTTTGAAAGGAGCAAAATCAGTTTCTCTTTCAATTCCCGAACATTTTTTGTTTCAAACATAAGGCAATCGGTATTTTCATTCACCGTGTTTACAATCCCCGGAGCACGCGATGCCAAGATTGGCAAACCGTTAAACATCGCCTCCGTAAGAGAAACGGATGTCCCCTCAAAATCGGAAGCAATAAGATACAAATCGCTCAGCTTCATAATCTCATTGACTTTTTCCTTAGGCACAAAACCAAGGAACTTGACACGGTCGGACAACCCCAACTGCTGCGCCAAACCTTTCAACTCGCCAACACTTTCACCTTTCCCTGCATAAACAACATAGGGATTGTATCGCACAATTTCTTCTTCGGAGAATGATGCCAAGGCACGCAGAATGGTATCGGGATTCTTCATCGGCTTGATTGAACCAACCATAGAAATGACGCAAGCATCGGTTGGAATATCATATTCCAACCGAATATCAGACTTTGCTTTTTCACTTTTGGAAAATGGAACTAACGGATAAATAACTTTGCAATCTATTCCAAAGAAGTTGTCGTAGTTTTTCTTAATATCATCGGAAACCACAACCACTGTTGAAGCCTTTGAGAAGAAACGAGAGTATACTTTATATTTTGATTGCGGCGGTTTGTCGCCATAGTGAGCCACCACTATGTATTCCCGATGCAATAGTCTAACAGATGCCATATACAAATACCACAACACCCAATGGGCAGAGGAATACGAAATCACAACCTTCTTGAAAGACGGATGAAACAATAAGCAAATGAACAATTGAAGAGGTGCCAAATATTTCGTTGGTCTTAACTTCCAATATTTCAAGTGGTGTCCTTTTTTGTGAGCATATTCAGAAGTAGACAAATAAGAGACCTTGCACCCCATTTCAGCCAAGCCTTCTATCAGATAGTAGTTGAAGACCTCCATTCCGCCCACCACTTCCGGATAGACTCCGCTTCCTATCATAAAAAAGACTTCTTTATTTCTGTTCATCGGCAAAATATTTGAAGTTATACAAAAACGACCACAATATCATAACAATAGAATAATAGTACCACGACAATGTCATAAAAGATAGTGCAATTGCCGCCAACAGACTATAGTATACAACCTTGCTCCTAACATTCCTCCCGTAACGGAATCTGTTTACAATAACACCGATAAGAACAATTGCTCCGACTACCCCCAATTCCAACAGCACCTTGATATAAACATTGTGTGCATCAAAACCTACCGCGACAACATACATAAAAGAATTGAATCCGAATCCAAACAGGAACTTCAAAATAGAAATCGAAGCCCATAATTGAAAAGCCGAAGCCCATATGGTTGAACGCCCCGACATTCCGTCTTCATCCTCTTTTGAAGGAGACTGACCTATGGAAAGTAACCTGTCAGTAATTTCGGGAGGCATAAATGTAATAGCAATGTAATACAGAAGTACTGCTATTAGAGATATAATTAAAACTTTGCCCAATATATTTGTTTTTGAAGAAAACAGGTAGCACAGAAAAACGCATCCGAGACAAATCACTCCGGTACGTGATCCCGTCAGCAAAAGAGAATATAGGAGAATTGCCAAAAAGATAAGTTTGAGAATCTTTTGTCTAATAACATCGCAAAACAGCACTATTGCAATCGCAACGACATCAACAATCGCCAACTCGTTAGCATTCAAAGCTCCGAGTTGAACTCGCCCGGTTGATCCAATAGTTCGTTCAAGTGCCAGAAACGGAAAGATTGAATATAGTATTTGCGTTATTGCTGCCACAACTATTCCGTAAACAAACGCTTTTAGCAAAGCATTGAAAATGGTGGAGTTTATCGGCTTGGTGAAGAAAAAAAGCCCTGTTGCAAAAGAGCCTATCAACGTCATAAGGTTTGACGAATAATAAGAGGTCGGGTATTCATTTTTCGACAAAAAGAAACTCACGAAATACCACGCAAACAAAGCAAAAATTGCACCCAATCGTTTCATTTCTATTTGCCTAAAAGACAGGACATAAAATAGCAATCCTATTCCTATAGTAGCAAATTCAAGACCATTGAAACCAACAAGCCAATTCGCACGGATGTATGAGCTTCGAAAGAAAGTCAGAAATATCAGATACTTATAGAATACACTATTCATAATTGAAAATCACCTGATAGGGAATACTATGTTTCTCCTATTTACCACACAAACGCACCCGCTGAAGCACGCTCTTTATCTTCTCTACAACTAATTGCTGAGGGACAATGAAAGTACCTGCTTTCATTTCCAATATGTATGAAACTATCAGATAAACTCCCCCTACAAAAACAGACAAGAAAATGGAAATATCAAAATAGAAGGAAGCAAAAATAATAGGCAGCAATGGCAGAAGTGTGCATAAAAGAATCGTGCCGATACTTCTCAAAGGTACTAATTTGAGCATCGATATGTTTAATTGTTTCGCTTCGTATATCATTTGAAAAATTCGGGGGAGATTCATATTAAGCATTGCTCCAGCAATAGCTCCATAAATAGAATATTTTTGAATTAGAAATACAGACAAAGGAACGCTTATAATCGCTGAGATTAAGTACGCTTTCAACGACAGTTTTGTTTTGCCGATAGCTCTCAGAATTGTGCCTGCTCCAAACATCGCAACAACAAAGGAGGCCGTGTATATACGAAAGAATGGTGTTGCCGACAGATACTTGTCTGTAAATAGTAGTGATAAAATTTGTGGCGCAAACAATATAGCTATTAGTATTATAGGCATAGAAAACGACAAAGTCTTCACCACGAAACTCCTATAAAGACCGAGAACCTCCGCCTTGCCTTGTTCCTTGAATGCAGATGCCATATTTACTATATTGACTTGGCATAAAGCATCATATATTTGTATCACTCCGGGTATACCGAAGAAAGCAACAGAATAAACCGCGTACTCTTCCGCAGAAAGTGTTGAAACACATAAAATCTTGTCTATTCGCTGACATACCGTGTTTAATATAACGGCAAATCCGAAAGGAAGTGCATATGACAGCTGCTGCTTAATCAAAGGGATCGAAGTTTTACCAAATCTTCCCCAGCCATATCTACGAACAATATATAATATTATGTATGCAAATATAATTACCTGAAGCACAAAAATTCCTACGAAGATTCCATACAGCGAATTGGTATATAGTGCTAAGGGAATAACGATTGCAACTTTCAACAAAACTTCAAGAGGTGGAAATATTACAGAAAGCCATTTGTCTTTTCTGACCGTGGAAAGAGGAAGAATTATGTTTGAGGGAATAAACAGAAATATTGTAGCAATTACAATGTAAAGATAATTGGATAATTCCGAACCAATGATGAAATCCGCTATTGGCGAAATGAATAAAATGGAAGAACCTAAAGTCCCAAGTACTAACAGCAACAGAATTGTATTGTATACAAGTTGCTTCTTTTCTGTTTCGCTTTTGCTGATTGGGTAAAAATAGAATAGGCTCGATTGGATTCCAAATGCAAAAATAGAACCGAGAAAACCCAAGACAAGATAAAATTGAGCATAAACACCATAGTCGGACTTAGACAAAAAACGGGTCAAAAACAGTGGCATTGCAAACTGTGCCACCATTGCCAAAATTTTTCCCAACGCTATGTAAACAGCAAACCTATTGCTTCTTTCTCCACTCATTATATCCTTTACATGAAGTTGGTGCAGGTATTTTATCAATATCCGTCTTGACTATTTTTGCAGGATTGCCAGCTGCAATGCAATTCGCAGGAACACTCTTTGTAACTACAGAACAAGCCGCGATGATACTATTGTCTCCAATCGTAACTCCTTTTTGTATTCTAACATTCGTACCTATCCAACATTTTTTTCCAATAATGATAGGAGCATTATCAGAATGTTTCCACGTGCGAGAATCATCATTTAACGAAGTTGTGCTTGCATACATCCTAAAATCAGGATTTACCGGGTGATTATTATTATCGCAAATTGTTGTATTGTCTGCAACCCAAGTATAGTCCCCTATATGAATATTGTTAATCGACAGTATTTTACATCCAGCACCCATATAAACGCATTTTCCTATATAAATTTTCCCATGGTATTCAGATACTAAATTTCCAAATATAGCAGAGTTATTATCTATCAGAACGTCTTTTTTTGTTGAATTACAAAGAAGTGATATTCCTGCACGCAAGCCGAATATATGTCCTGTTCCTATTATCGTAGCTTGTTTGTGAAAAATAGCGTTTTTACGCTTTTGTTTCAAGTAATTCAAAATTCTGTTTATCATATTGCTTTATATCTATTATGTACATATTCTAGGTGTTTGTTTTCGCCGATAACTCTTGCAGGGCAGCCTGCTACGGCACTTCCCTCAGGCACGTCTTTCACGACCACCGCGCCTGCTGCGATACAGCTGTTGCTGCCAATTTTTACATCTTCGACAATGCACACATTCGGACCGATATAGACATTGTCGCCTATTGTGGCGGGCGTCTGATGATTTGTCCCGATTGAAAGGAACTGACTTATATTTACGTTGTTCCCTATCGTTGTCCCGCCGTTGATTACAACTCCTACGCCGTGTCCGATATAGAAGCCGTAGCCTATCTTGGTTGTGCGCGGGATTTGTATTCCGTATTTAATGGTTAAGCGTCGGTGCATAAAGACCGCAAACGGAAAGAAGATGTTTTTCCTCGATGCCAAGCGCAACCAAAAGGAATACTTGAAACAATGATTGCTAGAGAAAAGCACGTAGGAGAGAATAGTTTTTACCCCCCCCATTTTGCCTGTATACCTATGGTAATCAGACTGTATGTATCGAAATATTTCTTTCATCTCGCTTACCTCTTGAATATTCCGCAGAAGTCGAGGATTACTTTGTCATCTCGCCAAGGGAGTTCTTTGAATGGCGTGTGGGCAGTGAGGAAGACGACGATGTCTGCTTTCTCGTAGGCTTCGCGGTAGTCGGTCAGCTTGAAGACGTTGTGCTGCTTTA
>NFYY01005087.1_pt1 | contig 17078 bp, 30 predicted proteins | sample 1092491 | NCBI WGS metagenome assembly NFYY01 (sample SAMN03609884, study PRJNA323583) | gut metagenome | isolation source: feces | host: Rattus norvegicus | place: Denmark: GeoCenter | collected 2013 | reverse complement strand
CATTCCATCCTTCTTCATAAGGATTTATAAAGTTTACACCTACACTAGAGAGATAATGCATCCATCTATCTGGAGTAATATTCATAGACTTAGGAATCTAAGTAATATCCATATTTACTATTTTGCCTTTATCTCTAGCTAATGCCAATTCCAACCTGTACCAAAGTACAATATACATATATTGTAACGGTTTTAATATACTTACGAGAGATCTAGATCTAGAATTAGTATTACTATATACTGCTCCACAATATGGAAGCTTCTATGAGTTTGGATTATCTATAGATACGTGTTGATATTCTATAGGTTGTATGCCAAAGAAGAAATCATCACCAGCTCTATATCCTTCCCATACTTCTACGATCCAACCTGGTTCTATACTTATTTCAGTACCTACTTTTTGATAATTTTCACTTACTATATCTACTTGTACTTGACCAGATTCATCTTGATAAGTAATATAATATATCTTCTTAAAGGATTTCCAACATACGTGCCATACATTTATATTTCTAGAACCGTCGGCATCATATAGAGGATTGTCAAAATAATGAAATTTAATTCCTTGAAAATCATCTACTGGACTATGCTGACCCATATCTTGTGCAGGTACAGCATTAATCATAGAATCTAGTTTAGTTAAATCTTTTTCTTCAAGTTTATCAAAATACCTATCATATACTTCAGTAATTGGCATACGCATTTTTCTACAACACCACTCTCCATCTTCTATATATTCAAGATCCGGACTACGATCAAATGCAAAGTACATTGGGTTTACTCGTTCCATATAAGGTTCTGCATTAAGTATACCAACATAATATACTTCTTGTCCTGCGATCAATGCGTCTTTCCAACCTTTAATAAACTCATTATCCATATTGAGCTTTTCTCTCAAGTATACAAGAGTATGATATGCCGTGTTTTCTACTATATCTTTATACTCTTTATCCATATACTTAGCAATGGCTTCTGGTGGCATTATTTCACCACTTTGTAACTATTGTTGATACTAAGCTTGTTCTTCTGGGCCCATCTTAGACATTATTGTTGCTTCTATATATTGCAGCAATAATTGTTTTTCTTGCTCTTGAATTTCAGATGTAGCTTCTTGCGATGTTCTTACTACTCTAAAATTCAATGGTCTTTTTGTTTCTTCACCTATAAGCAAATCTACTTTAGGTCTAATTATATTAAAGTCTTGAGGGGATGCTGGAAACCCATCCTTTACTTTAAATGGATTAGTAATTCGTTTGAAATCTGATTCGTCGAATATACTATTATATAAATCATAATAGGTCTGTAGTTCTCCATACCTTGTAGAATTATTTCCGCCAGAGGTTATATTGCCTTCACCTATTATATAATTTACGCAATCTTGCTACCACTTTTTTGTTTTCTTAGACAATGGTAATTTTTGTTGCGGTAATCTAGTATTATATAAATTATTATTTGCCATATTTAAAATGAAAATAGCGGTATGTCATCTCCGGTATTCTATTCGTCTTTATCGAACCACTATTGGCTAAATAAAGGCATCTCGAAGAGTTCAACCTATTTATTCTATTCTTTTGCAGCAGAAACCTTTACCTAGTATAGTTCTTCTCTATATATCATGACCATACATAATGCTATAAGACGGTCTACGTTTTTAACACCGTCGTTCTCTATTAATTCTTCTATTAAAGGTTCGCTGTATATTCTTTCTATGTTTGGATGTCCTGGTTCATATTCATCTAGTAACCATTCTAATATCAATCCTTCTCCGTATGCTCGAATTGATTTAGTCATATGACATCCTTTCCTTCTAGATACTTTACTATCTTTAAATATTTCTGATATTACTTTATCTGGCTGATCTGCTAATAAATAATCGCAATGCTTGTTTACAAAATATGGATATATACCTTTGCGTTCATTCTCAAATAATAATCTCGCGTTATAAAACGTTAATAGTTTCCTAACGTTTTCATAGTATTCTTCTGCAGTATTTGGTCTTCCAGAATATTCTGCTACAATAACATCTTGCCAAGCTTCTCCAGCTTTTACTCGTTTGAATATGAAAGTAGAACCTAATGAGTTTGTAAAAGATTCGTCATGGTCGTCAATTGTGTTATCGTACGACTTTTTATTCGTACTTCTACATGTCCCCATGTAGTTCAGCGTACATCATCACCAAACGGTGTCAAGCACTCTTGGGAAGATTATATTTATTCACTTCCTACGCGTTACACTGTCTTATAGCCTTTCGCAATCTATAAGATTAGCACGGTGTTATCTGTTCTAGACTTTCACCGTTTTTGCTCGATTTTAAACCCGCTCGACTTTAGGTTAACGGGTCGCACCCTCCTATATATAATCCAAATGGAGGATCTGCTATTGGATACTCCCATATTACAACTGAACCTTCTGGCTTGTCGTCTTTCTTTAAATGATAAGTAGTTATATCTCCACTCTTCTTTTCAGTAGCTATTACTTTTCCATTACCATCCCACGTTAAGTCTACAATATGTTTCATATTTTGCAGCTTTTTATTCGTTCTAAGCCGCGTTAATTGTTCCATCAATAACTTTCTAGGGAAGATGTTTTTTCCAAGCTCTAAGACAGCTTCTTGCGGTTTTAAAGGACGTTCTGATATAAATCTATCAATAGACTATTGAGTAGCTCCTCCGTCCTTAATTACATTGCGCTATCTTATAAGTTCTTCTATAGCTAATTCTTTGTAAGAATTTCCATATTCGTCCATAAATTTTTGTTTACCATCTTCTGCTAAACTTTCTATATTAGACCAAGATGGAACAAAGAATCCGCATTTGGTAGTTTCTGCATTGTCGTCCCATATATTATCAAACGATAGTATATTAAACGCATCAGGATTATAAAATAAATTCTTCAGACCATCGAAGGAAGAATTATGAGTTATTATTCCATTCCCAATATACGTATTTGTATCGTCGGCTTGAAGGTTATATACCGTCTGCATTCCAATATTAGAAACATTTGTAATAGTTTCATAATAAAATTCATTGCGTAGCCATCTTTTTTTAGAAGTCGCTATGGTTTTTACTAAATTAATAGCTTCTGCTTTATATTTTATTTTAGGATGAATATTGTCGCATAACTATAATAAACTATTTTTATCTACGACTTCTATACTATATATATTATGTTTGTCCTTTATCTTTCGATCTCTCGGTTTGCGGATTTTAAGTTGAATAGAAGCGTGTATTCCTAATTTTTGAAATAAATCTCGAATGTCTTTTGCTAACGTAATGCTTATAGTGGCGATAGATATAGTTACAGTTGGCATTCTATTTCCTCTAGAATTTCTAATATTTATATTTCCATCAGTATCTATCAATCCTGCAAGAATTTCACAACAATCTTGTTTTGTAGCAGAAAATATATCTTCTGGTAATTTTTTATTAACTCCACTATCACCTAAAATTTTTAATTTTCTGAGTTCTGGAACAACTCCTTTTATTCTTAAACTTCTTAACGTTCTTCCATCTTTTGTCGGTTTTGGAATTGCAGTATCTTTGCATTCATATTTTTGCAAAACATAATTTATAACATCTTCGTCACAATTTGTAAGAACTGGAGTTCCACGATATGTTCCATCTCCTATTAACAATCCGATTAAATACGGATCGAATAGTTTTATGTTCCCAAAAACAGAAGTATCCTGCGATACTGCGACAAGATCTCCGGCTTTCAAATCTTTTGCATCTATCCATTCCCATACTCTACATTCATTACAATCGTAATGATTGCTTGCATATATCGGATGATCTACGCTACAGGATAATTCCCTAAACTAATTTGTTTGGATAGTAACACATTCTTTTTGTATAGGCTCATTTATGTGAGATATATAGTTTATTTTAGAACATTGTTTTTCTATATCATATCCCAATATTCCGTCAGACAATGTTAAATCTTCTATGTTCTTACGTTCTCCAAATGCTGTATATATTTTATTTCCAGCAGTGAGACAACCTTCAGTACCGCCTGTACCAAATGCGCATAATAAACCGAATGCTACACCATCGTCTGTTTCTACTGCAGGTTGTTCTACACGCCAAGCAGTTTCTAGATTTGGAAATTTACCACCTTCTTCAAATAGTACTAATTTACCACGAGTACCACGAAGACGTTCTGGATCATTCTTAAGAGTAATGCCAGTAATACTGGACATATAACCCTGTTCTGTCTACTTACCAAATTCGTCAGTTACTTTATAACCTGCTACTCGTTCCATACGAGTACTTGTAAGACGTTGTTTAGACCATGCTGTATGTTTATCTACAAAATCCATAATCTACCACGCTTTAGATAACAAACCATCTCCAATTAAGAACTTTTGTTCAGATGCTACTGCAAAGTTTTTAGACCCAGGAATAAGTTCATAATTCCTAACTAACATAGATGCACCTTTAAAGCTGTATCCTCTTGCGCGACACTTCAACACCGCCATATGTTTACCTTGTGTTTCAGCTTCATCTATAGCGTTAAAGTAATAATAATCATAGTCCCAAAATCTAGGAAAACCAAATATACGTTCTCGACGTTTGCGTTTATTTCCAAACTTGTCTGTATATTCTACTTCCTACAGTTTCATAATTGGACTATAATTTAAATAAAAGTAATGATAACCTGTAATACTGTCTCCGTCAGGAGCTACATATCCATTTAAACATCGCTATGTTTCTTGATCCCAATATTTTATATAATCTGTAGTTCCTATTGGGGCTAATGTATATTGTCCATGCTTTTCAAAGAATATGGCTGCCTAACGAAACTTATCACTATTATATATCTTTTTATTGAAATCAACCATATTTATCTAATAGTTTCGTAGAGCCCTATGGTACCTCCACCTTTAACTCTACCTGTTTCTAATTGTTCAGCTTTAGCTTGTTTTTCTGCAAGATCCAATGATTTAACTATATTACCTACATCTTTAAGTATACGTGTTACTTTCAATGCAGTATCTATATCCATTAGATCTTTAGAATAATCAGTTAAAGCTTTTATTAATCCCTCAGCTGCAGTTCTAGATGCACTCAACAATCTAGTTCCAGGAGTTTCTTGGAACTAATTAAATCTATCTGCAAGTGCTAGTAATTCTGCAGTTGGTTTATAATTCTCGTCCTTAAATACATCTTTAGCTACTCTCTAAGCTCTTTCGTTTTCTGGATAAGCTTCATACGGAGTGTTCCACTTATTGCACCATATTACATATTCTATTTCATTTAAAGCTTTAGCTTTATCTTTAGAATTGTTATAATAATCTTTAAATGGAGGAATAGCTAATTCATCTGTATTTAGTATTATTTTATTTCCTTTTATATCAAACATAAATCGTTACGATCTAATATAAGGTGTTACCAAATCTTCAGTGTCGTTTAAAATCAACCACATTGGTTGTATTCCAGAAAGATTAGTTGCTTTCAGATGAATTGTTCTGTTAAGAGGCATTTCTACATTATTGCTTTTCGACATTTCAGTACTAGAAGAAGAAGGGAAATATATATGTTGCTATATCGATTCGCCCATAACTCCTGCATTAAGAATTATAATTCCATTGTCTCTTGTTATTCTAGGAGCTATTATATATATTTCTAATCCTTGATTTATACTAGAATCTGGTAGTTTTACAGTAAGAGAATTATAAAGAGATTGAGTATTAACTATATACATGTTTGCTCCATCTTCTACTGGGTTTATTTCTACAATTTCATCCGTAGTAGTACCGATTATCCTTTTTGACTTGGAATAAAAACTGCTAGAATGTATTTTACCAGTAATAGTTATATTTCCATTACTATCCCACTATAAATTATTCTTTGCTAAATAACCACTACCGTCAGATTTGATCAATACTGAAGTATCATTTGTTTTTGCAGCATCGTTTCCTATTACTATAGAATTTTTAGCAGTAGAATCTGTATAATCTGCTTTATCGCTAAATACAATTGTAGGTTTATTACTTGAATCGTTACCTATATATATACTCGGACCAGTTCCAGCTTTTAAGGATTTAGCTTGCAAATCTCCACTTACGTTTACTTGATTTGCTATTATATTTACAAATGAAGTATCTTCTTTTAATCCCGCACTTATTGCTGTATATATATTACTATAATCGCTGCCGGTGCCGGATACTATAAGATCTATTCTATCTGTAGTCTATTCTATCTAAGACCAAGATAGCACATCTCTAGTACCATTGTCTGTTAGTGAACTAACTAACGTAGAATAACTAGGGGTAGAAGCATCAAATTTTTCATATATCTAATGTGCTACTTTATTATCTACATCTGTATAAGTAGCAAATTGATTCATCTGACCTTGCATTTCATTAATAGTACTATTTACAGCACCTATAGTCTGAGTAGCGTTGTCTAATTGTGATCTTAATTCGTTATACTGATCGCCACTTATTTGTTGTACTTTATTCGCAATTTCATCATTTATTTCTTGCCAATCTGAATCAGAAATAGATCCTGATTGTCCAGGTGCTCCGGGATCACCTTTATCGCCTTTATCTCCTTTTGGGCCTTGTAATCCGCGTTCTCCCTATTCACCTTTTTCTCCTTGTGGAATTCCGAATGTAAACGCTAATGTATTGTTTACCAACGTAACAGCAACAGTAGCTGGTGCACCTGGCAATAATGTAGTAGTATTAGCTTCTGCCATTGCAATGCCAGATACTTCTAAATTCGATATTATATCGTCTATCTCAGACTTATTATAATAATCTGACAAATCTATATCTGATATGACGTTATCTATACGATCGGATAAAGTATTTATCGAATCGTTCACATTTAATAATTTTTGATCTATTATTGATTTAGAATATACATCATTCTCAGAAACAATATGTATATCGTTTTCCAACTATGAAAGCTTAGTTGGAATATCCGACACATTTGCTTTATCGTAAAGCTATTCTAATACTTGTGTAAAATCTTCTTTACTGTTCCATTTGTCTTTTTCTTCTTGTGTGACATGTATAGAATGATTTGCAATATGATTAGAAAGCTTTACTCCTATACTTGCTAACGAAACCCCAAAAGAATACTTTTCTAATTTTTTAGGATGCATTTCATCCTACATTAAAGGATTGTCTATTAAATTCATTGTACTAAATTATTTACATTAGTACCGCAGTTGTGATCGAACACTACGTCTAAAACACTGCGGTTAAATACGTTTATCACCGATCTATTTCTCTATTTAACCGAGCTAGAAATTGTCTCTAAGCCTAAGTGGTAGCTCGGTGCAATTTATAAAATAGAGCATTGGTGCTATAAACGTTATACGTTACCTTCAAGAGCACTTAATCTATCCAGGATTGATTGATATTCAGACTTCTTAATTACTACATAATCATCATCTGTTACTCCTGTTGCATCATTAGCTTTAATAGTAGGTTGACTATCCAATTTAGCTTTATCCTCTTTTGACATTAAGCCGTTTAATAGACTTGCAACAGCCGTTGGAACAGAACAGTCTATAAAAGGTATTCCGTTAAAAGTACAAAGTTTTGCACCTTTAAATTCTACCTTATTTCCTAGTATTTCTAATACAGGAGAACCAATATAACAAACATCAGTAGATAAATCAGTTAGTTTAGTATCAACTCCTGCATCTCTGTAATAATAATTTATAGGACTATTGAGCTTAGTCTTATCAGAGGCTGACATCAATCCTGCTTTTACAGTAGTAGCAATAGGTGTATTATTCAATATAGCATTGGACGTAATATTTTCAAGGATTATGTCAGAAGCTTTTCTCCAAGTATTATCTGTACCTTGACCAGCTCCTATCCAATGAGTATATATCCATTCTCCATCAGAACCATCTCCGTTATATATTGGTAATAAACCAGCATTATCATCGCTCCAATCTATAATACTATCTAATTTAGATTTATCGTCAGCGGACATCAAACCTGTTTTTGAAGAAGTTGCATTTGGTATAGTTAAGTTTACTGTTCCATTAGTATTAATCTGTTCTACATCATTTACACTAATGGAAGTAATAGCATTGTTGATATTATTAAGTTGAACTTCTGTAAGAGCATCTTGCTTAGCATTAAATTTATCAAAGTCAGATTTAGCTAAAACTCCCATTTGATGCGTGTTTAACTGGGCAACATTCAGGAGATTAAATCCTGCTAAAACAGTTCCAGATCTGGCATATATACTTAATCCGAGTTGAGGACCAAACGGTTCAACTACATCACCAAGACTCATTGATTTTAAAATAAGATTGCCTTCTTCAGTCACTTCAAGCTCGTTTTTATAATCATAGTAGTATCCATCCGGTTTATAAGTTTTAGGCACCTTAACTCCACCAAGAGTAGTTGTAGTTGCAGCAGGAAGTGTATAATTCTCAAGAGAATCGAGTTTAGTCTTATCTGCCTTAGACATCGTACCATCTTGTTCAGTAGTAGCATTAGGTATATTAACACCCTTATTAGTAATCTCAAGAGGAGTACCATTTACAGATACAGATTCAATTTTATTTACTTGAGCACCTGCTTCTATACCATCAAGTTTAGTTTTGTCTTGTGCAGTTATTATTCCTGCGTTTTCACTAGTAGCGTTTGGAATATCAAATTCAGAAACTTCAGATAATCTCCCTCTAGTAAGATCTTGTTTATAACTATAAACGTTTACATAATTAGCGCCAGACTGTACTCCTAAAGCTTTTATAACATCGCTTGGTAAATTTAAAGCCTTACCATAAGGACTTAAATCAACATCTGCTTTATACTTACCAAGTTCTTCCCATTTATTATCTACATAACCATATTCAGTATAAATATTACCCTCTTCTGTTTTAGTTGAAGGAAGTAAATAAATCTTATTAGGAAGACCTGTTTCAGGAAGTTCAGTTACAATAGAATAAAGAGATGTATCAAGAGTACAACTAATAGTATCTCCTGTAATATCTATACCCTCACCTGCTTGATAATTTACAAGGGAGTCTAGCTTTCGCTTGTCAGAAGCAGTCATAATACCTGCTTCAGATTGAGTAGCTGGTTCAATATTTATAACGTAAGTATTAGATGATGTGTCCAGTGAACTCACTATGTACTTTATCTGAAAATGAAAAGGGTTGTCCTATAACGCATATATATTAGTTACGGTGTCATACGCCATCCTATTTACCCTTACTTTATCAAAGTCGGACATAAGTCCAGGCATAGAAGTAGTTGCATTCGGTATTGCATTTGATAATTTAGTAGATACAACATCTCCAGTATCTAAATCTGTACGATCTACATTGAGATGAATTCCATTCGCATCCTATACGAAACTAATAGGAAGTAATTCTGAATCTTCTCCGCTAGCCATAACATATTTAGGAAGATTGGAAGCACGTTTATAATCTTCTAAAGTTTGATCTACTTCTGCTAACTTTTCCCAAACATTGGCTGCAAAGTCTGGATCTTCCCCTAAAGCATCTGCTATTTCTTTAAGAGTATCTAGTGTTTCAGGACTAGTGCCTATTAAATCTTTTATTTTTTCATCAGTATAACGTTGTTGATCTTGATCTCCTTCAACACGTTCCTGTATTTCTTCATTAATTAAATTTTGCAGTTCATCAGTGGTAATTTCGCCAGTATCGGTCAATTCTTTAATCATTTCTATTACCGCATTGACATCCATCATATCTCCACGCTGATAACCTCCTTCATTGTCCCCAGTATATACATTAGGAATCCTAGGATATGTTAGACCATCGCCAACAACAGTAGCACCGTTAAGAACTGCTTTGTTAAACATTTTCTTCATAAAAATTACGTAATTTTAAAGTTAAGTATAAATAGAATAAGGGGCTAACTCATTTTAAGTTAGTCCCTATCTAAGGAATCAATATTCCAAAATAAGACTTGGTTACGCGTTCACCTCAGTCTTCTCAATATTCTCATGAATATCGCCGCTTGTATTTACATCTTGAGAATCTGCTGCAGCCTGTTCATTAATCTCAGATGTATTTACTGCGCTATTAACGTTTTCATTGCCAGTAGAACCGAAACCATTCTCGCCTCTTTCGCTCTCACTGAGTTCAGCTACCTCAGTAATCTCGACCTCAGGAATTGGAACGATTACCAACTGCAAAAATCTTTCACCTGGTTGATATACAGCAGGAATAGTATCTGTAGTAACTTTCATTACTGCCATCATCTCACCTCTATAACCAGAGTCAATTACACCTACACAGTTTGTCAGTGCAAGCGATTTCTTCCAAACACTAGAACGTGGGAAAAGCAATCCTACATGACCTTCCGGGATTTCAACAGCAAGGTCTGTGTGATAACACAACAATACCTGTCGTGCTTCATTCAATATTTGATCAATCTTTGTACAAGTCAAATCAATTCCTGCGTCTCCTTTATGAGCGCGTATAGGCAATACAGCCTTATCACTTAATCTTTTAAACTTTACTTCCATGTTTTGTTTGTTTTAATCTAATTAGATTATAAATAATATTAATGTTATTCTAGTAGGTAGCCCCTGTAGGTATCGATCCCACTCCCCCTGGGTTAGAGCCAGGTGCGCTAGCCAGTACGCGAAGGGGCAATAAACGCACTTTCTTAAGGTGCGCTTGGATAATTCTCACCATTACGCGGATTCAGTATATCCACAACGGCAGCTTTTCAATCTAATGTATATTACTATACTAGCTCACGTAGCCGTTACTGTCCAACCATGAATAGCTCATTTATCTGTTGGATTTCCTCTGTCCTAGTTGAGCCTCAAGAGGAACGCTGCGCGGAATAACTGCATTGAACAAGTTAGTGAGCCTTAAACTCAGTTCCGCTGTCCCGACGTTTTAAAGACTGTCGGATGTCTTCGTTTTGGGTAAATTTTACTTGACTGTTTACAGTACAGTCAGACTGTTTACTTTTTTCTTGTAATCCAATTCCAAAATCTCTTAAAGACGTTTGGCTTTTTCTTGTCGGACATAAACCTTATTATTTCATCGAGAGTATCGAATTCATTAATAAAAATTTTAGTTCCGCCATTGTTTCCGGTTTTCACATTATCAGTAATGCAATCGCTAGTAATATTTGCAATGTAATACATAATAGTATCTCTTTCTAAATTTGTAAAATCTTTTGAATTTTCAAATTTAACAAACGGTACTACTGCATAAACATCAAATATAGTATTGCATTCATTAAAATTATAAATTACCGGTTTTGTATTTGTTTTCTTCATAATGTATATCGTTTATATTTGTATATTCTATATTAAAGTCCGATGGTTTCGCATTTATTACAATCTCCACAATCTGAATACTTAGCCTCTGTTTCTAATCTAGCCCGTCTTTCAGCTCGTTTTGCCAATTCATCTGCGATCATATCTTTCCACTCTTTATTCTTTACTATAGCTATTTTATCGCTGTCTTGATCGTAGAAAGTTAGAATTATATCGCCCTTGGAGGCTTTAAATACTGTCTGATTTCTCTTTGTAGGTATTGTACGAATCTCCATGTCGTCGTCTGCAATAAACATTCGTTTTATATTTGATGAAAAATCATCGTACTTTTTAATATTGTTTTGTGCATCTACAATGTATGCGCTACAACTAGAATATATTCCAGATGTATTGTCTATATAAAGTGTCTTCATGCTTTGTATTTTAATTGTTTGTTTTCTTTGTATCTCTTTTTCAATTTAAACTTAATTAATTTATTTATCAGTATATCATGAATATCTGTATCATCTTTCATAACATCTGTTATAAATTTAAATTGAAATTTTCCTATTTTAGTAACTAAATCTAGATCTTCGTTTAGATCTTTAGAAACCTTTTTACAAATATCATTCAGCGTCACTTGTATTCATTTTACAAAGTATATCCATTCTAGATATTAATTGCGAATCTTTCAGTAAATCAAAATATTGAGCATATCTACCTTTATATACTACAATGTCGCCGAGTTTTATATCCAATTGAGGAAACTTCTCATCTTTTGGAGCAGTTGCTTCTACTGGAACTTTAAGTACTACACCTCTTGTAAAGTCTGATTCTACTTCTTTTGTTTCAGTAGTTACATCATCGTAGTCTTTAACTTCAAGTCCATCTTCTGTAGTAGTTTCTTCTTTAACTACTGGAGTACTGAACTCCTTAGTAACCATTACAGGTTCTAGAGGTTTTACCAAGAAATAACGAGAAAACTCATAAGGAATTTGTTCTGAAAGACTCTGTGCAAGCTTTGTCTGATCTATAATCTTTTCGTCTACTTTCATGACTATCACTTTTTAAGAGATGCAAGATGATTCAAAACTTTAATCAAATTAAGCAATACTGTTGTATTTTCGAGCTTAATTACATCGGGAATTTCACCTTTAGTATTACTTAAGTTATTGAGATCTTCTGTATATTTTGCAATCAAAGCATCAATTTCATCAAATACATTTACAAAAGGCTTCTCCTCTTTTGGAGCAACTTCTGCAAGATAACCTTGCTCAATAAGCTGTTTAGCATATTCTTTAGAGATTGTATAATCACTAGTATATGTAGCCTTCGTAGTTACACCATTATCTGTTTGGTTGTCAAATACTTCACTAAATACACTTGAATATACACTTCCATCCTGTGAGAGCTCGAATGTATCGTCGATCTCCATCACATAAAATGGCTTAATAACTTTTAAAATCTTTGTCATGTCTACTATGTTTTAAGTTTTACAGACATATAACGCAAATTTATAGAAATCGGTTTCATTTGAATAAAAATTTTTTATAAAATGCAACCATTTTGATTTTTTTACGTTATAGTAGTAAGGGGGAAGAAGGGGGGTTATAAGAAAGTAGCAAAGAATATATAATATATATAATATAGCATATACAGTATAAACAATATGAATAATAAGAACAGTAAGAACAATATACCAGTAGTACCAATAGAAGATATAGATGTATCTACAAATAAATATTGTAGAGGTAAAGATACGTGGTATGTATCTACTCTAATAAACTATATTAAAGATAATAAATTAAAACCGTTTGAAGTACCTTTAGCAGTAATACCATTGTGGGATCTTAACTTTGATGTATACAACATGGATGATTTTATCTTCCAAGTAAATAGAACACTTAAAGCAGATTATACTAAATACCCGATTATATTTGATGATTTCGGACAAGTAGCAGACGGGTGGCATAGAGTATGTAAAGCTATATTAGATGGCAAAAAGACTATAAAAGCATACAGGATAACGGAAATGCCCAAACCAGATATAATAGAAGAAACACATGAATGAAGCAGAATTATCGACTATACTATATTATGCAGATTTATTAGCTTTAAAATAGTCTAGTACTACTGTAACTGACAATTGTAAGTATTTCTTCGTACACGGAGTACCTATGAACATTTCGTTTATAGTAAATCTACAGCCATTTTATGATGAAAATAGCCCGTATTTTTAGTAGAGTGTAAAAGAATATTGCATGCTAAAAAATAAGTTCGGAGAAGAAGGAGTAAAGAGTTTTATGGAGAATATATGTAATTTAGGTTTAGCAGGAAGTGTAAACGCAATACAAATGTTAAAATATATACATAGATATTCTGACAAAGAACAACGAAATAGAGCTTTTAGACAGTATAAACGATTTAAAAATAGTATAAAATACACAACTACAACATTAGATGAATCCGGAAATGAAATCGAAATAGAATGTTCAAAATACATAGCACATACTGAAAGAAACAGCAAAAGATCCAAAATTTATAAAAGCGTGTGAAATAATAATTAGAGCATATAAAAATGCGTGTAAAAATCTAATAAATAGAATAATATGTTGAATAATAAAGAAATAGAAAATTTAGTATTATCGGTACTTTTAGATCCAAACCCAGGTTTAGATTTAGAATCTTTCATAGCTACTAAAGAAGAAAGACATGCTATATGGGAAAACTGGAGGAAAGAATTATCTATAGAAGAAGTATTTGCCCCAGTTAAAGATGAAGATAAGCGTAACAAATGCATAGAATTATTTAATGAATTGAGAAAAAATGAAGGTAATACGCAACAAGTTGCTACCGCTTAAAGGATTTGCAGCTATAAATCTATTTGGAATACTATTTGTAAGAGACGGAGCTAATGTATCTGACACGCTTATCAATCATGAAGCTATACACACAGCACAAATGAAAGAATTAGGTTATATTCCATTCTATATTTTATACTTAATTGAATGGTTTATTAAACTGATAATAAACAAGTTAGATAACAATAAAGCATATAAATCTATCTCTTTTGAGAGAGAAACGTATAGTAATCAGAACAATCTAAATTATTTAAAAGAAAGAAAACATTATGAATGGATTAAGAGAATATTTAAGTAAAGTATTAGGAATACCCCAAGATAAGTTGCTGCATTTAATTTGTGGGTTAGGAGCCGCGCAAATATCTGCAGGGATTATTTCTCATTATGCACCTACTTCTATTGCAATGTGTACTGGATTTGCAGTATCTACATTAGCAGGTATAGGAAAAGAAATATATGATGATTTAATTAAGGCTGAAGCAATAGACAAGAAAGATATTGTATATACTGTATTGGGAGGACTACTCGGTATATTGTTTTTGATTCCTGCAATTTTTTAAAATTTTTTATTTTTTGTAAGTGTAAAAACGAGAAATAAGTGTAGAAACACAGAATAGTTTAAATTACCCTCCCTCGGTGTTACAGTTAATTGGGCTACCCCATATACCATCTTGCACCACATCCTTTAATATCGAAGTCTCCTTCTACGAAACACTGCAATATTGCATTAACTAAAATTCATAACACTATGGCAGCTAATATCACTACAGGTTGGAGACTCGGTATCAAAAAGTTCACTAAAGATCAATCAGGTAAATATATCATTACTTATAACTGGAGTAATGGATATGAAACGCTGGATGCTCTGCAGAAGATGATGTCTCAACACCAGGATACCTGGGCAGGCAAGGAAATAATAATCAGGTGCTTTAAATAAGCATCTGATTGTTCTTTGCTTAATATCGAATTTATCCATTATTAAATAGTGCAATATTGCATTAATTTAAACATATAAACTATGAAAAGGAACATTCGTTATGCTACTGTATTCTTACTTTACATGCTGGGAATACTAACAGGCATGCTTTTAGGATCTTGTGGATCAACAAGCGAGTTAAGAACACTTCGTAACTACTATTACAGTACTGAAAAGTTCTTTGATGATATGGACAAGTCTGTCTATGATTCAGTGTTGGAACAAATGGATACTGATAGTGGTTCACAGTATCTCTATTGGAGAGAGAAAGCAGAACAGTATGAGCCTTAGGCTTGTACTGTTCATTTTTGCTTAACATCGAATTTGACTCTGCCTAACGATTGCAATATTGCATTAACTTATTAAATATATTTAATATGGAGACAAGTACAACAATCAAATTCAAAGCGAGTACAAACATGCCAGAAGATCTCAGAGATACGGAAGTGATCGACATGGTAAGGTGTTTACTAATGTCTGAAGACAGTGGATTTCCTACACTGTTAGAGAAGATCAATGAGGATTTAGTAGATTATCACATAACTACTAAAATAAGACGCAGTAAAAACACAAAAAACATGCTTATAATGAAACCAAGTATGTTTACCATAAGTGTGATAGTAACGCCGAACGGTCTTTTATCCGGATATTATGAGTACGAGGACATGGAAAATTCTTTGCGTGAAGTAATTAATTACTGTAAACACAATTTAGAACGCATTGAACGACATTAGTGTAACAACCCTTAAATAATAATTAAAATAGTCGTATATGTTTAACTTTTCACTACTTTATCTATTCGTCAATACTCATACAGGAGAATCTAAATGGTGCTCTCTAGAAGAAGGAAGTAAACTCAATGAAGATTGGGAAAAAGACCCAACTCAAAAACCAATTCCAGTTTATCCTGATAGTTGGATTTAATTATTAAAAGTAGTTGCTGCTATACAAATTAAAGAATTGGAATCTATGACTGGAGGAGTATAAGCTTAGTGCTTATACTTCATCCTTTCTCACATCGAATAAGCCTCTTACTAAATAATGCAAGAAAAGACAGAGACTCTATGACATAGGAGTATAAACTAAACTTGGTTAATCACTAGGAGTGTCTAAGTGTTGGCAGCTCGGAAAGACGAGCATTTAAAAAACTCAATATAAAAGATATTGGCTATTACATAGTTTCAGTATTTCCAAGATGTTGAGGACGCCAGTTTCTTAATTTATGGTATCACTAATTCAAGAAGTATATGGGCTAATGCACTGAGGTATTACATTACCAAGAGAAAACCTAATCTCAAAATATGTAAAAAAGATATTGGAGCCTGAGAATATAGGATAGTTGCAACGAGTAAGTTAAGTTTTAGGCGTAAAACACAAAATTAATGTTTATCCATCATAAATAAAGATTATAATAAAGTATCATGTGTCCTATGTATCCTTCGGGATATGTAGGACATTTTTGTTTTACATCGAATAAGCCTTTTTCTAATCATTGCGACGAAAGCAAGGCTTTCAATGCATATGTTTCACTCTAAAATTGTACAATTATGGATTTAAAGATCACAAACATCAAATTTGAGCAAATCGCACAAGGTAAACAGAATGCAGGCGAATGGTTCATGCGTATGAACTTAACAGATGCCGAAGATCCAATCTTTGGTGACAAATGGGAAGGCTACCCAGAGTTCGACAAAGAAAGAGTAAACTACTACAGATCTTTCTTCAGCGTTGTTGATGGCGGAACTGCGGAAAATACTACTCCGATTCCAGAAGAACATTTGTTGTTGAAGAACTGTCTTGCTGAAACATTCGTATTTCCAGAACCAATGGTCCAAATAGACCAAAACGGACAACCATTGTTGGATAAGTTCAACAGAATGCGAGTAAAGACATCTGTTGTAGTCTTAACGAGAAAACGACTGGAAAAAATGGACAATTCTTACCGTTATCTGAAAGGTCAATCTTGTGAAGAAAAAGGACAGAGTTTAATTGGTAGACTGTATGTTCCATTGCGGG
>NFYY01010611.1_pt1 | contig 18134 bp, 10 predicted proteins | sample 1092491 | NCBI WGS metagenome assembly NFYY01 (sample SAMN03609884, study PRJNA323583) | gut metagenome | isolation source: feces | host: Rattus norvegicus | place: Denmark: GeoCenter | collected 2013 | reverse complement strand
GCTCTTCCGATCTGGGTGTAAAGTACGATTTCAGTGGCTATGTCACGAAAGCGAATATTCGTTGTAGTGATGGCCGACTGATTCGTCGCGATGCTTTTCGGCATTGCGATGGGATGACTGTTCCTTTTGTGTGGCAACACATGAGGGACGATCCGAAGAATGTCATCGGAAATGCTCGTCTTGAGCATCGCCAGGACGGCGTTTATGGCTATGTGAGTCTGAACAATAGTGAGCAGGCTCAGCTGGCTAAGGAGCTCGTTCGGCACGGCGATCTGAAGGCGATGTCGATCTATGCGAATCATATCGCTCAACAGGGGACCAATGTGACCCATGGCGATATTCGGGAGGTTTCTCTCGTGATCGCGGGTGCTAATCCCGGCGCGCTGATCGACAACGTATGTATCTCCCACAGCGACGACGAAGAGGTCTACCTCGACGACGAAGTTGTGATCTATAACGGTTGGAACATCGAGTATGGGGAGTCTGAGGACGACACATATGATGGCGATCCGAAGGACAAATCTATCGAGCATGCCGACCCGAAAGAGAATGATGGAGATACCAATAAGGCCGCCACTGTTAAAGAGGTTTTTGACTCTCTGAACGAGGATCAGAAGACACTTTTTTATGCAATGGTCGGCGAGGCGTTGGCGAATGCGGGCGTCGACGAGGAAGATGTGGAGCAATCTGAAAATTTTGAAGGAGGTAATAATATGTCCTACAATGTGTTTGAGGATAAAAGCAAGGATGTGAATGTTCTGAGCCATGATGACATCGAGAACATCTTTAAAGAGGCAAAGCGGTGCGGTTCTCTGAGGGAAGCTGTTCAGGAGATGGCGATCCAGCACGGTATCACCGATATCGAGTCCCTGTTTCCTGATTATAAGTCTTTCAACAATCCTCCCGAGTGGATCGGTAAGCCCGAGGCGTGGGTCGATACGGTGTGGAACGGGACTCGTAAAACACCCTTCTCTCGTGTGAAGTCCGCGTTTGCGGACATTACAAAGGACGAGGCGCGGGCTCGAGGGTATATCAAGGGTAAGAAGAAGGTTGAGGAGCAGTTTAGCCTCATGAAGCGCACCACCGATCCTCAGACTGTCTACAAACTGCAGAAGCTCGATCGGGATGATGTTGTTGACATCACTGATTTCGATGTCGTCGCTTGGCTGAAGGAAGAGATGCGGATGAAGCTTCAGGAGGAGCTCTCCCGTGCGATCCTGATCGGCGATGGTCGTCTGAGTTCCGATGAGAGCAAGATCAATGAAACTCACATTCGTTCCATTCTGAACGACGCCGACTTCTATTCTCTGAAGACCACGATCGATCTGACTGGCGCCACCACCGACACGGCCAAGGCGAACGCGTTCATCGACGCAGCTGTCAAGGCTATGGTCGACTACAAGGGTACTGGTAGCCCCATCGCGTTCATGTCTCCTCAGATCCTGGCTACTCTGCGCGTTGCTCGCGATAATAACGGTCGTCGGATGTATGCCAATGTGTCCGAGATCGCCTCTGCTCTGGGCGTAGCCAACATCGTCGATGTTCCTCCCATGAAGGACATCGTTCGGACTGATGCCGATGGTAAGACCCACAAGGTGCATGCCATTATCGTCAATCTTCGCGATTACAATATCGGCGCCGATCGCGGGGGCCAGACGACTATGTTCGATGACTTTGACATCGAGTACAACAAGTATCGCTATCTGATCGAGACCCGTTGCTCTGGTGCTCTGGTGGTGCCCGCTTCCGCTCTTGTCCTCGAGGAGGCCGGTGTTGAGGCTGAGTCTACCCCTGGCGTAGGTTGATAAAAATCAAAATGGTGGTGATTTCGGTTGAGTAAGTATTATGGAGCAATCGGCTATGCCGAAACCCCCGAGGTAGAACTTGGCATCTACGAAGAAGAAATCGTGGAGCGGTTCTATTATGGAGATGTGATTAAACATCAGATTCGCAATGATTCGGGGGAATCTCTGAACGATAATCTGGTTGTCTCTGACGACATTAGTATTCTCGCGGATGACTATGCCTATCGAAATTGCCACATGATTCGCTATGCGACGCTTATGGGGGTGAGATGGAAAGTGACTTCCATCCGCCCCGAGCGTCCGAGATTGATCCTCTCTTTGGGGGGTGTCTACAATGGACCGACTCCAGCAACTCCTGACGAGCCTCCAATCGATTCCGGGGATCAAGAAGGTATATTACCAGCCCCCGGCGAGTCTGGCGATGGAGTATGATTGCATCCGTGTAAGCAAAGAACGTATTCACACGATGCGAGCAAACAACCTAGGGTATCGATTGACGGATAAGTACACCCTGATCCACATCACTCGAGACCCAAAATCCCAGGTTCCCTCATATATTCTTCGCTCGTTCCCGATGTGCGAGTTTGAGCGAAGCTATGTGATGAACAATCTGTACCATAATGTCCTTGTGCTCTATTATTAATTATTAAGGAGGAACTACTAATGGCTAAACTGATTTGGGATGCTGATTCCGAGCGTTTGTATGAAACTGGCGCAAGCAAGGGGGTTCTCTACAAGCGCGATGACACTGGCGCCTATCCGAGCGGCACGGCTTGGAACGGTCTGACGGGTTTTACTCAGAGTCCTTCCGGCGCTGAGCCCACCGATCTGTATGCTGACAATATCAAGTACCTGACTCTTCGTTCTGCCGAGACTCTGGGGGGCACTCTGACCGCTTATATGTACCCTCCCGAGTTCGCTGAGTGCGATGGATCCGCTTCGGTGACTCCCGGCATGACGATCGGTCAGCAGGCCCGTCGGTCTTTCGGCTTTGCCTACCAGACCCTGGTTGGTAACGATGTTCTGGGCAACGACTATGGCTACAAGATCCACATTCTGTATGGCTGCACTGCCTCTCCTTCTGAGCGTGCTTACCAGACGGTGAACGACAGCCCTGAGGCGATTGAGTTCAGCTGGGAGCTGACCACGGTCCCTGTCCCTGTTGAAGGCTATAAGCCCACCTCCATCGTCGAGATTGACTCCACCGAGTTTAAGGATGAGGCCGGCAAGGCTCGTCTGAAGGCTCTGGAGGATATTCTCTATGGCACTGATGATGTGGAGGCTCGTCTGCCTCTGCCCGATGAGATCAAGACCATCCTGACTGCTGCTGGTTAATCACAAAAAATCAAAATGGGAGGAGTATTCAGTTCGGCTGGCTCCTCCTGCTACTAATCTTGAAAGGAGCTTTTCGCTATGTTGAAGAAGACGATTAAGTACACCGATTTTGAGGACAACGTCCGTGAGGAGACGATTTGTTTCAACATCAGTCGCGCGGAACTGGCGATGATGGAAAATTCCGAGGTGGGCGGTTTCCGGAAGAAACTCGAGCGGATCGTCAATGCCCAGGACAATGTGGCAATTATGGAGGTCCTTCGCGATATTATCCATCGCTCGGTTGGCGATATTTCTGCCGATGGGCGTCGATTCATGAAGAGTGAGGAAATCTCTCGCAATTTCGAAGAGACCGAGGCATATTCTGAGCTGATTGTTGAGCTTCTGAGTGACGAAGAGAAAGCTGCAGAATTCATTAATGGCATCATGCCTAAAGAGATCGTGGCGCAAGCCGCTCAGATAGCGGATTCTGATATTAAGATGCTGAGGGAGTCTGCTACATAACAAGGAGGGCGTTCGGATGCTCCAAGTAGTGGTCCCGGAGACGGAGTGGTTTAACGACGGAACCAACGAAGTAATTCACTCCAAAGAGACGACTCTCATGCTTGAGCATTCGTTAATTTCTATCTCGCGGTGGGAATCCAAACATATGGTTCCCTTCCTAAGTTCTTTTGAGAAGGGCCTCACCCGAGAAGAATTTATCGATTATGTTCGTTGCATGACGATTAACAAATCGGTAAACCAATTTGTCTACTACTCTCTGACCCCAAAAATCATCGATCAGATTCGAGAATACATTCAGGATCCGATGACCGCCACAACAATTCGAGATTATCGCAAACAGAATCAGCGTCGAGCGCCTGCACAAAAAGTGATTACTTCCGAACAGATCTATTCTTGGATGGCTGCTACTGGTGTGTCATTTGACTGTGAGAAATGGCATCTCAATCGTTTGTTAATGCTCCTGCAGGTCTGTGCGATTGAGAACGGCTCGTCCGACAAGATGAGTAAGAAGGAAGTTATGAAGCAGAACGCCGCGCTGAATGCAATGCGACAATCTAAGAGGTCGAAACGAAGAAGATAGGAGGAATTCACAATGGCAAAACGAAAGATGCCTTCTGAGGAAGAGGTCGCTTCTGTAACGGAGGAGACAGCTTCCAAAAAGACGATGTATGTGAAGGAAAACGATGCAAATGTCCGTATTCGAACCGCTCCTCGCATCGATGCGGAGTTTACAGGTAATTTCTTGGGCGATGGTTGGCACGAGATTGTCGAAATTAAGCCCGGAAAGGGTTCTGAGAAAGGCTGGGGCCGTTTGGCTTCCGGCGCAGGTTGGGTTGCACTCGACTTCGTAACGATGGTCGAGGAGTAAAATCAAAATGGGAGGAGGATCCCTTAATGATCACGTTCTCGACGAAGGGTAGTTTCAACAAGACGTTTGCTTTTTTAAAACGAAATCGAAAGATTGACCTAAAAGATCTCGCTCGATACGGTGAGATGGGCGTCGAGGCATTAAGGGATGCTACTCCTCAAGATACCGGACGAACTGCGAACTCGTGGTACTATGAGATTGTCCGAGAAAACGGACGAATTACCATCCAATGGTCCAATTCGAATGTGGTCGACGGATGGTGTAATGTTGCTTTAATTTTACAATACGGACACGGGACAGGCACCGGCGGTTGGGTAGAAGGGATCGATTACATCAATCCAGCATTGAAGCTGGTCTTTGATAAAATTGCAAAAGGTGCTTGGAAAGAGGTGATTGGAGGATGAGCACAAATATTGAAGAGCGCGTTGTGAAGATGCGATTCGATAACGCGCAATTTGAAAAGAACATTTCTCGGTCTTATGAGTCCCTCGATCGTTTCGAGAAGAAATTGAATTTCAAAGGAGCCGGAAAAGGTCTCCAAGAACTTCAAAAAGCTGCTAATACATTCTCCATGGATCAGTTGGTCGCCCAGGCTGATTCAGTGGGAACGAAATTCGACGCGATGTCTGTCGTCGCAATCTCTGCACTCCAAAGAATAACTAATGAGGCAATTACCGCTGGCAAAAACCTTGCCAAGTCACTTACGATTGATCCGATAACAACTGGATGGCAAAAGTATGCCGAAAAAACTGGAGCTGTCCAGACAATCATGAATGCGACAGGTAAATCCATCGATGAAGTAAATGGATATCTAGATAAATTGATGTGGTTCTCTGACGAAACTAGCTACGGATTTAACGACATGCAACAAGCACTTTCAAACATGTTGATTGTCGGTGGAGATATAGATAGTTTGATCCCCATGATTATGGGCGTGGCTAATGCCACAGCTTTTGCCGGAAAAGGTGCGGCTGAATTTTCCAGGGTCATGTATAATCTGAAGCAATCTTATAGCGCAGGGTTTCTTCGTTATGAAGATTGGGCGATTATGCAAGAAGCCGGAGCTACTTCAACGCAATTGCAGGAAGTGATCATTCAAACCGCTGAAGAGATGGGTAAAATTCAAAAGGGGAGTATCACCCAGGCCAATTTCGCCTCGACTTTGCAAAAAAGATGGGCCGATGCAGAAGTTATGGAGAAAGCATATACTCGGTTTGGTGAAATCAGCATGGAAGCGTTCGAAATGGTTCAATCGGGTATGGCGGATACGGCCACAGAAGCATACGAGATTCTTTCTGAAACATATAATGATTACAGAATTAGGGCCGCTAAATCTGCACAGGAAGCCAAAACATTTGCCGAAGTAATCGATTCGACTCGAGAAGCAATTAGTACTGGATGGAGTTCAACATTCGAAATTATCTTCGGTAACTACGAAGAAGCAAAGGTTCTCTGGAGCAACCTCGCAGAGACGATGTATGAGCTCTTTGTTACTGGATCGTCGACTCGTAACGAGATGCTCCAATTCTGGAAGACATTCGGTGGTCGTGATCATGCGATTCGAGCTGTATCTGCGGCATTCTCTAATCTCTACAATATCATTACCGCAGTCACAGGAGCCTTTGGAGAGGTGTTTTCTCCTGGGACAACCGAAGAGAAGGGTATGCGTCTTGCTAAGTTGACGGTGGCGGTCGAGGCGTTTTTCAAGAAAATCACACTGAGCGATGAGGCGATCAATACGCTTCGGGTCTCGGTCAAGGCCCTTCTCATCCCCTTTAATTTTCTTTGGCATGGCTTCCAATTCGGCATTAAACTTGTCGCAGCGCTAATCGTCAAAATGGTGCAATTTGCCGATACGATTTTAGCCTGGCCGTCCAAATTCTCCAAAGTAGAGGACGCTCTCCGCGGCATATTTGGGGATGAACGGTACGAACGTATGGCCGCATCACTTGATAAAATCGCGTCGAGGCTGGGTGACTCATTCGGAAAGCTTGCAACTAATGCTAAGAATTTCTTGAAGGCCGCAAAAGATAACGGACTCGAGGTAGCTGTCAGGACGTTCCAAAAACTACTTGATGTCTTGTCACCAATTGGAGATTTTCTTCTGGATTCCATTGTTGAGGGTCTCGATCGGATCGCAAATGCCGATTTTACTTGGATCACAGATGGGTTGAATTCTGCTCGGGAAGCGATTGCAAAGTTTGCTTCTGGGATTGACTTCACCGATCCAATTTCGTTCTTCAAGTCACTCGTTGGAATGATCAACGAACTCGGTTTAACCATTCGAGATAAGATCATGTCCATCGATCTGAGTGCATTTTTCGAGAAACTCGAGGGACCTGCCGGAGCATTTGGGAACGTTCTGTATAGGATAGCTAAAGCTGCCCAGGAGCTAGTTGCTCGACTGACTCCAGCTAAGATACTAGTCTTCTCATTTGGTGTCTCGCTTGCCTGGACGATGATGAATTTGGCGAAAGCAATCGCAGCGTTCAAGGCGATTGCAGAAGGTGTGATAGGGGTTCTCGGCGGTATGGAGAGCGTCCTGACGGCTTTTGCCGAACGTATCCGTGGCAACAAACTTCTTCAGATTGCTGTTGCAATTGGCGCATTAGCTGCTGCACTTGTTGTGCTGGGTATGGTGGATCCTGAACGGCTGAAAGCTGCTAGTTTGGCGCTCATCAGTATTATCGGTTCACTGATGATATTCACAGCCGGCATGGCTGCTATCAACAAATTCCTCGTCAAAACACCTGAGATGGCAGCAAATCTGAAGACAGTTTCTCTCGCAATGGCTGGAATGAGTGCATCTGTCATGATGCTATCTGGAGCTCTTGCCATCTTATCCACAGTTGATACTGCCGACATTGGTCACCAGCTTCTTGTTCTCGCCACTGTCTTGGTTGGTATGATCACTACAGCCGGTCTAATCGGTAAGTATGTGAAGAACCTTAAAGAGACTAGTTTCTACATCCTGAGTTTCTCTGCCGCTGTGCTTCTTATTGTCGGGGCGTTAAAGATGATCTCGGACGTTGACATCACGGGCGCTGGTCCGAATCTGCTAATTATCGGCGCCGCAATGGGGCTCTTTTCCCTAGTTTCGACCAGAATGCGAGAGGTTAAGTTCAGTTCCATGGCAGGGCTAATGCTATTTGCTTTCGAGATCCTCGCGTTTATGGGTGTTTTAAAAATCATGTCTTTGATGAAGCCGCTTGGTTTGTTAAAAGGATTGCTTAATACGATTCCGATATTCGTAACCATTGGTGTACTGGCGGAACTTGCATATTGGGCCGGTGATGAAACCTCCAAATTGGGTAGAACATTGCTGGGCATCTCTGCCTCCCTGATTGTGCTTAGTTTTGCTCTGGAGCAAATCGGGAATATTCCGTTGACTGTACTGGCTAAAGGTGCCGGTGTGGTTGCGATCATGATGGGGCTGTTCACCATGTTGGTTGCGGCATCCGGATTGTTCGGAAAGTCTCTTAAAGTTGGCGCCTCGTTCATGGGAATGGCGGCCGCAATTCTCATTCTAGGCGTGGCGATCGACTACATCGGCAGCCTTTCTCTTCGTGAAGCAGTTCAGGGGACCCTTGTGGTGGGGATACTTCTCGCATTGTTCGGCATCATTAACTCTGTCGGCAATGCTGCGAATGGTGCGAAGGCTTCTATCGTAGCGATGTCTGTTGCGCTTGGCCTCATCACAGCCTCTCTAGCGATCTTGACATTACTTGATTTCAAAGAACTTATGTCTTCTGCAGTCGCACTTGGTTTGGTGCTCGCGGCGTTCGGATATTCTTTGCGAGGCGCGAAAGATCTGAAGATTGGGTCTGCAATCGCATCCATCTTGCAGATATTCGCAGTTGTCTCGATCGTCGGGCTGATGTTCAAATACCTAGACGGGATTGATCCGAAATCGACCCTTTCCTCTGCAGTTGGGATTGGAGTTGTGCTGCTTGCTCTCTCGCACAGCGTTGATCAAATCAAAATAAGGACTGGTTCGGGTAAAAACTTACTCAAGACGATGGCGTTTGTTCTCTCATTCCTTGCTGGTTCTGCACTTGTGTTCGGTCTTTTGACCAAGTTTACCAACCCGCAAGGGGTCATTCAGAAGGCAGCTGCCCTTGGCATTGTGATGGGAGCACTCTCCTTGGCGACTGAGCAAATCAAGATACGAACCGGTTCGGGTAAGAATCTTGCAAAAACTCTCGGTTTCATGCTCGGATTTCTTGCTGAGGCTACGGCTGCTGTTGTTGTACTGAGTAAACTTCCCGAGGGCGACGGTCTCATCGCAAAAGCCACAGCTCTTGGGGAATTACTGCTTGCAGTCTCCACGGCTATGGTTATTCTTGGCGTCTCCAAGCCCCCTCAGAACGCGGCGAACACGCTCATCATGATGGCAGGTATCCTGACGTTCTGTACGGCAGTTATTGCGATTCTGAATGCCATGGAGCTTAACGAGGGGCTTCTAGAAAAGACCGCGGCATTATCCGTTCTCCTACTTGCCGTCTCTGGGGCCATAGCGGTGCTCAGCACTGTCGGCCTCAGTTTGTCCATGCTTGGAAATGTTGTCGGGAAAGCACTTCTTGGGTTTGGTGCAGCAATGGTTATGGTGGCAGCCATCGTTGCGTTTGTGGTAGCAGTAGGCGCCGCATTCGAGTATATCGATGAGCTCGAGCCTGCCCTAGCTAGAGCTGAAGATATTTTGCCTCGCATTGGCATTGTGATTGGGAGTTTCGTAGGCAACATCATTGGCGGATTTGTTGGGGGTATTGCCGGCGGAGCAATTGAGCAATTCGGCACAAGCCTTAGCAATTTCGCTCGGAACGTCCAGGGATTCCTCGACCTCGAGGTGAGTCAGGAGACTGTCGATGCGATTGGTCGCCTTGCTGCTGTGGCGGCGGTCATCACTGGTGTCGAGTTCCTTGAGTCCATCGCACGGTTCGGACGAGACAGTTCTCTCGAAGCGTTCGGCAAGCAACTATCTACGTTCGGTCCGTACTTTGCGGATTTCGCCGATGAGATCGCTTACATCCCGGTTGAACAGGTCACCGCGGCCAGTAGTGCATTGGAGGCCGTTGCGAAGGTGCTCGCTCAGATCCCCTTAGAGGGCGGTTTGATGGGCGCTATTATGGGCAACAAAGACTTGTCTGGATTCGGAAAAGGTCTTGAAGACATCGCAGAAGGCCTTGCTGATTACGGCACAGTGTTGGCAGATTCTAACATTGATGAAGACATGGTCGATAAGACCAATAAAATGATGGAATCCCTCGTTTCTCTGAATGAAAATATTCCGAAAAGTGGCGGGTTAATTAGTTATCTTGTCGGTGAGAAAAACCTAGCAACGTTTGGTCAGCAACTCATCACATTTTCTAATGCACTCATTGATTTCTTCGACAACATCAAAGACGCTGGAATTGACGAAGACCTCGCCAAGACAGTTGCTCGTGTTGGTAGCATCATGGCGAACCTTGCGAATGATATTCCGCGTTCTGGCGGATTAATTGATTTTCTAGGCTCTAAGAACCTTGGCACATTCGGCGAGCAATTAAGCGAATATGCAAGTGGTATACGCAAATTCTTCCGAAAGCTTAGTACCGTCACAATCGACGAAGATCTTGTCAAAGCCGCATCTCTAGCGGGCAAAGCAATGGCTGATTTGGCTGCCGAAGTGCCTAAATCTGGCCCACTTGTCGATTTCTTCGGCGCGAGAGATATTGGGAAATTCGGCACCCAGATCGGCGAATTCGGTAAAGGTCTTGCGTCCTTCTTTGCGGCCATTCAAGATTCCGGCGTCGACCAGGGACTTATTGATCTATCCAAAAACGCAGGTTTAGCTTTCACAGAAATTGCCGATGCGGTTGGGTCAAACACCGGCCTGTCCACCATTCTCGAAAACACGGATCTTGGCGTATTTGGCACACAGATCTCCAAGTTGGGCGGCGCGTTGGCTAGTTATTACGACTCGATTGTTGACGTTGATTGGCTTGTTGTGTCCGATTCCATCGACCAATTGAAGCGGATTGTTGAGGTGGCCCCTCTTATCGAGTCGGTAAACGCTGGGGCATCCGACGGGTTCAGAACTTTCCTAGCCGCCCTTGCTACGACCGGCATTAATAATTTCGTCGATACGTTCTCGGATTCGGAGGAGTCGATCAAGACCGCCGTGTTTGACACCATCAATGCCGCTCTAGAGGGCGCTCGCACCTCTCTTGAGGCAAATCCGGGCAACTACGGCTTCATCATCGACGCAATCATCTCCGGCATCACCTCTCGTCAGGACCAACTGACCGCTAAGGCGCGCTCTTTGATCCAGGACATGAAGACAACCGTCGAAGCGCAAATCATCACTATCAATTCGATCGGTACGTTCATGATCAACGCAATCACACAGAGCTTTGAGAACGGTTCGCCCACGCTGCAGTCTGGTGTGAAGCGCGTGATGGAGGCTGGATTGGCAAAAGCAAAAGAAGTGTTGCAAGTCACTGGCATTTACTCCATGGCGTTCTACAAGATCGGCCAATACTGCATGGACGGGTTTACTCAAGGGTTTTCGGCGAACTCCAGTCGGCTGTATTCTAAGGTCGCGGCCATTGGCAACCAGGCAGTTCAGACCTTTGCGGACGCTACAGGTGTCGCATCTCCCTCCAAAAAGTTTGCTGAGATCGGCATGTATTCGATTCTCGGCTTCGTCCAGGGCATTCGAGAGCATACCGCCGAGGCGAAAGACGCGATCGTCAAAATGGGGGGAAAAGTCCTCGATTCGATTAAGGAGTTCTTTGGCATCCACTCCCCATCCACCGTAACGCGTGATGAAGTTGGTCGCTATATCGTGGAAGGGATCGCTGAGGGCATCACATCCAACATGAGCGCCGAGGAAGCGGCGAAGAAGAAGGCCTCGAACATCGTCAATGCGTTTAGAGGCGAATTCGATCGCCTTGCAAGTTCAATGACGACTGTGGATTTGGAGTATGAGTTGTGGGAAAAGATGAATCCTGGCGCTACGACCGGTCAAGTGAATGCTATGCAAACCGAGTATCTCAACGCGAAACTGCAGAACGCGGCACAGAGAGTTGCTGCGGCAGAAGCACAATACAAAGCGACACTTCAAAGTCTTGGCGAATCTTCCGCTGAGACAGAAAGCGCATATCAGACCTACCTGCAAGAGAAAATTAATATGGCCGACCTGGCCAATCAGCTTTCTGATATTCGCAATAGCAATTACGATGCCTTCCGGCAGTACTCCGAACTCATTAACTCTATGTATGACGACATGAGCGCCCTCGGGTTCACACAGGAAGAGATTTCTGACTGGGCGAAAGGCCAGTCGGGATGGGTCGACATGAGTTCGATTCAGGGAATTCAAAATGGGGCTGTTTCCGACATCATGCAGGGGTACATGGAGCAAGCTCAAGTTGGTGCGGATGGTGTCGAGGTCGTCATTGTCCAGAGCGTCCAGAGAGCCGCTAGTAATAGCGTTCCTGTGGCTAAGAAGGGCGGCAATGATGCCGGCAATGCTTATGGACAAGGGGTGAAAGAGGGCGTTCAGAATGCTCTGGACGAGACCCCGTTGTGGGATCAAGTCAACAATTGGGCAAATAGCGGCGGCAATAGCGAATCAATCGGTGTCGGTCAGATAGAGGGGATCATCAACGGTGTGAACGAGAAAGCTGGGGACTTCTGGAATGCCGTCTCCAATACGATTCTCGGCGGTCAAGAAGCTGCTAAGACAGCCGACCAATCTCATTCTCCCTCTCAGGTTTACTATGGGATTGGCATGAATGAGGTCCTCGGCCTAACCAATGGCATCACGGATAACATGCATCTCTCTGTGAATGCGGTGTCGTCGCTCTGCAGTACGCTCATCAGCACAAGCCAGCAAACTGTCCCGCAATACCCCGCTATCGGCTCTCAAATGATGAGTGGTCTGGCTGGCGGGATTTCTCGTGGTGCATCTAGTGTTGTGTCTGCTGCCGCATCCGTCGCAAAGCAGGCCATTGCTGCCACCCAGGCGATTCTCGGCATCCACTCTCCTTCTAGAGAGTACTACCGGATCGGTAAAATGATTGACCAAGGTCTTAGCAACGGCATCTTGGACAACTATGGACTTGTGGAGGGATCCCTTGTGAAGATCACAGATGATATGAGAGATATGGACTACACAATTACTCCGATTGTGAATACCAGCAGCATTCAGGCGGCAAGTGGTATGATCGATTCGATGAATAGCAGTCTATCCGACGCTCAGGATGAATATTTTGCTGCTAAGAGGTATCGAGACAGCACGATTCTTCGATTCGATGCAAGTGGCAATGTGATTCCCTGGGGGATTGAGAACTCTTCTAAAGTGGAGGGGAGCTACATTAAATTGGATTCCGAAAGCATGAAACAAATCAAGGATATGATCTATGCGGAGGGATATAAAGCAGATAAGACCTACGAGAACCAAAAGCTCAACGATATTCTTGCCGATCTGCAATCGAAAGCAATTCAGGGCAACGCGTCTCCGATGGATCGCGAAACATGGGATAGTGGCCCTGCTTACTCGATTACGCAGAACAATTACACAAGCAGTCCGAAGGCACTCTCGACCGCGGAAGTTGCTCGTAAGACAAATACTGATCTCATTAGGTTTGCTTTTAAGGTGGCGAGACAAATTGGAAAACCTGTTCACCTTGCAGGGGATGCTTGGAAAGATCTGCACAAAATAAAGAAGTGAGGTGAGTGGCGCAAAATGATCAAACGTATTAGCGTGACGAACCCTAAGGGAGAGGTCCTCGATATGGAGGTGGGGAATCCGGAAAAATCTGGGTTTGCCATTGTCAATATCGAGGGCCTCGGCCCTCCTGACGCAAATATCAATGGGCAGGAGCTAGCAACAGCAGATGGCATGCTCTATAGCTCTGCTAGGGCACAAAAAAGGAATATTCTCATGCAATTGCTGATGTGGCCGAGAGATTCGAGATCTAAGTACGGACGGCTCAGCGTGGAGGACTGTCGTCATTTGAGCTATCGATATTTTCCACTGAAGAAACGAGTCAAGATCACAGTCGAGACGGACACCAGAACGTCTTTTTGCGAAGGGTATGTGGAGTCGAACGAACCGGAGATATTTTCCGATCAAGAAAACGCGACGATTTCCATCATATGCCCCGATCCGTATTTTTATGTGAACGGAGATAGCCAGACAATATTTTCTGGACTGCGACCGACGTTCGAGTTTCCTTTCTCGAATGAGTCGTTGACAGCACCTCTGCTCGAGTTTGGCCAAATCTGGATCGACCGTCATGCGGTTCTGGATTACCATGGATCTGTGGATACGGGACTCCTCATCACAATACATTCGCTAACTGGAAGGGCCGATGGGATTAAGCTGTACAATGTGGACACGCAGGAACAGATGATTATAGACACGGCTAAAATCGAAAAAATTACCGGCGCCGCATTCGATGAAAAAGATGACATTGTGATTTCCACAGTCAAAAAAGATCGGTACTGCAAACTGCTCAGGAAGGGTGTCTATACCAACATCATCGGTGCATTATCCATGGACTCGGATTGGTTTCAAATCAGCACGGGTCTAAATGGCTTTGCGTTTACGGCAGATTCTGGCGCTGATAATCTATCGGTCACCTTCGGCTATAAGGACGCATATGTCGGTGTTTGACCATGCAAATCTGCATGCAAATCTGAAAACGCATTTCAAATTTGCATAATTTTATGCATTTTTGCATTTTTCAAGCGAAAAAATTAGGAAAATTTTTGGAAAAAATGGTAAAAATTGGTAAAAAATAGCCAAAATTTGAGCAAATTATGCAAATATGCAAAAATTTTTGAAAACTTTTTATATATTATATGTTTTTTATAAATTATAAAAACTTTTAAAAAAAAATTGCATATTTGCATATTTGCATTATTAGGAAGGGAAAGGAGGTTGAAAATGGACGATATCAGCATTGCTAGCGATGGTTTTTTGGAGGGATTGTACGTTCTTGATCGACAATATCTTGCCAAAGCATATATTGATTCTTTCATGTCTTTTACATGGTCGGAGCGATATGATTCGCCCGGAGAGTTCACTCTAACAATCCCAATAATCGAAAGTTATATCGAAGCGATTCGGATCAACGACTATATCGCTATCAAAGAATCCAAGGAGTACATGGTAGTAGAGACAAGTACATTGATTGCGGATGCGGAGGACGGAGATCAATTACAATTTGAGGGTCGGACCCTGTCCTCTATTTTGGAACGTCGGATTGTATGGGACGAGTATAAGAAAACAGGAGAGTATAATTTCCAGCAGGGGATTAAAGAACTAATTGAGGCGAACGCCATTTCTCCAACTGATGAGAAGCGGAAAATTCCAGGACTGACGTTTAAGATGTCAGAGGACAAAGCAATCACTGAATTGACCGCTGAGTTTTCTATCGATGTAGGGGAGAATCTGCTGAGCGTTATTCAGGATAAATGCGGAGAGAAAAAAGTTGGGTTTCGCATGCTTCCTTCCGGAGAAGGCGGATTCGAGTTTGAGCTCTACATGGGAGTGGATCGTTCTAAAGATCAGGAAGTTGTACCCGTGGTTGTCTTTTCGGACAGTTATGAAAACCTTCTGAATAGCAACTATGTTCAAAGCGAACGAGAGTATGTTTCAAATGCCTTGGTGAAAGGCTCTAATTTTCAGGGAGAAGTGTATCGAAAAACTGAACGAACGGGACTTGATCGTCGAGAGATGTATGTCACAATTGACGGCGAGCGGAACGGCGAGGAGTTGCTGCAAAAAGCAAAAGAAGAGATCTCTAAGAAAACGGTGACGGAGATGTTCGGTGGAGAGATCGACATCTATCATCAGTTTATATTTGGGAAAGATTATTTTGTTGGCGACATTGTCCAAGTCGCCAACAAATATGGGTTTGAGGGTCGATGTCGCATCACAGAACTTCTACTAACTCGGGATGTGAGTGGGCCAATGTTGACGCCATCATTTGCGGTGGTGGACAAAAATAATGAAGAGGTGAGCACATAATGTTTACATTTGGGTTTTACGATTCTAAAGATGGTGATCGAAAATATAATTCGGAGCAGATGTCTTCTATCTTCGATGGTATTATTGAAGACGGAGTGTATTCAAATGTCGGAGAAGCATTGATGACGGTACCAGGGACTGGTCTGCAGGTGATTGTAAAAACTGGTCGTGCTTGGTTTAAACATACGTGGAGTCTGAACGATGCATATATGCCGCTCTCTATTGAGGAACCCGACGTTTACCGCGGCAGAATCGACGCTGTCGTGTTGGAGATCAATAAAAATTTGGATGTTCGCGCCAATGAAATCAAAGTCGTTACCGGTACACCGGCCACCTCTCCTCAAAAACCGGTAATGAAGCATGAAGAGGGCATCGATCAGTATGCTTTGGCCTATGTCACTGTGGATCCTGAAGTTGACTCTATCGCTGAGAGCAAAATCGAGATTGCGGTTGGTAAAAATGAGACACCTTTCGTTCAGTGTCCATTGAAGACAGTTTCGGTCGAAGACCTGTTCAATCAGTGGCAGGGCGAATTCGATGAGTGGTTTTCCAATGTGAAAGCGCAACTTGAGGGTGATGTCGTTACGAATCTGCAACGACAGATCGACGCTCGCGTTAAGATTGCCGACAAAGCGACCGAAGAAGATGTGAAAAACAAAGTGCCAAATAAATGGCTCGACCCCCCCCTACTTGCCAGCTCCGACCGCTACTTGGCAGAGAGTAGGGGGAGTATTATCTATTCTCCGACGGTTAATTTAGAGGAAAAATATCCAGGCCATTTTATGGCGTGCGATCAACGCACGATCGACGACCCTGCGGTTCTCGCTGTCTTGAAACAAAATGATAATATAAAATTACGGTATCCCCCAGCATATTCCACGCATCTTCCAGTCAATACAGATCCATCGAAGCCATCGACTATATTTTCAGTGACGAATAAATGTCGAATCGGCGAAAACAACATGTATGGAGACAAATGTGTCTTTGTCAGTTCGACTGGACAAAATACGCAAGCCGTCACTACTCTTTTTATTCACAATCAAAAGACAAACGAATACATATCGTACACCATTCCGAATTTTAAATACACTGTCATGGAGTATATCGTCATAGGTCATGAAGTATATTTATTTTATGATAGAGGCATGTTAATCATCGATCTCGATGATTTTTCGTCGACGAGAACTAAAGAATACGGCGTAAATATGGTGACATCGACCCTTAATATACTATCTAATAATCATTTCCTTTTTGAAAAAGATGGTAGAATTGCGTTGGTGGTGATCGATTATACTACCGGCTCCATCCCCGCAGCGATAAAAATACTAAAACTAAACATCGTGTATAGCGACGATCTATTAAATACGTTTCATCTCGAAACATTTACCACAGGTTCCCATACAGTTTATATGTATGCAGATTTCGATTATATTGAGAAAAAAGGTTTCGACAAGCATTACCCATCTAGAAATTGCATGGGAAAATACGGCGACTCAGTATATATTGTATTTCATGGAAGTTCTGCCTTTTTAATGGATCAAAATACTTCTGCTTACATTTTTAAATTAACTATCAAACCCGAAATTTCATTTGAGATGATATACGAAATAGGAATATCTAGCGATGTTCCTACCTCCAGATATTATGTATGGTATTTGGCGGGCAATAAGATGATTTTTATAGGAGAGAATGCCAATGGAAAACTTGGCGGATTACATCAAAAAATACTAGACTTGGATACATTAGAAGTTACTGAAAAAGTATCGGATTTTTTTGCCGTAACGTCAACATATTCAGAGAACAGCAACAACAATTTTCCTCACTTCGTGAATAGATACGCGCCTATTCTAGTTGAACAAAATGGGGGGTTTCGTTTCTTTTTCCCTAATGCGTTTTTACGCAAAAAACGTCTAAATGATAATTTGACAACAAATGATGTTGTGCAATATGCAATGGTAACTTCCGATATCAATTTAACGGAGTTTAATATTGTACAATATAATGGGCTTGATGTTGTGTTTTCAAGCGCCCCGTTGTTAATGAAAGGAGCTGGTTTAATCGATGATATCCCTTGGATAAGTTTCGTCCCCATGAATGATCGTTCGAAGTTTGAGTCTATCGAAAATGGAATTGGACATACCATGTCTGATTATTTTACAGAGAAGATAGACCAGGATTGCCGCATAAGTATACCAGCAGACATAAAAAAAATTAACATAGTTGCAATGGTCGACGTAAATCATAATAAGATATTTGTGAATTATTGTTTGAGAAATTCTGAAATGTCAGCTAACTTAAAAACGGAATCGACCGACTGCGTAAAATGCGGTAATAGCGTCTATTTATCAACCAATGAAAACAATTTCCTTTATTATTTCCGAACAGATCAGTTAAAACTTCCATATAAAAAGGGGGAATATATTCGAATCGATTCTTCGGAAGTCACTCCGTCTCCGGGGGATTGAGCTTTATATACTTCCCAGGAGCATAGGGCAATCTACCAAGTTCTTTTCTAATTCTGGATATCGGCATTTCGCGTTGGTCGCATCGAGTTTCTCCAACTCTTCTTGAGACTCTACGACTCCCCCTACTCTCTTCCAAGTAG